>FLSH01007784.1_pt1 | contig 18036 bp, 9 predicted proteins | sample 1550441 | NCBI WGS metagenome assembly FLSH01 (sample SAMEA4031756, study PRJEB14383) | metagenome | biome: human; feature: oral; material: saliva | place: Philippines | collected 2014 | reverse complement strand
GCTTCCACCCTGACCCAGCAGTACGTCAACAATCTGATCGTGGACGCCGCGGTGTCCCGCGGTGAGGACGCTACCGCGACCCTCAACGGTAACAAGACGTACGCCGCAAAGATTCGCGAGATGAAGCTTGCGATTTCGATGGAGCAGAACAAGTCCAAGGATGAAATCCTTGAGGGCTACCTGAACATCGTGAACCTGGGTGGTTCCAACTACGGTGTCGAAGCTGCCGCACAGTACTACTGGGGCATCTCCGCTAAGGACCTGAACGTGGCCCAGTCCGCGCTTCTTGCCGGTCTGGTGCAGGCACCGAACGTGTACGACCCAACCGTGAACCCCGAGCTGGCCCGCGAGCGCCGCGACGTGGTGCTTGGCACCATGCTGCGCGACGGCAAGATTTCCGATAAGGAATACAGCGAGGCTATCGCCAGCGATATTAAGCTCGACGTCCACCCCAAGTCGCAGGGTTGCTCCCTGAGCGGCGATAAGGCCTTCTTCTGCCGCTACGTGGTGAACTACCTGCTGCAGGACGAAAGCTTGGGCGCTACCGCCGAGCTGCGCAACACCGCGATTAAGCGCGGCGGTCTGAAGATTGTGACCACTCTGAACCCCGAGGCTCAGACCGTGGCCAAGCAGGCAGTGGACTCCACCCAGCCGGCCGCCACCAACTGGAACGACGTGAACTCCGCGCTGACCAGTGTCGAGCCCGGCACCGGTCGCGTGATTGCCATGGCTCAGAACACCGAGCTTGGCACCCCCGCCGATGCGAACGATCACTCCAAGACCGAGTACAACTACAACGTTGACGCGGCCTACGGCGGTACCAGCGGCTTCCAGCCCGGTTCGACCTTCAAGCCGATTATTCTGGCTCAGTGGCTGATTTCCGGCCGCGGTGCCAACGGTACCGTGAACGGTACCCAGCTGTTCTGGCCCACCAGCTTCGGCTGGAACGCCCGTTGCTACGACGGTGGTAAGTACTACTACACCGGCCAGGCCAACGGCTGGTCCTACAAGAACGCGTTCAACGGTGGCCTAGGCTACAACACCGCGGCGTACGGTATCCGCCAGTCGCTAAACTCGTACCTGTACGGCATGCTCTCCCAGCTGGATTTGTGCGATGTGCACGACCTGTCCATCAAGATGCACGCGCTGGACGGTACCGGCGAGCCGCTGCACAGCATCCCCGACCTGGGTACCAACATTGGTGGTACCAAGTACGGTATCTCCCCGCTGACCAGCGCATCCATGTACGCGATCTTCGCATCCGAAGGTAAGTACTGCACCCCGCGCCCCGTCGATAAGATTCTGAAGAACAACGGCGACACCATGAAGGAATACCAGAACCAGTGCGAGCAGGTTCTGGACCCGGATATCGCGAACGGTGTCAGCTGGGTTCTGAAGGGCGTTATCCAGGCTGGCGGTTCCGCCTCGCAGCGCGGCATCGGCCTGCCGAACGGTTCGGCTGCAAAGACCGGTACGAACGATAACTCCTCGCAGACCTGGCAGGTGGGTTACACCCGCGGCCTGGCCACCGCATCGTGGGTTGGTTCGAACAACCTCGGTTTCCGCTCTCTGAACGGTGTGGGCATTAACGGTCGCGTGCTGAACTACGTGGATGGTGCAACCTACGCTGGTGCCCAGTGGCAGACCTTTATGAAGGCCATCGCCCCGAAGTACGACACGAAGGACTTCACGACCCCCAGCGATAAGGTTCTGTCTTATAACTCCAACCCCAGCTAAGGCTGAGGTTTGAAAGGCGATTGATGATGTGTGAAAACGCAGTCAACGCCCGCGTCCCCGTGGCGGTCCCCGGCGCACGCGGCTCCTCCCCGCTCCTGAAGAAGGTTGCGGGGGCGGTAGCCGCCACTGCAGCTTTGGGGGCCGCCACGGCGGCATACGGGCACTTTATTGAGCTGAACAATTTTCAGCTCCGCACCGAGTCCCTGCCGGTGCTGCCCGCCGGTAGCCCCGACTTCAGGATTCTGCACATCTCGGACATGCACATGATTCCTGGGCAGCGGAAGAAGACCGAGTTCATGCACTCGCTGGCCGTACTCGAGCCGGACCTGGTCATGAACACGGGCGACAACCTCTCTCACGTGGGTGGCATGGAGCCGCTTCTGGAGGCGCTCGACCCGCTCATGGATTTCCCCGGCGTGTTTGTGCCCGGCTCGAACTGCTACTTCGCACCCATTTTCAAGAATCCGGCACGCTACCTGTGGCAGCCGCGCACCCCTCAGACGATTGAGGAGGGTTCGCGTATGGCCCTGCCCATCGAGCAGATGCACGAGGCGTTCGAATCGCGCGGCTGGACCGGCCTGGTCAACCGCTACGACACGCTGACGCTGAACGGTCTGCGCCTGGAGTTCTCGGGCGTGGACGATCCGCACCTGCGCTACGATAAGCACCCCGGTTTTGCCCCCGGAGCCTTCGACGAGAGCACCGAGCCGAGCGTGCGCATCGGCGTGGCTCACGCCCCCTACATGCGCACCCTGCACCGCTTCGTGCAGGACGGCGCGCAGGCCATCTTCGCCGGTCACACGCACGGCGGCCAGGTCTGTCTGCCGGGTGGCCGAGCGCTGGTCAGCAATTGCGATTTGCCGGCCTCGCGCGCCAAGGGCGTGAGCGAGCAGTCCGGCATCCCGGTGCAGGTTTCCGCCGGCCTGGGCACCTCCCGTTTTGCTCCGGTGCGTCTGTTCTGCCCGCCCGAGGCAGTGCTCGTGACCCTGACGGCACGCGACGCCGGTGAGCCCGCTGGCACGGCGGGTGGTCGCCGCTAATGTCCGAGGCTTCAACAACGCACACAGTAAAGCAGCGCCGCAACCCATTCCTCGAGACGGCGCCCGAACCGATTCCCGCACCCATCGACTACGCCGAGGGCAACCGGGCTCCCCGCACCCTGGCCGCCTACGCGCGCCCGATTCGCCTGCGTTGGAGCGTGGGCCTGCTGGTGGCCTTCGGGGCCGGCGTGCTGGAAATTTCGATTCCGCAGGTGCTCCAAATGATTGTGGATCACCTCTCGCACAGCGCCACTGAGAGCGCCATCTGGGCGGCGGGCGGCCTGGTGCTGGTCCTAGCCATTGCGCATGCATCCTTCGCGTACTGGCGACGCTGGCTGCTGGTGGATCCGACCTCCACCATCGAGATGTCCATGCGCATGAACTTCTTCGATCGGCTGCTCAGCGCGCCAATTGCGCTGCTGGACCGTTGGCCTTCCGGCCAGCTGCTGACGCGTTCGATGAGCGATTTGGGCACGATACGCCGCTGGCTTTCCTTCGGCATCGTACAGCTGCTGACGGTGATCGTCATGTTCCTGGGCGGCACCTTCTACATGCTGCAGTCATCGCCCCTGCTGGCGCTGGTCTTCGTGGTGACGGTGCCGGTGCTAGTGCTGTCGCTGGTGAACTTCACGCGCAAATACTACCGGGTCTCCCACGAGATTCAGCAGCTGACCGGTGACCTTTCGACCCGTATCGAGGAGTCGGTGCGCGGCATCCGCGTGATTAAGGCGCTGGGACGCTCCCCCGAGCAGATTCGCGACTACTCCCAGGCCGTGGATGTTCTGCAGGAACGCGAGTACGGCAGGTCGATGCTCGTGGCCCGCGTGGCGCTGAACCAGACCCTGATTGTGGGTATCTCCACGGCAGTCGCGCTGGCTCTTGGCGCTTCGCAGGTCGCCAACGGCGCGCTGAGCCTGGGCGCGATGACCGCCTATTTTGCGGTGCAGACGACCGTGCTGAGCCACGTGATTCGTTCGACCTCGCTCATGTCCGCGTACCTGAGCTATAAGGTGGCTCTTGAACGTCATAACGAGGTCATGGACGAGCCCGGCTTTGAGATTGTGCGGCTGATAGACCCGGCGAAGGCCGACGAGTACTCCCCGAACCCCGCGAACGTTCAGGATTCCGTGCAGCGCTCTTCTCTTTCTTCTCATTCTTCTGACGCCTCTGGAGCGGCACGCTCCGGAAAGGAAAGCATGCAGTACCCCAGCGGTGGCGCCGTATCGGTGGCCTTTAACCAGGTTTCCTTCAGCTACGAGGAGTCCGCCCCCGCGCCCAATCCGGCGGCTGATTCTTCGCTGGAGCACGGCGCGCATCTTCCGCAGGCTGACGTGCTGCACGACGTGACGTTCAAGGCGTTCCCGGGCGAGATTCTAGCTCTGGTGGGCGCTACCGGTAGCGGCAAGTCCACGGTGCTCTCGCTGGTGCCTCGCTTCTACGAGCCGACCTCCGGCTCGCTCCGTCTGGGTTCGCACGATATGGCGGATCTTTCGGTGGAGCAGGTACGCGCGCAGACCGCGTTCGTTTTTGAGGAGGCGGTCCTGTTCTCCGGTTCGGTGCGCGAGAACGTGCTGATGGGCGTGGCCGACCAGTATGAAGGCGGCACCTTCGACGAGGATTACCCCGGCGGCGACGAGCTGGAGGCTACCCTGAACACCGCGCTGAAGCTGGCTGCCTGCGAGTTCGCCTACGAGCTGCCGCAGGGGCTGGACACGATTATCGGTGAGGAAGGTCTGAGCCTTTCGGGTGGCCAGCGTCAGCGCCTGTCCCTGGCGCGTGCCCTGGCGAAGCGTCCCTCCGTGTTGCTGTTGGATGACCCGTTCTCTGCTCTGGATGTTGACACCGAGGAGCGCATCATTAACGGTCTGCGCGAGGGCCTGGAGGGCCTGGGCGGCGCCACGACCCTGCTGACGGCGCACCGCCCCTCGACGGTGGCCTTGGCGGACCGCGTGCTGCTGATGGTTGACGGCACGATCACGGCAGAGGGTACCCACGCCGAGCTGATGGAATCTTCGGAGCAGTACCGCCGGCTGATGACCATGGAGGAGGGCTAATGCCAGCCCATTTCCCGGTACCTTCCAAGCGGGAAGCCAGCCCCGAGGAACGAGCCGAGACGAAGAGGCGCTCCCTCGCCCTGCTGAGCCACTCCCTGCGTCCGCATCGCGTGGCGCTCATCGTGTCAATTCTGTCGGTTTTTGTGGTCACGATTGCCTCGGCGGTTCAGCCGTTGCTGATTGCCCGCGTGCTGGACAGCGCCATCGCGCCCCTGCGTCAGGGGGATTCGGGGCCGCTGACGGTTCTCGTGGTGCTCTTCGCGGTGACGGTTGCGGTGGGTGCTCTCTGCAGCTGGCTTAACGTGGCCTGCACGGTGCGGGTTTCGCTGGGCGTGGTGGTGTACCTACGCAAGCGAGTCTTTGCGCACGCCCAGTCGCTGAGCGTTTCTTTCCACGAGAAATACACCTCGGGTAAGGTTATTTCGCGCCTGACCAACGATATCGATACGGTGCGTTCCTTCCTGGACAGCGGCATCAGCCAGCTGGCCATCACCCTGCTGTCGATGGTTATTTCTGCGGCCGCTATTTTTGCGCTGGACTGGCGAATCGGCCTGCTGATGATGTTCATGGGTGTACCGATTTACTATCTGACGCGCTGGTTCCAGAGCCGTGCTACCCCGGTGTACCGCCGTATGCGCACCGAGTCGGCACGCCTGACGAGCCGTTTTGTCGAGACTTTTGCCGGTATCCGCGCGGTCAAGGCTTTTGGTGCGGAGGCGAAGCTCCGTTCCGAGTATGCGCAGACGGCAGAAAGCTACCGTGTGCGGGTCATGGACTCGGTTAAGGTCTTCGGCATCTACTCCCCCGTGCTGATCCTTCTGGGTGATGTGTTTATCGCGGCGGCCCTGGTGCTGGGCGGTTACGCGGTGCTCGGCGGCGATATGCAGGTCGGTACCCTGCTGGCGCTGGTGATTTACGCGCGGCGCGTGTTTGAGCCGGTCATGCAGCTTTCGGAGTTTTACAACATGTTCCAGGCCGCGATGTCGGCGTTGGAGAAGCTGTCTGCCTTCCTCGCGGAGAAGCCCGAGGTTGCCGATCCCGAGAATCCCGTTTCTCCCGTTCTCGAGAAGACCGGTCCTGCGGTTTCTTCGCCTGAAGACTCGGCACGCGGCGCCCTGGTGGAGTTGGATAATGCGGTCTTCGGCTACACGAGTGAACGCCACGCCCTGCAAAAGACGAGCCTGCGCATCGAACCGGGTACGACGGTGGCCCTGGTGGGTCCGACAGGTGCCGGCAAGTCGACGATTGCCAAGCTCGTGGCGCGATTCTACGACGTGTCCTCGGGTGCTGTACGCATCGACGGCGTGGATGTGCGCGACCTGACCGATGCGCAGCTACGCCACGAGGTGCTTATGCTGACGCAGGAGGTGTTCCTGTTCTCCACAAGCATCCTGGAGAACATCCGCATGGGTAACCCGCAGGCGAGCGATGAGCAGGTGAAGGCGGCCGCGAAGGCGGTTGGCGCCGATGCGTTCATTGAGCGACTGCGCGATGGCTACGACTCGCTTTTGGGCCGCGGCGGTATCTCCCTGTCCGCGGGCCAGCGTCAGCTGGTGTCCTTTGCCCGCGTTTTCCTTGCCGATCCGCGCCTGCTGATTCTTGACGAGGCAACCGCCTCGCTGGATATTCCGAGCGAACGCGCCGTGCAGAAGGCCCTGCACACACTGTTGAGGGGGCGCACGGCCCTGGTGATTGCCCATCGCCTCTCGACGGTGCTCAGCGCCGACCGCGTGCTGGTGATTCGGGATGGCGCCGTGGTGGAGGACGGCTCCCCGCAACAGCTGATTGCCGCCGGTGGTCACTTCGCAGCGATGTACGCCTCCTGGGATGAGCTGAATCGGGCGCCGGAGGAAGGCGAATAGCCCGGTTCCGAGGCTTTCTTCAGCCTCTAGCACGGGTCGAGCGATTTTTTGGTTGCTCTGTTTGCGTTCCGTATTTTTTTGGGTTATCCTAGGTGAGTTGCCTACGGTATTCGCCGATAGGTTAACCTCGGGATGTGGCGCAGCTTGGTAGCGCGCGTCGTTCGGGACGACGAGGTCGCAGGTTCAAATCCTGTCATCCCGACAGATAGCCCCGGTCATGGTTTCATGACCGGGGCTTTGTCGTATCTGCGGTATTCTTCCCGAACAGATTCTAGGCATATACAGACGACCCCCTACCCGCGGTACGCAGATAGGGGGTCGTCGTTCACGCTATGTTTCTAGCCGCGCCCGGAAATGAGGGCGAGGATTGCCTCCAGGGGGCCGCGGCCGGCCAGGGAGCGCGCCATGCGGGCCCAGAGTGCGCAGAATCCCACCGCGATGATGATGCCCAGAATCAGGAAGGCGCTCCAGTACACGGCGGTGCCCCAGCCTCCGGTGGCAACGTAGTGCTCACCCACGGTAAAGGCCTTGATGGTGGGGCCGGCGTAGATAATGAGCGCGCTCAGTACGATGGAGGCGCTCAGCGACATCTGCCCTAGTCGGGCAACGGGGGTGAGGGCACCCGCCTGTGCGGAAAGTAGTCGCGCACATTCGGCCCAGAAGTAGAGCGTGGCGGCCAGACTGAGGGTCAGCTGCACGTGGGGCGCATCCAGCACGCCGAGCCCGGTGTAGGGGTTGAAGACGCGGTAGACGGAGAGCGCCAGCACTGCGAGCACGACGGGCACCGCGATCTTGGCCCCCAGGCTCGTGTAGAGGCGCACCAGCAGAATACCCAGGCACATGACCCAGAGCAGCTGGGCGCTGGCGGTAAGGTTCAGGCCGTTGGCCTTGAGGAAGGGAAAGGCACCGGCGCTCCACGCATCGGCCCGCGCTGCGGCTTCGAGGAGAATGTCGTGGGTCCAGGAGAGGTACGGGCTCGCGGCAATGGTCAGCACGGCGAGGACCCAGAGCGGCAGGTACACGACGGCCAGGGTCAGCAGGGTCAGGATTGCCAGGTGGATAAGCATATCGAAGGGCAGCGAGTATGCGAAGCCCTGGGCGGGCGTGGTCACGCCCGGTAGCGGAACGTAGGCCGCGCCCTGCACGACGGCGACGCCCAGCACGAGCAGGGCGAGGAAACGCACGATGGTCCCGGCGAAGAGCTGCGGGAAGCTTGCGGTGCGCGCGTAGTGCCAGGCCGCGGCTCCAAGGATGGCGGCGAAGAGCGGCTCGGCGGGGGTGACCAGTTGCGGCACCCAGAACCTCCACGAGACGGGGATAAGCTGCAGCCAGTACCCGAAGGCGATGAGCAGGGTGAGCACGGCGTAGGCGCGGGCCAGGTCGAGTCCGAGGTCGCGTCGCGTTCCGCCGAGGGAGGCGGCACGCAGGGTGGAGCCGCCGGAGGTGGTGGGCGCTGTGGTTCGTGCTGCCATGTGTCGCTCTTTCGGGTGGTTCGGTGTGGTGAGTGCGCACCGGGTGGCGATGCCTCCGGCACAGGTGTTAAGTGTAGCGTCGATTGCTGTGCGAGCCGGGGCGCGACCGGTGGAGCCCTCATCACGTTGCCTGATGCTTCTTGTGCATCGACTTGTGTGCCGATCTGCTGATATCCCACGGAGTGACGAGGTGAGAGGCTCCCGAATAGGAACGACGGTGTGAAGTATGTAGTATAGGTAGGTTCTTTAATGGCGTCCCCGGACACCGCCCACTATATTCTTTAGTCTGCATATGAGGTTCTATGTTTCCCACTCTGCTGTCCCTTTTGACGGTGGCCCCGGAGGTTTCCGGTACTGTACTCGCTTCGGGCACAACCCTGAGCGACGCGGCATCCGCTGAGAGTAACGCCCAGTTCATTTCCATTTTTTGGATTACGCTGGTCGCGTTGATTTCTCCGATACTCTCGCGGCTGACGGCCAAGCGCATCCCCGATGTGGTGTTCCTGCTCATTTTTGGCATGCTCATCGGCCCGAACGTGCTGCATTTGGCCGGTACCGAGGGCGGCATCCCCCTGCTGAAGGAGCTTGGCTTGGGCATGCTTTTCCTCATTGCGGGCTTTGAGATTAACGTTTCCTCCCTACGTAGCCGCCAGGGCTCTACCGCGCTGGTGACCTGGGGCGTGTGTTTTGGCTTGGGCATGTTGGGCGCAGCGCTGATCACCGGTTTCTCTCACGAGGTGAATACCTATGTCGCGGTGGGCGTGGCGCTGAGCTCCACGGCGCTCGGCACCCTCTTGCCGATGCTGAAGTCGCACGGTGCGGCCGGCACGGCGGTTGGCAATGCGGTGCTGGTGCACGGAGCGGTGGGTGAGCTTCTGCCGGTTTTTGCTATTTCTCTGCTGCTTTCTTCGCGATCGCCGGGCATGGCGTTCGTGGTACTACTGGCATTCATGGTCGTGGCTCTGGTGACGGCTCTGATCCCGCATCGTCTGTTTACGCACCTGCCGGGTCTGCGCCAGATTATTGCGGCTGAAGCCAATACGACCGGCCAGACGATTCTGCGTCTTGCGATGTTCCTGCTCACGACCCTTATCATGTGCACCGCCCTCTTCGATTTGGATGCGGTGCTGGGCGCCTTTGCGGCGGGCATCATCCTGCGTTCACTGACTCCCCCAGCGGCTCTGCACCTGATTACGCGCCGTCTGGAGACGGTGGGTTTTGCCTTCACTATTCCGCTCTTCTTCGTAGTGAGCGGCATGGGCATCAGTGTTTCCGCGGTGGCTTCGAATCCGCTGGGCCTGGTCGCGGTGGTTCTGGGTATTCTGCTCTGCCGCGGCGTACCGGTGTTCCTGGCCGATGTGCTGGTGGATACTCGTTCGGGCCTGGCCTCGAAGAGTCAGAAGGCCCAGATGGCTCTCTATTCTGCGGCCGGTCTGCCCATTATCGTGGCGGTGACGGAGGTTGCGACCAGTTCGGGTCTTCTGGAGGAATCCACGTCCTCGCTGCTGGTGGCAGGTGGTGCCCTGACGGTTCTGCTCTTCCCGCTGCTTGCGCTGTCCATCCGTCGCGCTTTGGGTGATTCAGATTCCGCCCCGGAACCGCCGAGTCGTAAGGAGCAAATGAACGCGAAGAAGGCTCAGCGTAACGCGCAGGTGAAGCTGACAACCGGACTCATCCCGACGGTTCGCGCTGAGGGCAAGGCGCAGAGCCGCGATGAGGAGGGTGCCCCCACCCGCGCTACCGCGAAGAAGCGTGCGGTTACGCGCTCCTCTTCTCGAGATTCTTCACACGATCTCTCGGACTAGGCTCCTACCGACCGCATAGAGTGGTTGTATTCCTACTCTGCGCCCATCGCGCCGAGTATAAGGTTACATCCACTCTATGTGGTTTTTGTCTATAAAACCCAAACGCTCGCTATTCCTTGTATCACATCTCCACTCCCTCAAGTTTTTGCACTCCAGGCATTGACGCAAACTTTTTCAGGACGCTCTTTAGCGGACGGCCACCCCTGAAAACCCTGTTTATTCCTGCCCTCGGGGCCTTTTTTCATTAAATTCGGATTTTTCACGCAAATATTACGAGACATGACGTGTCTTAGCTTTTGCGGGTGACACCCTGTCCTATAAAATTGAAAGTGCACAGGGCTCGGTCCCTAAACACACATAAAACAACTACATACGCAGAGCCGCTTCTGCCTTGGCAGGAGCTGGTGCGCACCCTCTCACACGGGGTGTGCTCTTGCCGGAGATATAGCACCCGTTATGCCCCCGAAGGCTCTCAAGGATGAGGAGGAATATATGAGCGAGAGAGTTTACTCTCCTTAGATAGCACCTCTAGGCCTCGCACTGAATCCTAACGATTGTCTGCACACACAGTCACTTCTGAAGGAAACATCATGCACCATCTACTCCTTACCGCGAGTACCGGTGGCGTGGAGCTGGACTTCCCGGCCTGGCTCCGAATTACCCACTTTATTAACTTCATTATGATGGGCTTCCTGATTCGTTCAGGTTGGGAAGTTCTCGCCTCCCACCCCCGTCTGTACTGGAACAACCACTGCACCCCGGGTTCCGAGTGGCTGAAGTTCACCAAGGACAAGGTTCCGACCGTTCCCGGTGAGTTCACTGCCCGTGACGATCAGCGTTCCCTGTCGCCGCTCATCTCCCTGCCCGGCAAGGGCCAGATTGGTCTGGGCCGCGCATGGCACGCACTGGTCACCTTCATCTGGATTGCTAACGGCCTGATTTACGTGGGCCTGCTGTTCCTGACCGGTCAGTGGCGCCGCATCGTCCCCACCAGCTGGGACATCATCCCCCAGGCTTGGGAGTCCATCAAGATTTACGCTGGCTTCCAGATTCCCTCGATTGAGCATTTCCAGCCGTACGACGCCCTGCAGCAGATTATGTACTTCACCGTGGTGTTCATTGTTGCGCCGCTGATGATTGCAACCGGCCCGATTATGAGCCCGGCCTTCTGCGGTCGTTTCCCCGGCTACGTGCGTCTGTTCCGTAACCGCCAGACTGCTCGTTCCATCCACTTCTTGGGTATGGCTTTCTACTGCGTGTTCAGCGTGATTCACGTTGCTCTCGTCTTCGTTGTTCACCCGCAGTACAACATCGCCCACATGATGCTGAACAAGCCCTACAACGAGATTGACGCTGCTCAGTTCGCACAGGCAGTGACCATGCTGATTGGCGGCATCGTCTTCGCTGTGGCCCTGTGGCTCCTGGCTTCCTACTGGTCCCTGCGCGACCTGCGATTCACCCAGACCTTCATTTGGGGTCTGACCCAGCCGATTCGTAACGTCCTGCTGGATCGCATCTCCTCGCGTCAGGTTCAGAAGAAGACCTTCACCGATGCTGACATCTCCCCCTTCCACTGGGTCAACACTCGTCCCCCGACAGAGCGTGAGAGCACCGAGTGGAACCGCTTGAAGGAGCAGGAGTTCGTTGACTACCGCCTCGAGATTGGCGGCCTGGTCAAGGAGCCGAAGTCCCTGAGCATCGACGACCTGAAGAAGCTCGGCAAGGAAGTCAACATCACCATGCACACCTGTATGCAGGGTTGGACCGGTATTGCTAAGTGGGAGGGCGTGCGCCTGCGCGATGTCCTCGCACTGGTAGAGAAGACCGACGAAGCTCGCTACGTCATGGTCACCTCCTTCGGCCACGTGGGCCACACCTACGACGGCCGCCCGACCGAACCCTACTACGAGTGCCTGGATGTCTCCATGGCAATGGAAGACGAAACCATCCTGGCATGGGGCATGAACGACAAGCCGCTGCCCGACGTTTACGGTGGCCCGCTCCGTCTGCGTGCTGACTCCATGCACGGCTACAAGATGGTGAAGTGGGTCAAGAAGATCGAGTGGATTAACGATTACCGCGACGTTGGCGACGGCCAGGGCGGTAGCCGTGAGGACTCCGGTCTGCAGCACTTCGACGCACGTGCCTAATTCGTAGCGCATCCTCTCAGACCATTCGGTCCGTGTGTATCTGGCGGACCCGGCTCTGAGGAGCACACACCCTGGGCGGGGGAAGAGCAATCTTCCCCCGCCCTTGTTTTGCGTCCCTGCGCTGCGCATAGCCCAGCTGTCGGTCCCCGGGGAACCCGCGAACACTCGGCGGCCGTTCCCGCACCGGATATTTCGCGCAGAAGCGTCTATGCAGGAGCGCCTGTACAGGAGGTATTCTCTCAGCAGGAGCCTCGGCCGGAGCGCCGCAGCGCTGACTCGAGCACTCCTAAAACGCCATAGCTTCTCCGCTGACGGCCTGAGATATATCGTGCGATAGAAGGGGATAGGCATAAACGTAAGGAACCGCCTAGCGGGCTTTGAAAGCCTGCTAGGCGGTTCCTTATCTAGAGGTTCCGCTTACTTGGCGTCGTAGATGATGACGTCCAGGATACGGGGGCCGTGCACACCCTCCACGCGAATCAGCTCGATATCGCTGGTTGCGGAGGGGCCGGAGATCATGGTCACCGGGCGGGTGTAGGTGATACGCTCAATCGCCTCGGGCACCAGCTCCACCACGGTAGAACGCGGGACCACACAGATGTGGTGGTCGGGCACCAGGGTGATGGCGCGGCGGCCCTCATCGGGGTTGGTGTTCAAGAAGATCGTGCCGGTCTCTGCGCAAGAGACGGTCGAACCGGTCACCACGGCGTCCACGCCGTCCAGCTCCTTCAGGCTCAGGCAACCGGGCTTGAGGGTGCTACCAGAGTCGGTAACGTGCTTACGCTCGGCGGTATCGGCGGGCAGCCACTTCTTCTCCAGGCCCTCGGGCACCACGTAGGTGGACTTCTCACCCAGGCGCTCCGCGATAACCTCGGAGATGTTCTCCGGGGTGGCGAAGAAGACGTTAGCCTTGTAGTCGATCAGACGGCCGACGAGCATGTCGATGGTCTGCTCCTCGGTCAGCTCGCTGACGCGACGGTAGTTACGAACCGGCTCCGGTGCGGGGCCTACGCCCTCGAGAGAGGAGCGGATGCGTGCGAGGATATCTTCCTTAGCAGAGGACATTAGTTGTTCTCCTTAGCTTCGCGGGCTTCCTGAGCAGCCTTAGCGTTTGCAGCCGCTTCAGCTGCCTTACCCTTGTTGGCCTCGATGAGTGCCTGAATATCAACGCGCGGTGCGTTATCGCGTGCCGCGGTCTTGCCCTTCTCCTTCTTCCACCAGTTGCGGAAGGATTCCTTGGGAGGCTCGGGGATGTCACGGTACTCGGTCCAGCCGCCAATGATACCGGGAACAGCGGTAATCTTGTGCTTGCGACCGGCGATGAGGCGGGACATGGGCAGACCGCGCTCCGCGACCGACATCATCTTGCCGGAGGTGAAGAGCTTCTTCGCGCCGAGCATCATGGCGTCCATCTGCGAGAAGGGAGCCTTCTTGTTACCCTCGAACTCGCGAACGGCGTGCTTGGACTCGACATCCTTGGCGCGCAGGTGCACGAGAACCTCGGGGAAGTTAATCTTCACGGGGCAAACCTCGAAGCACGCACCGCAGAGCGAGGATGCGTAGGGCAGCGAGTTGTTGTGCGCAGCCTCGATACCGGAGAGCTGCGGGGACAGAATCGCGCCGATGGGGCCCGGGTAGGTGGAGCCGTAGGCGTGACCGCCGGCGCGCTCGTACACGGGGCACACGTTCATGCAGGCGGAGCAACGGATGCAACGCAGAGCCTGGCGGCCAACCTCGTCGGCCAGAACGGCGGTACGACCGTTGTCGATGAGGATGACGTGCATGTTCTGCGGGCCGTCACCGGGGGTGACGCCGGTCCACATGGAGGTGTAGGGGTTCATGCGCTCACCGGTGGAGGAACGGGGCAGCAGCTGCAGGAAGGCCTCGTAGTCCTGGAAGGTGGGCAGAATCTTCTCGATACCCATGAAGGTAATCAGGGTGTCGGGCAGGGTGAGGCACATACGGCCGTTACCCTCGGACTCCACGATGGTCAGGGTACCGGTCTCGGCGATGCCGAAGTTAGTGCCGGAGACTGCCACGGTGGTGTTCAGGAACTTGTTGCGCAGGCGGTTACGGGATGCCTCTGCCAGTTCTGCCGGCTCATCGGTGATGTCCGGGTTGATACCCTCAATCTCGCGCAGGAAGATGTCGCGAATCTCGCGGCGGTTGCGGTGAATTGCGGGCACCAGAATGTGGGAGGGGCGGTCGTGGCCCAGCTGCACGATTTCCTCGGCGAGGTCGGTCTCGATGGCGTTAATGCCGTTTTCCTCGAGGAACTCGTTCAGACCGGTCTCTGCGGTTGCCATGGACTTGATCTTGATGATTTCGTCCACGCCCTGCTCGCGGATCAGGTCCAGGGCGATCTGGTTTGCCTCGGAGGCGTTGCGGGCCCAGTGCACGTGGCCACCGGCAGCGGTGAAGTTGCGCTCGAACTGCTCGAGCAGCTCGGGGAGGTTTGCCAGAACGTAGTTCTTGACGCTCTCACCGGTGTTGCGCAGCTCCTGCCAGTCGGGCAGCTCTGCGGTGACGCGGGCGCGCTTGTTACGAATCGCGTGGGTCACGAAGCGCAGGTTGGAGCGCAGCTGCTCGTTCTTGAGCTCTTCCTTGGCGTACTTGGGGAAGGGGATTTCTTCGAAAATGTTGCCCTCGCCGTAATGAACGACCTTGGGCATACCAAGCTGAATAGCGGTCATGAGGTCTTGTCTTTCCTTAGGCGATTGAGAGCTCGATGTTCTTCGAGTCAATCTTGAGCGGGTTTTCCTTGGTGGAGGCGAGGATCTCAGCGAAGTGAATGGTCTTCACGTCGGAGCCGCGGCGCGAGAGCGCACCACCGATGTTCATGAGGCAGGAGCAGTCACCACCGGTGCAGATGGATGCGCCGGTTGCCTCGACGTTGTCGGCCTTGTCGTTGACCATGGCGCCGGAAACATCGGGGTTCTTGAAGGAGAAGGTACCGCCGAAGCCGCAGCACTGGTCCATGCCCTCAATCTGGGTGTACTTGATACCCTCAACGGTGCGGACCAGGTCCTGCTGGCGGGTGCCCAGGCGGAGCAGACGCATACCGTGGCAGGAGCTGTGGTAGGTGACGTGCTCGGGGAAGTAGGAGCCGAGCTGCTCGGCTGCGTTAGTGATGCCGAGGACGTCAATCAGCAGCTGGGAGAGCTCGAAGGTGCGAGAGGCAATCTGCTCGGCCTTCAGGGCCAGGGCCTCATCGCCGCGGCTGCGGGCTACCATAGCCTGCTGGTCGCGCAGGGAGGCAACGCAGGAGCCCGAGGGGGCAACGGCCACATCCCAGTCCCAGGAGTCGAAGGCCTCGACGTGGTTCTTGATAATTTCGTAGCCGTCATCGAAGTAACCCGAGTTGACGTGCATCTGGGAGCAACAGGTCTGGTTCGGGGGGAAGACAACCTCGTGGCCCAGGCGCTCAAGAATTTCGACGGTGGCGCGAGCTACGCGGGGGTACATGCCGTCAACAATGCACGTGGAGAAGAGTGCAATACGCATGACTTGCCGTCCTTTCCTCTGTATTCAGAGTTTCTCGGTCTCACCGCCTGCGTCTGGGGCAGGCGGAGCATTGTTCTGCGTACTTTGCCGGGCTGTTGGTGGGATACCCATAAGCACGAACAGACGGTGCACGCCCCAAGTGGAGGTGGGATGCGGTGGGATCAGAAACCGTGGTGATGTCTTATCTAGTCCTTGCTATTTAACACTGTTACGTTTCTTTTCTCTACTCGGAATAGGGCATACTTTCCTTGTTAAATAAAGGGTTAGGTCATCCTGACTCTAAGGTACACTTTCTTACCTTCCGGTATATGTGACCCCATCTCTTCTTGAATCGCGAATCAGAGCATCTCGCCGGAGCGTATTTGAACGCTCATCAAACGCAGATATACAATGTGAGAATTCGCGGAAAATAGGCACAAACCCCCTTTCTTTCAATGTTTTAGGGGCATTATTTTTCACGAAACCAACAATCGGTGTGCATTTTTCCCGCGTCACATTCGATTCCCTGCCATGCAGAAATGGGCACCCATAGGTCGGTCTCGCGAGTTGCGTGTCAGAACCTGGAATTAACTATCAGCGCCGCAATATAGCGGCAAATTCACAGAAAAATTTCGAGCCCGACCCGCTCGACGGCCTGTAACGAAGCTGCGTGCTTTTGGCGAAACCGCAATACGTCGGGTATGGTTCTATACATGCGATGAATGGTCTGACCACATCCCCCGCGAGAGAACAAAGATCCGTTCGCTCACGCATCATCAAATGGTCAGACCATACACAAGACACACCCTGAACCAAAGGAGTTCCAGTGGAAACTTACACCGCTGTAACCAACGCAGTTGGAGGTAGCCTCGGGCTAAGCGCGCTCGTCGCAACGATCCCCCTCCTCACCTTCTTTGTCATGCTGCTGGGCGTCAAGGCACGCGCCCACTGGTCCGCAATCGTGGCCCTGGTAGCATCCATCCTCGTGGCAGTCCTCGGCTTCCACATGCCCGCAGATCTCGGCGGCCTGAGCGCCGTCCGCGGCGCCATCTACGGCCTGGTCATCTGCTGGGTGATTCTGGGCGCCATCTGGTTCTACCAGATCACCGTTCTCTCCGGTCGATTCGAAGACCTGCGCCGCGTGTTTGACCGCCTCGGCGGCGGCGACCTGCGCATCCAGGCCATCCTGATTGCCTTCTGCTTCGGTGGTCTGCTCGAGGCACTGGCTGGCTTCGGCGCTCCCGTTGCAATTACCGCAACCATGATTCTGGCCCTGGGCGTTAAGCCCCTCAAGGCTGCTATTACCGTGCTGCTCGCTAACACCGCACCCGTGGCATTCGGTGCCGTCGCCGTCCCGATTACCACCGCTGGTGACGTTGGTGGCAAGGACGCTCACATGATTGCAACCATCGTTGGTCACCAGGCTCCGTTCCTGGCAATGCTCGTTCCGCTCATCCTGCTGGTCATCCTGGACGGCATGAAGGGCCTGAAGGACGCTTGGCTGCCCGCACTGGTCATCGGCGTTTCCTTCGCTATCGCACAGTGGGTCACCGCCGCTACCCCCGCATACAACCTGACCGACGTTGTTGCCTGCATCGTCTCCATGGGCGTTGCCGTGATCTTCCTGCAGTTCTGGAAGCCCCGCGGCGTCGAGGGCGTCCGCGAGCGCTACGGCCTGCCCGCACAGGGCGAAGAGAAGGAAGCCCTGCCCGCCGTTCGTATCTGGATGGCACTGCTGCCCTACCTGATCGTGGTCATCATCTTCGGTGTCGCTAACCTGCACGCCGGTCTGAAGGCATGGCTGAAGGGCTTCGTCCTCAAGATTGACATTCAGGCACTGAGCTCCCGCCTGGTCACCGCCGACGGCAAGCCCGTCAAGGACGCTGTCTACAACTTCGCGTGGATGTCCAACCCCGGCACCCTGCTGATCATCTCCGGTCTGGTTGTTGCTGTCGTCTACTTCTTCTTCAACGAGAAGGGCCGCTACGCCTTCAAGTTCCCGGCAATCTTCACCGAGTTCGGTTCCGTCGTCTACCGCATGCGCTGGTCCATCCTGACCATTGCTTCGGTTCTGGCACTGGCCTACGTCATGAACTTCTCCGGTCAGACCATCGCTATGGGTACCTTCCTGGCGGGTCTGGGCACCGTCTACGCAGTGCTGGCTCCGGCCCTGGGCTGGATCGGTACCGCTGTGACCGGTTCGGACACCAGCGCCAACGCACTGTTCTCCAAGCTGCAGGTGTCTGCCGCTGAGAACCTGCAGCACGCAGGTATCCACGGCGCAACCCCCGAGCTCATGCTGGCTGCTAACACCACCGGTGGTGTGGTCGGTAAGATGATCTCCCCGCAGTCGCTGGCTATTGCTGCTACCTCCGTGGACATGGAAGGCAAGGAATCCGACATCCTCAAGGCTGTCCTCCCCTGGTCCTTCGC
>FLSH01003466.1_pt1 | contig 18170 bp, 28 predicted proteins | sample 1550441 | NCBI WGS metagenome assembly FLSH01 (sample SAMEA4031756, study PRJEB14383) | metagenome | biome: human; feature: oral; material: saliva | place: Philippines | collected 2014 | reverse complement strand
GTTTACAATGTGATTATTTAGATAATAATAATAAAACTATAAAGAGAATTTTAAATATTTGTAAAAATAGGTAATTAATAATTTAAAATTAAACAATTTGTAATTAAAAATTTCATTAAAATGAAGAAATCTATTATATTAGTAATTATGGCAGTAATTTCAGTGTCTGCATCTATTTTAGGATGCAGTAATAGTAAAGCAAATAGTAGTGATTATAATAATCCTATAGTGTACCAAGATGATGACATTAAAGTTTATGTAATACAAACAAATTCTAGAATGAATACTATAGTAGCTTATTCAAAGACGTCTGGATTTATATCTATTTGTCGTTAATATTAGTATATTATTATGGAATGCGTAGTTTTAATGGGTTTAATGGTATTACCATTTATCGTTTTAATACCTATATTAATTAGTTATACTAGGAACTATCACATATTTGCGTCAATTTATGGTAGAATGCTCTTAGTAAATTTATTTGCAGGGATTAGCTTATCTATTATCTTTTTCCCTATTTACTCTGGTTTTACAGATGTTTGTACTATAGTTGTAGGATGTTTAGTGGGTATAATACCTTTAATATACTATCCTTATTTTTATGGAGAATTACATTATAAATGTCCTCATTGTGGTAGTATACATACAGTTAAAACAGATGATAGCGATGGAGAGTATTTTGATATGGATTTTCATTGTAAACATTGTAATAAAGATTTTACAATAGAACGTACCAGCATAGGAGGTTGGCCAGATTGAGCTGCAATAGTAGGAATTATATGGAATTACTGCAATATTGAGCTTAATAAGTAAGTATAATAAAAAGTTTATATATTTAACATTTTTTAGTACCATAAATTTTTATGGTGCTTTTTTATTTTGTATCTTTGCATTGTAATTAAGAAACAAACAATAAACAAATAAAAAATAAAGTTATGAATACTATATTTAATTGGGTTATTCCTACTGCAATATATAGAACAGAAAATAAAGAACAAAAGAATAATAAATTGTTCTTTTACGATAATAAAAATATTGCATCTATTTCAAGCACTAAATTAAATAATGCTTCAAGTATTATTAAAATTGAGAATACTGAAACTTTACAATTCCAATTATTAGAAGGTTATAAAGCAACTACAAATAAGGATTGTTATGTTGAAGTATTAGTAAAGAACTTCAATATAAAGTTTAGTGTACGTGTAGATAACTTTATTAAATATGCTATGCCATATATGAGTATGGATGCTGAACGTAACATATTAAATGATGATATGGTACTTATTTTTGATGTTCGTGATATTAATTCAGTAACAAATAATATTTGTTTAATCTCTAAGCAAAGCCCTTTATATACCGAAATTAGAGAGTTTTCCAATAAATATTATCAGCATACAAATGAAAATGTAAATACATTTGTACCAGGTTATACATATAAATTTAAGAAAACTGAAGGTACTTATATGTATATAGGTGAGCAAGATATATGTGGTTATACATTTGGAAATAAAGCAAATGTTCAACAATTACCTACTAATGAAGATGAGGTTTCTATAATTTTACCATTAAGCGGCTTTAATAAGAACTGGATTAATGGTGGGATATTTAAGAGAATTGCAGTTAAAGCTCATGTTTTTATGAAATCTAATGAAGATGGTACATATTCAGTAAAAACTTATAATACATTGAATAATGTAGAGATGTTTTATGTAGAAGATCCTAATGTAAAGAATACACAGGATAAAGTATTTGAATATAATACTGTATTTAGAAATTCTATATATTCTCTAACGACAGAAGTTAAAAAAGTTACAGTTAATAAAGTACTTTCTTCTGGCTTAGCCGTAAAATGTTTTTATCCGCACATGACTGTAGAATATTCAAATGGAGTTATTCAAGAAATGAGACAATGTAATGGTATTTTCAGTATTAGAGATATGTTCAAAGGTTTTTCTAAAACTGGTAATATGAACTTTACAATTTAATTTATTTCGTATCTTTATATAATATACAATATAAAATAAAAAGAAATATGATGCAGATCTTAAATAACATTAAAGAGAGTTTACAACATGTACCGTATACATTCAAACATATATGCGTACTATATAAACTTCAATGGAAATATCTTGGATACATAAAATTTCCATTCCATGACATGGATAAATTGTTTATGTATATATTTTGTGGATTTCTTGGTGTTAAAAAGATTTCAAAAATACATCGTAAGTATGCAGCACATCACTTGTCTAAAGATAAGAATGTGGCATATTCAAATGTATTAGAAGCTGTATTAGATTGGGAATCTGCTCGCTACACAAAGCCGGATAAGCCGCTTAATGCATGGGAAACATGCTTGAAATATTATCCAGAATAGGAAAGTTTAGTAGATATTGTTTTATCAGCATATAATATTCCAAAGTAAAATAGAAAGAGACAATGCTTTAAGAATTACATAATAAGCATTGTCTCTTTATTTAGTTACTTAACACATTAAACTATTACGAGTGTTAATATAGTGAACTAATAAATTAAATAATATATTTGTTATATGAATAAGTGAGTAGCTACCATTGTAATTTATATTATTTAATGTTATTTGTGCACATCCATTTTTAACATCACCTAATTTATACTGGTTATCTAATATAGAACATAATTTTTTTGCATTAGATTTATTAGTTTCTTCTAGTATTCCATTAACTTCATCATCTGTTTTATCCGGTACTGTATATACTAATTTATATGTTTCTATTTTATCATCATCATTTTTAATAAATGCATCTAATAGTACTTCTCTCATTCCATACCTTAATAAACGTTCATACCGCGTTTTAGGATAACATATTTCAAAATTTAAAGCCCCTAATATACCATTAAGTTCTTGACTATATATTGCTTCATGTTTTAACATATCTATAAGTACAGAGTGAAACAAAATATGTGTCCATGCACGTCTTCCCTGTGTAAGGAAATAATTTATATATAAAGGGTTATTATAATAAGGTATATTATTATCTCTCTCATAATTATTAGGACTTTCATATTTAGAAAGATCTTTTATTATATATAATATTTCAAAAACATTATTAGTTCGTCCCATTTCAACAATTTTATTTGTGACAGGATTATGTATATGTACTATATATGTATTTTTACTATATGTAATATAAAGAAATCGCTGATTTATATGATAATTGGAAAATTCATATATAATTGTATTGTCTATGTAATTATTATTCCCTGATACTTTGGTTAATGATAACATATGAGAATTATTACCATCTAATAATGGTAATAATAAAATGTCAACTAATATTAATTCAGTTATATACTCAGTTTTGTACCACCACCTATCAAAATGTGAATCTATTATATTTTTAGCTATATCATCAGTATTACTTATTATTGGTGATAATTGAGTATTATTTGTATTATTGCTTCGTTTAATCATAAAATAAAAATATTTCAATTAATAACTTATTAAGTTTATATATAAACATATAGTAAAAGTCTTAAAAATAAATAACTTATGAAGAAGAAATTTATAAAATACTTATAGAAATTAACATTTAAAGATATATTCATTATACTATTGATTATTTTAGTAGGAATGTTTTATATAACTAATAATATAACAAATAGAGAATTAACTAATATTAAGAATAAATTTATTGGTACAGATACTATTCAACAGTATAAAGATAAGAAAGGAAATTCTTATGATATGATAGATACACCTATATTCATGTATAAGAAAGATCTGAAAAATACCGATTTTTATAAAGAAATAAAAGGCTTATATGATAAACCTTTAATTATTACAAAAACAAAATAGGTATTTCATATTGATACAGTGTATGCACATTCTGATACAATTATTATAACTACTATAAATGATACAACATATCATGAATTACAATGGCATGTATCTGAACCTAATAATTGGTATTCAATGAATGGTAATACAAAGGTAGAAGGTAATTTTAATAATTTTAACACTACTATATTAGGATTGAATATAAAGAATGAACTTACTTTAGATGTAATAGAGAAAGATAAACAACTTAAAGTAATAGCAAAGAATTCTAATCCTTATATGTCTAATACTGATATGAAGTCAGTGGTAATTGAACCTTAGAAATCAAAGGTATTAAAAGAATATTTTAAACCCGGTAAATTTAGTGTTGGACCATATATTGGAGTTGGTATAGATAAATCATTAAATGTATCACCACAAATTGGTATAGGTTTAACATATACTATTTTCAGATTCTAATTAATTATAAAATTTCAGAAGTAATAAAATTAAATGGCTACATTTTCTAAATTCTATCAAGTAACTAATTAGATGTTACTTGAGTATAAGAGTGATCAATATAAAATAACTACATTATACAGTAATTCAGGAGGAGAAACTTCTGAAACTGTATATATGTATCAAGGTGGAGATGGTAATCAATATTGTGTAGAAAAACATAATATTCCAAATATTGTATTAAATAGTTCAAACTCAGGAGAATGCTATTATCCTGGAATTTCTTTTAATGATTTTAACATTTATAATACATAGGATGATTTATATGGTTCTGAAATAATTGTTAACGGTACAAATTATGGCACAGTTATTAAAGATATAACAGATAATCATAATCAAATTAGACAAGTACAAGTTAATAATGATAAAATTAGAATTTATCTTATATCTGGTTATGTAATGAATGCTATTGCAGGTATTAATATAAAAGTACATGCACATGTATCATAGGTATAGAAAGAAGCTAAAAAGAAAAGAATAAATGATGATATAATTGTACTCAACTGGTTTATGCCAAAAGAACAATTAAAAGATAAAATAAATTGGTTAAAAAGTCCATTATACTTAAATAGTAAATTTTACGATAGGTATATTGAGATTTCATTTCCAAGTCCATATGATTTAGGACTTAATATGAGAAATATTGATTTTGTATATGAAGATGTTATAGAGGAAGAAAATAATATAATTGATATATACAGAGGACAAGTTAATCCATATTCAGATATAATTGTAGATTTTAGTACAGTACAACCGGAAAACTTTACATTAACTAATAAAACAAATACAACAGGAGAAGGAACTTTTACAATCGATAAACCACGTTCATTTGCATTAAAGATGGAATCTAATTCTAATTATTTTAATGTTAGAATGAAAGTTGATGAAGAAACTAATACGATTGTATATTATCCTGTTTACGGTGATGATAGAACTGCCACTGATATGAACCTTGATAAAATGCTGGCTATAGAAACTGGTAATATCCCTATGTTGGATTATAGTGAAATAGACCAAGCTAATGAGGGTATGGATGATTTTATTGAAATGTATGGAGATGAAACATTTAGATGGGTTATTATAAATGAATTAGCAGTTACATATTTTTATGATTATATAGTAAATCCAGATGTTCCTAATTCAAAAGTTACAAGAACAGAATATTTTACAAATACTATTGATTATACAGGAAAAACAAAAGAACATGGGTAGTTCTGGAGAAGTAGATTCATACCAACACCTGAAAAAATATTGAATATGACATTAAGCAGTATATCAGTAAAATATACAGCACATCTTTATAATAGAATGAATAATATGGATATTATAAAAACATGTTCAATGATATTACCGGGTAAACAATTTGTAGAACGAAATAAAAAAGTAGAATTACATAATGTTGTAACATATAAAGTAGTTAATAAAATTAATAAAATTGAAAATACTCCTGTAAATATTACTAAACCAGAGGTTAAAGAAAAATATATGAGGAGCTATTATGATGTTACAGATTTGGTAGTAAAAGATGTAGAAACTGGTTAGATGTATACACAAGGTAAAATGACATTACGTTTGAAGCACTCCAGTTCTAATTACATGTTAAAGCTATATACATTAAATAATGCAAATACTCGTATTCCATATGATTTAACTGGTACTACTACATATAAATTAGTATTTCCTACCATACAAGGTACTGAAATTGAAATATATCCAAATCAAGATTCAGATGCCATGAATTTAACATTAGGTACAATAGTATTCTATATTACAAAAGATATTACAGCTCGTATAATGCAAGTCCCGGATAGTGAAAGATATTTTTCATTAATGAGTTATTATAATGACAATAGGCAGGAAAGCACATTATATGAAGGTAAAGTAGATTGGTTTAATTAAAAAATGAAAATGAAACTTCCAAAACCACAAAGAAGTTTCATTTTCACTTTTATGCTAATCTAATAATATATATTATAATTTAAAAATATTTTAAACTGTACATTGAAATATCTTTAATAAAAAATTTTGCATTTTTATCATAGTATTTTGGATGGACTGCTCTACCTATATATACATATGAACTATTATTCCATATGACATCATTACCTATATCAAGTGCAATAAATTTATCTGTAACATAGAATTTATATTTATTATTAAATATGAGATAATGTTTAGCATAAGTATTATCAACTGGTTCTATCCCTATAGCAATAGTATTATCCTAATTTTCAATTAACACATTACCTATAGGAACTGTTTTAGCATGTATATTATTAATTGCAGTATCATAATAAAATTTAGGATTTGTCCCTAATATATTGTTTTTATATAAAATACTACATGCTGCTGTATTATAATTAGTAGCTGTAATAGATGCCATGTCAAATATTGTATAATAATTATTTGTAGTATTTTTAACATATTTAAATGTTACCGAAATTTCCCAATACTTACCAAATGATTTATCAGTTGGAAATTTATCTGTATATAAGAAATTAGTTCCTGAACAATTTATATAACCAGATGCCAAATTTAAAGTACTTCCATTTATTGCAGTCCAATCTACATTATATGGGGTATTGACTTGATCCTTTAATATATTACCAGAGAGATATATAGGATTTGCATCCCATTTATGAATTAAGGTTTTAACATTTCTATTATTAAAATATAAAAATCGTCTGAATGTACTCATATAATTAAATAATCATCCTACTGATATAACAGTAGTACTTAATTTTATAAGTTATATAAATGAAAATGAACTTCTTTATAATTTTGGAAGTTCATTTTCATTTTCATATTTTACTAAATATGATATAAGGTCATATGTATTCGTTTCTATATATCTATTATATAAAACTTCATATACTTTTGGTTTACAATATATTTTTAAATCTGGATTATTCCTAAAAAAGAATAACCTTCCTCTGGTTAGTAACTCTAATGTATTAGACTTTATTATAATAAGTTTTAAATTTGAATTACTTACAATTAGTTCATCATTTGCGAATATTTTTATATTTTCTGGAAGTATTAAAGTTTCTAGGCTGGTTCTTACAAAACACCCATAATATAGGGAACTAATAGTTAAAGGAATTGTGATTGCCTTTAATTTATAACAATTATTAAAATTATTTTTTAAATCTATTAATGAACCATTACCTCCAATATATTTAAGACCAGTGAAATATTTAAATTCTTCAAAGTACTAAATATCGGTGTTCTAAAAAATACCACTTATATTTTTATATAATGATAAATCATATAATGTTATATTTCCATATTTTAATGAAGGCTTATGCTAAATTAAAAGTTGTTCTACCAACGGATCTTTAAATTTAACAACGTTACGGTCATTTAACTATTTAACCAAATGGAATCTATTCGTAAAATACATATAATTATAATTACTTATACTACATGTTTCAGTAGTATTATAATTTAATTCACATTTTATATCTTAACATAATGTGCTTTATATATTTTATATAAGTAAATATAAATGTAGTTAATTTCTACATATAATTAAATTACATTATATAAGATGCCAAAATTAAAATATATAGATTCATTTCACGAAGAAGAAAAACATTTATATGATAACTATATAAATGAAGGTTATGAATATCATCGTAATTTATTAAATAAAGTTATTTCATAGGAAATGTTTGCTAATAAGTTAAATGATATTCCATTTAGATAGATAGAGAGATTAATAGAACATCTTATTGATGCGGTGAAGCAAATAAAATTACAATATGCTATAGCATTTCCTAAAAATTCCAAAAAGATAAATTAAAGTTTTATGCCTGTTATAAATGATATTTAGAAATTATTTAATTTACAATTTTATTCGCAAGATGGTAATTTAATATATTCACAAAAAGATTATGTTATTACATGGAAATTATTACCAAGTAGTGATGTAGTTTCATATTTTCATGTAATACCAGAAGGATATTTTGCAGGTGAAATAGATGCTAATCGATCATTGATAAATGAAACATTATTCTCTGGTTTTATAAACAGTGGAAAAATATATTGTGATAAGTATACATATTTAAAGTCCGGTTTTAAAGCTAATGAATATATGTTGGATATATTTGCTGCACCTGGTAATAAAATAAGAATAACAGTTAATATTAATAATGTTCCGTATGTACATGATTTTGATGTTAGATCTATATTTGATTTAACTGATACTAATATACAAATTAAAAAAGAAAAGATATATACAGGAACATGTAATAATAATGAATTTACAGACGAATATTATTATTACTTATCATATAATAATATGGCATTACAATATGTATATGATATTAATACAAAATAGAGGACAGATGAATATTTTATATATAGATTGTTAACAAATAGTATAACAAATATAGGTAATGCATTTCCATTTGTATATTATTCATTATCTTATGAATAGGAAAAAGTATCTACCGATTTTATTGCAGTCGATTCCATATATAGTACACCAATATCATTTGAAAAAGATGCAACTTTATATTCATTAGTATTTAAACCTGAAAAAGTTAGTGAAATTAATATTGTAAAACCAATTAAAGATGCATTAAATACTTATGATATTCAATATACTCCAGAGTATACATATGAATTATTCCAAAATGAAAAACCATTATCTTTAACTGTTGCATTTTCATCATAGGAAGAAGGGTGTTATCAGAATTTTATAGGCATGTATCTTCAATAGAAAGATACAAAAAATATATTTTTTATTGGTGTTATCGTTATTAAAACCGAAGTAGAAGGAGAGGATGAAAGATACCGTACATTATTGGGTAATTTTGGTATACCTGATCCTAAAGGCTATGCAAATATATTTAGCGAGCAAGATTATGATGAAGAAGGTATAGATTATAAAATTGTAAATGAAAAATCAAAGGAATTAATGCTAACATATGATCAAATATTTCCATATACTGGTACATATAAAGCATTATTAAATGCTATTAAATTCCTTGGTTATTCTGATATAATATTTAAAGAATGGTATCATATAAAAGATAATAATGATAATTTAACAGATGTTGCAATACAACGGTTAGATATAGAAAATAGAAAGCAATTAAAAGATATGCTATCTCAATATGATGTATCTATAGAGGATTTTAATAATTATAGTAAAATGAATAAGCTTACTATGGTATATCATCTTAATTGCATTAAAGAAAATAAAATAGATAAACCCTATGATATATATAGAGTTATTCCTATAACTGAAGATACAGATAAAACTAATATACCTGATGGATTTAGAATTAATAGAGACCAAACTGCATTTATATCTATTAATCCTATATAGGCTTATAATAATACATACAATCAAAGACACGGTAAAGATGTTTTTCAATTTGCACCTGAACCTGTTACAGAAAAAATATTTAAATATACAAACAGCGAAGTAATCAGTAAATTATGGTCTGTTTGTAAATGGCTTGATAAGTATATATTAGGAGTAAACTCATATATTCAAGATATTACTGCAGAAGGTATAATATTTTCTACTTTTAAAACAAGAGGATATGTAACATAGCATGAATTATATGATTATAAATGGCAGGGTAGTTACACATTAAAACCAAATGATAGTACCATTGTTCATGATTTTAATCTTAAACAAGAAAATACATTTGTTAATTTAACTTTAAATGAATTTACTAAATTAACATTTGAAGATTTTAATGATGATACTTTTGAATCATTCGCACGTGAAATTTATAATATTCCAAATGAATATAAAGAAAAATTTGGAATTGATAAAATATATTTTTCTAACACATTTGAAAATCCAATTAATGCAGAGAAATATAGTATAATAACAGAAGTATAGCCATAGTCTATATCTTTAAATGGTATTATGATTGAAAATAATAATATATTTCAATCATAGTTTTAGAATGATAAATTATTTGTTAATCCTATAGGTAGTAATAATAGTATTAATGATAATATTATAACAGATACATATATTATACCAGTATATAATGATTATATTAGTATAAAAGAAGGGTATTATTACAACACCACATTAGATAAACACAAAATTATAAATTTAAAAATATATCCTATTATTGATGCTTCTACAGGTAATGAAAATTATAAAATAGAAAAATATGGTAATGAAATGCTCTATAATATCAGTTAGTCTGATGTTGCCGTTACAATACCGAGTATTTCAAGATCTACTACTGAAGCTTTAACATTTTTAAGTAATGATATTTATTCTAAATATAATACACCATTATACTTATCAATAATAACTTCTAATAAGGGTATTAAATATAAAAACAATAATTTAGATAATAACGAAATAAATTTTAATATTAACGTTTCATCTATTAATAACTTAAATATAGTTAATGGTGATATAATATTAAGTAGATATTTTAAAGATAATATAGAGAGTACTAATAATAAAACAGAAATGATATATAAAATATCATTTCATACAGAAGATGCAGTAAATGATATAAATAGTCGTCGTTATATTACTCCTACTGTATATTCTAAATTTGATTTTCACTCTGGTTATTATACGCATAATATAGATATAAATACTATTTTACAAAACAGTAATAATTTAGAAGAACTTATTTCTTATATTAATACTATATATAAACCTGTAACTAATATGAGTATACCTGTTTTTTATAATGGAAAATATAATACTAAATTAATTACATATGATAATCATGGAAATAAATTTACAACATATCAAAAAAATATATTTAATGTAGTTCCATCATCTACAGGCATAGCTTTAATTACTGATAGATTAGATAATTTTAATAATTAGAATAATAAAGTAACTACACTAAAAGATATAAATTATAAATATACATTTAATACTTTAAAAAATAATTCTTATTATGAATTATATTCAGTTAACCATGATAGGTAGAAGCATACATTAGATATTGAATTAGATGGATATAATAAACCAGAAATAACAGATGATACTTATATTTCATTTATTCCTTGCATTAAACCTGAAAGATTTGCTAATAATACATGTTTAGTTTATAAAAAAATTGGGGATGATGAATATATATCGGCAAGTTCTTATTATAACAATTATTTTCATATTTTAAATAATAAAAAAATTATAAATGCTGATACAGTAATATATAATAATTTAACTGCTGATATAAAAATGTCAAGTATTAATATAGATATTACTAATAAAACTACAAGTTTTATATTATAGAACAAAGGAAAATATGATATGGTTATAAGTATTTTAGAAAAAGGAATGTTAATAAAAGTTAGAATTAATGTAGATAATGTATATAACTATAATGGTAATATTGCGGAGATATGTAAACATAATAAAATAATGGAATCTGTATTTAGAATTATTTCAATAGAAGATGCAACTAATACAACTAATAATGATGATAATATAGTTATTACTATAGATGGAATATTACCATTATTACAAGATATAACTAACATGTCCAATGAAGAATTAACAAATTACGATATGTTATAGTTAAATGGTGTAAGATATACTATGAATGTTCCATAGCAAGCATTATAGGAATATATAGTTCCTTTATAGGAAAACCCTATATTTTATAGTAAATCTAAAGATCATATAAACACAGAAATGATGACTATAAAATATAATAATACATTATTTCCTATAGAACAATATACTGATGATATTTTGTATAAGCCATATCTTGTAACACATAATATATAGAATAAAGTTTTATTAAGTTCTATAGAAGATTTCATAAAAACTCATATTGGTGTAGAATTAGATGAAAATCATTTATTAAATTCTATAGATAATACATTAATAGATAATAAGTTAATGGAGTTACATGATGAAACCATAACAGTTACTGTAGGTACTGAAGTTTTAGTACATCCATTAATGAATCATTATAAGTCTAAACTTTTTGATATTAATAATGATATAAATAAATTAGGAGATTATACTAATATATCATATTGTAGAATTAGACACTATGTTGAATAGATAATGGATATGACAAATGCTAATATGAATAATATTAATACGTATAATCATCGTACATTATTAAATGAAGTATTTAATGTGTATACTATAGAAAAATTAATACATAAAGGTAAGCATACATTTATATTCGATATATATGATAGATTTGGAAATCATTATTAGAATAGTATATAGGATATAATATATGTAAAATAATTAAAAAACTTATGAATTATATAAAAGAAGGATTTGATTTTAATAGTGTTCTTGATAATACTAATAAAGATGACATTATTAATAATATTAGTAATAAACTTTCAATAGATAATATAATTAATGTTATTAAAAATGCATTTAACTCCTCACAAAATTATAAATATTCTAAATTTACTGTTTCTGAGGATAAACGAATTATAGTGGTTAACACCACATTACTTTATAGTGAATATCAACAGTTATAGACAAGATTTATAATAGAAGAAGATGATACTATATATGTTGATTATAAAGATTGTGGAAATATTAAAGTTTCCGTAGAAATTACTAAGTTAATTAGTTAGATTTTAGAGAATATAAAAAAGCTGTTAGTATTCTCATTTAAATGTAAAATCCGTATAATAAATCAGTATTATATTACTACATGCACTTCAAATATAAATGGATTAACAACATTAAATATTTCTTATAGTAATGTATGCTTTATAATAGGTATGGTTAAAAATGGGTACAAAGATATATCTATTTTAACTGATAATATGGGACTGACCACAGATATAGATAAAAATAATTTAGAGTATTATAATTTTGGTAATATTGTAATAAATAAAGATACTTTAAATATAGATTTTATTGATAATGATATTATAAAAGATTTTATTAATTATGCACAAACTTATATGTTACCAGATAGTGGTTATGTATTACTTAGTCCATTACCTGTGAATAGTATGGATACTGCATTGTTATTCACATATTTAGATAAAGTTAAATTGTGTAAATTTAATGATAAAAATACCTTAACTACCATGAAACACACTAAATTTAAAATCACGAGTGCAGAGGTTAAGTTAATGTGTAAAAACATTCTATATAACAATACAGAGAGATTAAGTGAAACTATAAACAAATTAACTGCGAAAATAACTCTTGATAAACTTGATAAATTTTATATACGTATTGTTTTAGCAAGTATTTTTTCTGGTAATATAGCTAATATTATGGAAAAGTATAAATCTTATATATATTATTATAAAAATAAATTAAACCCTGATGTGCTTAAAGCCTATTATAATTATGTTATAGATGATATTAGAAATTATGGCCCTATTTACAAACAAATTGTGAGTTATAATGTTTAATTAAATTTACATAAATTTATAAACTATTTTACAAATTCTTCTTATAATAATAAGAAAGATTTTATAATCAGTAAATGAAAGATAATAAGAATAACGAAAAAGATCTTGCTAATTATGCAGATCAAATAGAAGAGCCTAAAGCATAGAACTTATCAGATATGCAATTAGATTCTGTAGGTAATGATGAACTTATAGATAAATTACGTGCTGATGCAACGGCAAAAGCAACTGCATTGAATGAGTATACTAATGAAGAAGAACATGCAGATCGTGTAAAACAATTACAGGAATTTAATAGAACTGCCGGACATGGATTTTTACCAATTAAGGTAGAAGATCTTCCAACGAAAGGTTTATATTATCCAGTTGGAACTCGTATTAATATTAAGGCTGCAACTCTTGCAGATATTAAACATTGGTCATCTACAGATGAAACAGATCCACAAAGTATTGATACTGCTTTGAATAATATTTTAGAGAGCTGCTGTTATGTATCATTTCCACAAGAAGATGGTAGATATGCAACATATAAAGATCTTATTGATATTGATAGATTTTATATTATTCTTGCAATACATGACTTTACTTTCCCTGCTGGAAAGAATGATTTAAAGGTAGTTATTAATGAGAAAGATGAAGTTACTGTTAAGAAAGATAATGTAGATTTCTTAAAACTTAGTGATAAGTTTATGAAATATTATAATGCTGAAAAACGTTGTTTCTCATTCCCTGTTAAATCATCATATTATAAATCTGGAATGATGGATATATATATGCCTTCAGTTGGTACTATTAAGTGGTTAAAAGATTATATGTATACACGTCAACAACGACGAGAAGGTTTTGACCAAGATTTTATTAATATTGCAGCATTCCTTATTAGTGATTATCGTTTCTTGAATAATGATTATTATTATCAATTAGTAGATATGACGACAGAATGGACTTCTTATGAATGGGCATTAATGACAAAAGTTCGTTCTACTATTGAAAGTGCTATAGTTCCAGTTCTTAATTATACAGATGATGGAGGTACGTTGCGACAAGCACCGCTTGAATTTCGTGGAGGAATCAAGAGTATCTTTATGGAACACATTGATATAGACTTCTAAAATTGATCCAGTTTTTCAAATTTGGTATACATGTTATAAGAATAAACACCATATTAATAGCATGTTTATATATTTTCATGAAATCCTGAATCCATTGCCTACATTTAAGGTATGGTATTCAGAGATTTTATAGATAATATATTATATGGTAAAGGAATGCCATTTCACCGACATAGGGTTATTACATGAATTTGCATTCTATGAAGTTTGTGATTTATTTGATATATACCAAAAAGAAATAGAAGAAAAAAATAAACAAGCTAAGAAGGATAATGAACAGATGGAAATGGATATGGCCAATATGCAAAGTAATATGAATCGTAATATGACTAATAATCCGATAAGTAATATAAGCATGCCAAAAATGCCAAATTTACCATCTATATAAAAATAATTAAATAAAAGAAATGAGTAATAAAACAGAAGAAATAGATAATACTGTAGTTAATGATGAAACTAATAATACAGTAGCAGATATAAATGATGAAAAGAAATCAGATTCATTTAATGAGGAAATTATATATGAGGATGATTCAGAAATGCCTAAACCAGAAACTAAAGATTATCGTCAACGACTTAAAGTAACACCTAAATTTATGGAGTTATTTTATATATGTACAGGTAATATGAAATATGCTACATCTCTCACTAATAATCAAGGTTCAACAATTAAATTAATAGACCTTGTGGAATATGTTGAAAGTACTAAAGATAGTATGCCAGTAGATGAAATGAATATTATTATTAGTTTTCTAAGTAGTGCAGAATTTAAATATGTTAGACCAATAATGTCCCTTATTGAAAAAGGAAAACAACATGAATTATGGACATTAATTGATAATAATGAAGATTCTGCAAATTAAAAAAATAATATATATATAAACAAAATGACAACTTACTACTATAAAAAGTAAGTTGTCATTTTGTATTTAAAATATGTTTAGAAAAATAAAATTATATCTATATAAACGTATATTTGGAAATCCAAATATGCCAATTATTATAAATCCAAAGGAAAGCATAGTTTATTTGGAATATATAGTAGATGAGAAATATTTTAAGTGGTATTATAATAAGTTGATATATTTATGGTAAAATATAGTATTTTATTTAATTTTGTTATAAAAATTGAATAATTTAGTAAACTATTTTAATAAATTTCTATATATTAAAAAATTTAATAAAGTAAACTAAGTAATAGATTTATGATTTTAATAGAGAGACATATAATTAAATATGGTTCATCGGAATATGATGAATTTGATAAGTTATGTTTTCTCTCTAAAAATCTATACAATACTGCTTTATATAGAATTAGACAGCATTATTTTAAAACAGGAAAAAATTTAAAGAAATTTCAATTAATAAATCAATTAACTTCAGAACAACACGCAGATTATGTAACTTTGCCTCGTAAAGTTTCACAGCAGGTAATAATTCAAGTGGCACAAAATATGTCTTCATTTTTTGAATTATTAAAAGCTAAAAATAAAGGTGAATATTCAAAGAAAGTTTCTTTACCTGCATATAAAGAAAAAGATGGTAGAAACATACTAATTTTTACAAATCAAGCAATATCTAAAGCGCTGTTAAGAGACCATAATATTATTAAATTTGGTGGATTTATAGAAACTACTATACATACAAAACAAAATGTGATACAACAAGTTAGGGTAGTTCCACATGGTAATGATTATATGGTAGTTGAAGTACTTTATAATAAACCAGAACAACAAACAAAGATAGATAATCATAGATACATGTCTATTGATTTGGGTATTAATAACTTATGTACACTTGGTACTAATTGTTTAGATGTAAAAAATAATATTATAATAAATGGTAAGCCAGTTAAATCAATAAATCAATATTATAATAAAAAATATGCAAAGTATAAATCAATTCAAAGTAAATGTAAAGATGCTTATACAAATAAGTTAAGAACTTTAAGAGTTAAAAGAGAAAATAAATTAAATGATTATTTACATAAAACAAGCAGATACATTGTTAATCATTTAGTTTCCAACAATATTAATACTTTAATCATAGGTTACAATAAGGAGTGGAAACAAGAGACAAATATCGGCAAAGTAAATAATCAAAAATTTATTCAAATTCCGTATTTAAAACTTATTCAACAATTAGAGTACAAATGTAAATTAGAAGGTATAAATGTACTTAAACCAGAGGAAAGTTACACAAGCAAAGCAAGTTTTATTGATAATGATTTTATTCCTACATTTTACCCTTCTACAAAATCAAATTATAAATTCAGTGGTAAAAGAATTACCAGGGGGTTATATAGGAGTTCAGAAGGTAAAATAATAAATGCGGATTTAAATGGTAGTTTGAATATATTGAGAAAAGTAGTTCCAAATGCATTTGATAAATGCTATGGAATAGAGGTGTATAGTACGCCAAAAGTTATAACACTTTAAAATTAAAAATAAAATACTATATTTTTAATAACTACGACAAGTTAATAGCATATTTTATAAATAAACCTTAACCTATATATACATTAACTATTATAGGATAATGTCAAAATGATGTAGTTAAAGTGTTTCTAAATAGGATTTTAAATAATTGTAAATATACACCTACATCTAAATTAATTGAAAACATGTTTTTACAAAAAATTCCTCTAATTAACTTAACAGATAATCAATATACAAATATTATTAATGAAATTAAAGAGAAATTAAAAACTTTACAAGATGTAGAGGATTATAATAATTATTTAGCAAAGTTTAATGTACTTTATAAAGAAGTTATTTCTACTTATGATTTAAATAAAACTTCAGTAAGTAATAATAAACGAAAATATGAATTAATAAAAATTTGTTATCATATAGATAAATTACTTAAAACTTGGAAATGTAGTAGGATATGTTTAGAAGAATTAAAAATAGATAGTTCAGATAAAGGTAATGGTAAAACCTTTAATAGATTATGTAATAATGTATGGTGTAGGAATTTAGTCGTTAATAAGCTAAAAATGTTAAGTAATATTCACGGTTATTTTATAACCGAAGTGAATCCAGCATATAGTTCAGTAATAGGTAATATTTTATATGGTAATGAAACTACACCTGACATGGTAGCTTCAAGTATTGAAGTTGCCCGTCGTGCATATAATAAATTTAAAAAAGGACATTTCTATCCAGCAATTCAACTTGACCATTTAAATGAGCAATGGAAGCAAACATTAAGTGGCTTGAATAGTTGGAAAGAAGTGTTTGTGAAAATTAAAAAATTTAAATTGAAATATAGATTTCTGTTACTGGATTATATCAAGAATGCAGTTTTTAGTAAAACTTATATAAAACAATGTATAACTTTATATACTTTTTAATAGTTTTATATAATTTTTATATTTT
>FLSH01000048.1_pt2 | contig 18196 bp, 7 predicted proteins | sample 1550441 | NCBI WGS metagenome assembly FLSH01 (sample SAMEA4031756, study PRJEB14383) | metagenome | biome: human; feature: oral; material: saliva | place: Philippines | collected 2014 | reverse complement strand
CAATTTATTCCTATTAGCCTAATTAGGCTATTTAGTCCAATTGGGCTAATTAGGCTAATAACTTATTATTCTGTTATAATTTTTCACATCATAATTTTGAATACATGCTCTTTTGGCTTCTAAAAGACGCCCTTTTGGGTTGCAGAAGATGCTCTTTAAGCCCCTTGCTAACGCCCTTTTGAAGTCCAATTAAGCACCTTTTACTTTACACTTGGTAACTAACTGATAATCTGTTGATTGCAAACCTGCTTCATGTGTGTGTTTTTGCCGTTATTTATAGATGTTTTCTTTGAAATTATGTAATGATTTTTAAACCCTTGTCTGCAGATTTTCGAAGTCTTAAAACGAAAAGATTTTCAATGAAAGAGGATGAAAATAGGATAGATAGTTGACTGTCTCAGCTATATTTTTGTTTAATGAGTAACTTTGGCTCTTACGTTAAAGCACTACGAAAAGCGTCCACATATTTAACGGAAGAACTTTTTTTATATCTAATCATACCTAACCACTGACACTATCCTCTATAACAAAAGACTCTTCTCATAGCAAGATATAATGATTCCCTACCAAGAGTGATATATTTATGCAACGTACAAGAATAGTTTTATTTTGATTTGCTGTCACTTTTAACATTTCACATAACCCTATTGTAGACTAACGAGTTAGACAAGTACTTTGGATGACAGGAATGACAGGAAAATTAGTTTTAGAGAGACAAACAATCTTCTCGGTAATAAAACAATATATGTTTAGGCGCTAATAAATGATTTGATTTAAAAACAAAGAAAGGCAGAAAGAAAACCAGTTCTCCCTGCCTTTACATTTATAATAACATAAGACCTATTTGTTCTTCACAAGATCATTATAATCGATCTCGTTCTGTGGAATTACCCAAGTCCACTTGTTTCCGTAATCTACAGCAATTGTTTTTGCAACAGCAGCGTGTGCATTACCACCTTCAGCAAATGAGTGACGAACAACAGGAATGTTCCAACGTTTGTAATCACTCCATCCAAAGCCTTCACCCCAAAGTTCAATTTCACGGTAATCCTTGATTTCATTAAAGAGGTCAGTACCTGTCTTTGTACAGGTGTAGCTTGCGTTACGACCTGTAGTAGCATTCAGTTTAACCAATGCAGCCTGTGCATCAGCAGTGTTACCCAAGAAGTAATTAGCCTCAGCTTCGATGAGAACCATCTCACTTGCACGGATGAAAGGAACATAACTAACACCAGGCTGTGCTGTTACCCAGAACTTCATTTGGCCATCCAAATAGATATAGCCTGATCCGTAAGCAGCAGAGAGACCAGAAACTTGATGTTTCTTGACGATAGAGTCGGCCTGTGCCAACACACTCTCATTGCCCATACCTAAGATACCATAGGTCTGATCAACCTGTGAATTATCAGTAATATTAATACTGCGGAATTTATCTTCAGTGATAAAGAGCTGCTTACGAGCATCATTATTAGGAATACGAGTAATCAACTCATGACCAATAGTACCAGCACCCGTACTCTGCGTAGTTGCATAGTGACCGTTACAAGCGCCCTGTACACCATAAGCCCAATACCAGTTTTGCTCACTTGCATCGCCATAGCTACCAAGAATCCATTCATCATTTGGCTTATAGAAACCAGCTGCGTATGCTTCACCTGTCATCAAAGGACGACCATCCTCAGCTAATTTAGCCTGCGCCAAAGCAGTAGCGTAGTCCTGACGAGTCAAAGCAGCACGTGCGTAGACAGCGTGAGCTGTATTCAAATCAGGAATCCAACACTCTGATGTTGAACGTGTCACACCACTTTCAGTGAAGAGTGTGATAGCATCTTGGCAGTCCTTATAAATCTGAGCATAAGTCTCAGCAAGTGTAGAAGCCTTTAACTCACCTGTAGAAGTGTCAAGACGCAGTGGCAATCCCTGAGAAGTACCGTTGTTACTATCTTGCCAACGATAGCAGTAATAATGTACTAACTTCTCAAATGCGTATGCACGGAAAGTCAATGCAGAAGCCTTGATAAACTTCTTATCAGCATCAGTACCCTTAGCATTATCAATATTTGCAAGGAGAGCATTTGCATTGTTAATGATCTGATAGTAATAAGTCCACGCATAAGAATCATAGATACTTGTTGAACGGAAGTGGAATGTCTGATTATGGATAGGAGCCCAACCTGAAGCATAACGGTTATAGTTATAGTTCTGACTTGGAAGATTCTCATATAGACGCATTATCGCATTTTCACCTGCGAATCCTTGACCATAGTAGTACTGCTGTACAGTCATCGACTTTGCAATACCATTCAAGGTGTTACGCGCATTGCTTGTATTAGCATATGCTGCAGAAGGCTCAGCCGACTCTGCTGGTGATACATTGAGATAATCACTGGAGCAAGAAGCTGTTATAGCAGCTACTGCAATAAAAGCCCCTGCGGTGAATTTATTTATTGAATATTTCATATTATTCCCTTTTTAAATTCTACAATATTAGAGATCGACTGTCAAACCGAAGTTGAACACACGTGCAGATACATAAGTATCGTCACTGTCACCATTAAAGCTATACTGTGGGTTCAAACCCTTACGGCTTGTGAGTGTAAAGAGATTCTCAACACCAGCCTTTACTGAAATGCCACCAAGACCCCACTTGGTTACCAATGCCTTTGGCAAACGATAAGTGAGCATAATATTCTTCATAATGAAGTAAGAAGAACTTGTCAACCAACGGTCACTAACAGCATTATTATCATTGCTTCCATTGAAATCAAGGATAGGTGTACCATTAGGATCGATACGGTTAGGAGAAGTAGCTGTCATACCATCAGGTGCACCATTCCAAGAGTTAAGTACGTCCTTATGGAGTGCGGCTGCTGAAGAAGCCGAACCAGTAGACATCAATGACCTATAAGATCCATCCATTGTCTTACCACCAAGGCTGTAAGTCATCAACATTGATAAGCTCAAATCCTTCCAACGAAGGTTAGATCCAAATGAGCCATAGACAGAAGGAAGAGCTGTACCAGCCCACTTACGGATTGCCTGAGAAGTAGATGTAGTGTACTTTGTTCCATTGATTTCAACGAGGTCACCTGCTGCAGAAGCAGTAGCCTCCTTTTCCGGGTCAAGGTCATAGAGAGACTTACCAGTCATTTGATCAACACCTACAAAGTGATAAGTATACCACTCATAAGCAGAATGTCCCTCTGAATAGTTCTGCTGACCATGCAAGATATCTTTTCCCTTAGGCAACTTAAGTACCTTGTTACTCAATGTGGTAGCGTCAAAAGAGAGGTTCCATGTCCAATCCTTAGAACGAACAACATCACCATTTAACATGATTTCGAAGCCACGGTTAGAGATTGTACCGATATTCTGATACTGTGTAAGGTTCTCAATAGCATCATTACCGAAGAATGAACCTGCTGACAATGGGAAACGAACTTCGAAGAGCAAGTCTTTAGAACGCTTATCGAAATAACCCAAGCTAAAGTTCAAACGGTCAAAGAGCGTACCCTCAACGCCGAAATCGAAAGTCTGTGTAGTCTCCCATTTCAAATCGAGAGCTGCTAACTTCTGACGTACCAAAGCAGGGTTACCACCATTCTTTGTAATGTAATAAAGTGCTTGATAACCATAGAAATTAACAGCAGCATCATTACCTACCTCACCGTATGAAGCGCGAGCACGTAAAGCATCAACCCACTTTACATTCTCCATGAATTTCTCCTTCTTAACATTCCAGTTTACACCAGCTGAGAAGAAGTTACCCCAACGCTTATCCTTATGGAATTTAGAAGAACCATCACGACGGAGAGAGAAGTCAAAGAAGTATTTCTCATCATAGTTGTAACGAAGACGACCAAGATAAGACTCAGTTCTATAATCCTCAAAATAGCCTTCCGTATTAGAGTTTAATACGAAGTTACTCAACGCACGCAAACCTTCGATAGCTGCGTTTGTATTCATCACACGAGCATATTTATTGTTCCAGCTATAGTTCTCATGACCGAGGAGAACGTCAACATGGTGAAGATCAAAGTTATGATCCCAGTTCAAGAGTTCCTGTCCTGTGTAGGAGATATACTGGTAAGAACGCTCAGTCAGACGACCATTGTTAGAAGCACCATCACCGATAACAGGGTTGTTATAGGTCTGACGGTTTGTTGTTGCATGGTTCAAGTCTACTTTTCCAGTCAAAGAGAAACCGTATGGCAAAGTGATTTTTGTATACAACAAACCATCCAATACGTTTCTGCGTACTCGGTCCATATCCATCGTCATCTCGTAAGGAAGGTTACGATTTTCAAGATACTCAGATGTGGTATCATACTGCTTGTTGCCATCTGCATCCAAAGCGTATGTACCATCAGCGTTATGCAAATAAACAGGATAAACAGGAGCCATGTAACGAGTTACATAGAATGGATTAGCATAGAAAGCTTCTTTAGCATCTTCATTAAAGCTTCTTACAGAAGAAGTACCAGAGAGGTTCAAACCTAATTCGAGCCACTTGTTGGCTGTATATTGTGTGTTAATACGGCCTGTAAAACGCTCATAGCCTGAATTCAAAGTATAACCCTGCTCATTCAGATAACCAGCAGAAGAGTAGATATTGTACTTATCGCCTGCTACACCAGCAGAAAGGCTATACTCTTGACGATGACCAGTACGCTCAACTGCTTTCTGCCAATCAAGGTCGTCATAGCCGGGACGAACAGATGCAATCAGCTTACCATTTGCATCAAAGAGAGCATTACCAGCAGCATCATAGATATTACGCTTCACATAATCACTCATTAAGTGCTCAGTAGCAAAAGTACCAGCTGCAGCCTCAGTTGAAGCGATACCTCCAGAGAGGGCATAATTCCTCATTGCTACCCAAGCAGCCTCCATCCATTCGTTTGGGCCTAAGCGGTCATACTCAGGGATACCACGTCTGTAGAAACCCTGGTCCATCTTCAAAGAGATATTTGGTTTAGAAGAGAATTTAGCCTTCTTTGTTGTAATCAAGACAACACCATTAGCTGCACGGTTACCATAAAGAGCTGCTGAAGAAGCATCCTTCAAAACAGACATAGACTCGATGTCACCAGGATTTAACTCAGCAATATTACCTTCAAATGGAGTACCATCAACAATATAGAGAGGCTGGTCAGCATCCTTAACCAATGTACCCACACCACGAATATGAATCTTTGGTGTAGCGCCAGGCTCGCCATAAGAGTTATTTACCTGTACACCAGGAGCAGAGCCTTCCAGTGCACCCGTTACCGAAGTACTAATACGATCAGAAATCTTCTTAGAGTCGACAACGGCAACAGAACCAGTAATTGATTGACGCTTAGCGGTACCGTATGCCACAACAACGACCTCATCAAGATTCTTGTCATTCGGATTTAAGGTAACTTTCATGTTGCTTGAAGCCGTAACAGTCTTTGATGCCATACCAACATAAGACACCACCAACTTAGCTCCTGCAGGTGCTGAGAGACGGAATTTTCCATCAATATCAGTCACAGTACCAGTCTGAGTTCCAGACACAAGGATAGACGCACCCACAACAGGTTGCCCGTCACTTGAGGATACTACAGTTCCGCTAATCTCTGTTTGCGCCAGCGCTGTTCCTAAACTTAGGAAGAGGCCGACTAAAAACATCATTAGTCTTTTTTCCATAAATTCTCTCTTTAATTAATATAATAAATAAACTATTTCAGACTCAAATATTAATACGTAAGGTTCTACAAACTATATACAAGTAAAGGTAGGTATTATATTTAACACTTTGCAAAGATAGTGCACCATTTTTAAAGTTCCAAATGGAAAAGAACATAATAGATTAATTTTCACATTTATTAATAATACATAGTAAGAGAGTATAAGCTTTTTGCATGAAAATAAAGGAATTATTGTTTAATATACGTTATAAACACATCATACTGTAAGTATTACACTCCAAGAGAATGTTAAATATTAAATGAATGTTAATTATTTAGGGTGTCTAAAGACAGTTTTTACGACTAACTACGAGCAAGGGTTTCGAATAAGATAGTGGTAAAAAAACGGATAGTAAGTGTAGGTGAAATATACACTTCACTTGTTTTGTTTTGGTTTATCAATCCCTTCAGATGTCTTTACAATATTGTGTGTAAAGGCAGAAGAGTTCGAATAAAAGCTCTTCAGAAGTTTGTAGTGATAAGGTTTCGCCTAAGTTTAGGGTTTAGAAGAAATGGCACACAGAGAAATGGAGGGTACAGATGGTTATTAGAACAAAGCCATAAAAATCACAGAGGTACCGTCGGTACATGGAGCAACGGGGTGTTTTACGGGTTTTATTAGAGACTTTATACCCAAAGCATTTATTCCAAAGATCATTAGGAATCTGTATGCTACACCGCTGTTACTCTTTGTACCGTTGGTACCTCTGTGATGTTGTGTTTAGCTCTTTCTAATCAGAGATTCTGTCTGCCTTATTTTGTAAGGACCTTAGTTTATCACTCCATATTTTGGAAGAAGCTGTTAATTATTAGTTATTATATCCATTATTCTGCTGCTTTTTGAGATTAGCGTTTGCGTCAACCTCATAACCAGGAATAGCAGGATATGCCTTATAATAGTCTCGATTGTAACTACGAGCCTCTGTCGTTAAGACGTCATGCCAACCACGCGTTGCATCACTTGTATAACGAGTGATAGTCTCATTATTACGGAGCGCATCGAAGAAACGCTGTCCTTCACCTACAAGTTCTTTTCGACGTTCTAACAATATGCGTGCTAACGTAACATCTGAAGCTGTAACTTGCTTAGTTGTATCACTTGTACGATTTTTGATAATGTCATTCAAGTACTGAGCTGCTTTTGTAGTATCTCCTAATCTAAAGGCTGCTTCTGCTGCATTAAGATAAACTTCAGAGAGTCGAAGTAAAGGAATATTCGCATAACGAACATCTCCGTTATATGCTGGCATCTTATTTAGATAGACCTTAGCACCATTAAATACTTTCTTTTTATCAGCTGATGGGGCTAAGAACACGTTAGCTCTAACGTCTTGTGAATCTTCTGCAAGGAGTTCCACAAAGCTTTTTGTTGCACATACATCTCCATAGCCAGGAAGGTCAGGGCGATTCTCTGCATAGATATAAGCAATTCCCACTCTGTCATTCCAATCTTGTGAATTGGTAACGGAGAGTTCAAAAAGCATCTCATTAGAATGACTCTTATCATCCTTTTTCCAAGCTTGAACATATTCATCGGCTGTCCAAAGTTTCTTACCCGAATTATTAATAACATCTTCGGCTGTAGAAAGTGCGTTAGCCCAATCACCTTTTGTTAAGTAAACACGTGATAACAAAGCCTTAGCTGCATAAAGACTCATATAACCAGTCTCTGGCTTTGTTTGTAAATTACCAGAGCTAATAGCCTCATTTAGGTCTTTGATTACTTGAGTATAACACTCTGCAACTGTACTACGGGAAGGTTTCTCCTCTGTTGAGATTACCTTTGTCACCAATGGTACACCTAACGATGCACCATTATCCTCGGTGTAAGTCTTTCCATAGACACGAGTTAAATCAAAGGTTGCCATAGCTCTTAAAACTAAAGCTTCAGCACGGATTTGACCTATCAATGCCTTTCCTTTTGCATCATCCTTATCTGTTAGTTTTCCACCATCAGCCGCTTCTATGATATGATTTGCAGTTTGAATTACGACATAAGGTGACTGCCAAATCGCAGTAGTAGGACTAAAATTAGAGGCTGTAGTATATTCCATCTTATAATAGAACGAAGCACGATTACTACCATACTTAGAATTATACTGCAAATCTTCTCCGTGCATTTCTCCATAAAGAAACATTTGTAAGCCATAATAATCCTGGGCTCCGGACGAACCTTTCAAAGCTGCATACATACCTGTACGAGCTGTGACCATGTCAGAACTACTCTTGATGGCAGTTCCTTCTGAAACACCATCACTCGGTCTCTGATCGAGAAATTCATCACCACATGATGCCACGCCAGTCATTACAACGACAGCAAGCATAAGGCTATATATTTTCTTATAAGTTCTTTTCATAAACAATATTTTTAATTAATAGACATTAAAAACCGAGTTCAATACCGAAAGTAAAGGTGCGGAGTGCAGGTGTCTGGAAAGTACATACACCATCGACACGCATTTCTGGATCAACGTAAAGATCCTTTGATTTCCATGTCAACAAGTTACTTGCAGAGAAGAAAGCACGTGCCTTACTCAAACCAATCCGTGTTACCCATTGTGATGGAGCCGTAAATCCGAGCGTCAGACTCTTCAAACGTAGATAATCTGTTGGCATCAACCAACGAGAAGATACTTCACTTGAATTACCATACTGGAACACTGGCTGTGAGGCATTCGTATCGCCAGGACCTGTCCACATCTTATTGATGTCATAATAAGTTGGTAACTGACCACCAAAAGTATAGTTTCCATTATTATGTTGCCATGTAGCAGCATCAAAAGCCTTACCTCCAAGAGAGAATGTAAAGTTCAGACCGAAATCAATAAACTTCCATGTGATATTATTACTGAAGCCACCTTCTATCTTTGTTTCGTGATTTCCTATAATAACTTTTTTCGCTTCATTAGGATTGATAGTTGTGTTACGTGCATTGCTTGTTCCATCATTGAGGTAGTAAGATTCTCTACCAGTATTTGGGTCAACACCAGCATACTCATAGCCATAGTAGCTATAATAAGGTTCACCTACTTTATGAATGCGAACACCACTGATAATCTGATTTTCGTCACCATAAATCTTAGTAAGTTCATTATGGTTATGTCCGAAGTTCAACATTGTTGTCCATGTAAGGTCCTTTGTCTGGAGGTTGTTACTTTGAATAGTTATTTCATAACCTCTATTACGTAGTGAACCAACATTAACAGCTTTCTTAGAATCTCTATCATTATTATAGTAACCAGGGACAGCTGATACTGGTAAATCAAAGATTAGGTCAGACGTTGTACGTACATAATAATCGAATGTCACAGATATGCGATCAAGTAACGTTAAGTCAAGACCAAAGTTGACAGAACGGTTTTTCTCCCACTGTAATTCTGGATTACCAATACCAACAATAGCCATACCAGATTTTCCATTATAATATTGACCATATTTGTACCAGTTTTGGTAACCATAGAAACTACTTGGTAGCGTACCATTCACGCCATAACTTGCACGTAGCTTACCATCGCTAACAACCTGCTTAATAGGCTCCATGAATTTCTCTGAACCAAAACGCCATGCTGCAGAAACTGACCAGAAGTTACCCCATCGATTGTCTTTAGCCAAACGACTACTACCATCGCGACGGAAACTCACACCAGCATAATACTTATTATCATAGTTGTAGTTTACTCGTCCTAACCAACTTGCAAGAGTGTAACCACTTACTTTACTCTCTGCACTGGTCGTACCAGCATTACCAAATTCGTAGAGGTCACCAGGATAATCTTTACCATTAATGTAATTATACCTCGTGACATATTTCTCTGTTTCATAGCCTAAAAGAGCATCAACGTTGTGTAGGCCAAACGTTTTCACGTACGCCAACTGTGTTTGACCATTTAACTGGCTGATAGAACCTGTGTAGCGTTGTAGTGTACCCCCAGGACTACCATCATTTGACAAACGGTCCCAAAGTACATCTTCGTTATTTGAAGTATAATCGTATGTCATCTTCTCGCTCAAACGGAGACCATCCCATATATTCCAATCCAACTTCAATGAGTTAAACGCACGCTTGATATCTGTTTTATCATACGTATGCAATGCCTCATAGATTGGGTTTACACTAACCAAACTATTTGTTTCACTTCCACGAGCTAAGGTTCCATCAGGTAAGTAAGCGATAGAAGACGGACTCTGAATAAATGCATAATTGGCTATAGGACTTGAAAAAGAAGCTCCTCCATCGTTGGTAAGACTTTGATTAACCTTTGAGAACAAAGAAGAATATGTCAATGTGAAATGGCCAAACTTATGTGTTATATTAGCATTACCAGTGAATCGCTCCATACCTTGATTAGAGAAGATACCTGTTTGCTTCATATAAGAAAGTGAGGTGTAGAAACGTGTACTCTCACCACCACCACTCAAGCTAATCTGATAGTTTTGGTGATGACCCGTCTTAAAGAGAAGACTCTTCCAATCGGTCCACTCCTTAATAGGCTTACCACTTTGATCATATCCCACTGTAGGCTTTGAGGCATAGTCTTCAATATTATCCTTAGCAAAAGTCTCTGCATCAGTCTCAGACTTACCCTCCTTATAAAGAGCATAGTTCTTCAAGCCAAGGAACAGCAGGGCACGTCGTTCGTCTCCTCCTAATACTGGACGATAATTAATTGCTACATTAGAGAATCCCCAGTCACTACGGAAATCGACATGTGTCCTTCCTTTCTTACCACTCTTTGTTGTGATTACAATTACTCCATTTGCCGCACGTGAACCATAAAGAGAAGCTGCTGCAGCGTCTTTTATGACAGTGATTGACTCAATATCATTACTGTTAAGAGTCGCAAGTACGTTTGTTCCAGATTCATTATATTTGCCTTGACCGATGCCATTGACGTCTCCTGATATCATAGGTGTACCATCAATAACATACAAAGGCTCGTTACCAGCGTTGATTGAACCCATACCACGGATACGAATATTACTTACAGAACCAGGAGCACCAGATGCACTTGTCACGGTAACACCAGGAACCGAACCTGCTATCTTGTCTTGGACAGAAGCTACAGGCACATCAGACAGTTTACCAGGGTCAACGTTAGCAGCAGCTCCTGTAAAGCTTGATTTCTTAAAGTTACCATAACCTGTAACAATAACTTCTTCAAGTGAGCCTGCGTCAGGTTTCATTACCACCTTTATACCGTCTGAGACTGGTACGAGCTGAGTTTTTAAGCCAACATATTGTACACGTAACTGATTTTTCCCAGCTGGTACAATAAGGTGGAATTTACCATCAATGTCAGTGACAGTACCCATCTGTGTGCCAGCTACAAGGATAGAAGCGCCAACGACTGGTAGTCCATCTTCTGAGGAAACTACAGTTCCGCTAATCTCTGTCTGCGCCAGCGCTGTTCCTAAACTTAGGAAGAGGCCGACTAAAAACATCATTAGTCTTTTTTCCATAAATTCTCGCTTTAGTTAATATAATAAATAAACTATTTCAGACCCAAATACTAATAACGTAAGGTATCACAAACTATATGCAAGTAAAGATAGGTTGCTTTATTTAACACTTTGCAAAGATAGTGCACCATTTTTAAAGTTCCAAGCAGAAAAGAAAATAATTGACTGGTATTTTACATTTATTAATAAAGAATAGTGATAATGTGTAGTATTTGGTACGAAAATAACGAAAATGTGTATTATAAAGCGTTGTAAAAATATCAGAATGTAATCAGTACACTTTAAGAAAGTGCTGAATGTTGAATGAATGTTAATCCTCTTGGGTGACTAAAGATGATTTTTACGACTCACTACCAGCAAGACTTTCGAATAAGATAGCAGTAAAAGAGATTCTTCCGTTAAATGTGTAGATTGTTAATAGAATGAGATTAATCCACATACATGGTAGGCTTACCTCCAATAAGATTGTTTTATAGGGGGTGGGTAAACTATATGATAAATGTAATTAGGTGTGATGTCTATCTGTCTTCTACAAACAATTTATTCCTATTAGCCTAATTAGGCTATTTGGTCCAATTGGGCTAATTAGGCTAATAACTTATTGTTCTGTCATAATTTTTCACATCATAATATTGAATACATGCTCTTTTAGCTTCTAAAAGACGCCCTTCTGGGTTGCAAAAGATGCTCTTTAAGACCCTTGCTAACGCCCTTTTGAAGTCCAATTAAGCATCTTTTACTTTATACTTGATAACTAACTGATACCCTGTTGGTTGTAAACCTGCTTCTAATGTGTATTTTTGCCGTTAGTTATAGGTGTTTTCCTTGAAATTATGTAATGATTTTTCAAGCCCTTGTCTGCAGGTTTTCGAAGTCTTAAAACGAAAAGATTTTCAATGAAAGAGGATGAAAATAGGATAAATAGTTGACGACTTTCTTAGCTATATTTTTGTTTAATGAGTAACTTTGGCTCTTACGTTAAAGCACTACGAAAAGCGTCCACACAATTAACGGAAGAACCGTAAAAGAACTCAAAGTAAGTGTGAGTGAAATATACACTTCACCTAATTTATGTCGGTTTATCATGTCCTTTTGATGTCTTTTCATCATCGTATCTAAAGTCAGAAGAGCCCAAATAAATTCTCTTGCGTATGATAAAAAGGAGGTTCAGACTAATTATTTGGCTCGTTTTTATTACTTTTGTAGTCTTGTAGCATGGATATTTTTAACTTTATCTATAATATAGTATAAGTCTATGAAGTTAACAGAACAGCGTAGTAGTATGCTTCATGGTGTACTGCTGATTACTTTGTTTGCGTGTGCCGCCTTCTATATCGGTGATATGGGATGGGTGAAAGCACTCTCTTTGAGCCCGATGGTTGTTGGTATCATATTAGGTATGCTTTATGCCAACAGCCTTCGTAACAATCTCCCAGACACGTGGGTGCCAGGTATAGCCTTCTGTGGGAAGCGTGTGTTGCGCTTTGGTATTATCCTTTATGGTTTTCGTTTGACCTTTCAAGACGTGGTTGCCGTAGGGTTACCAGCCATTGTTGTAGATGCGATTATCGTATGTGGAACGATTCTCTTAGGTGTTTTAGTAGGAAGACTATTGAAGATGGACCGTAGCATTGCGCTTTTGGCAGCTTGTGGAAGTGGTATCTGTGGGGCTGCAGCAGTGTTGGGTGTGGATGGAGCTATCCGTCCGAAGCCTTATAAAACAGCTGTGGCTGTAGCGACGGTAGTAATCTTTGGTACACTGTCGATGTTTCTTTATCCTATTCTCTATCGTGCGGGTATATTTGATTTGCCGCCTGCTCAAATGGGAATCTTTGCTGGTTCGACGATTCATGAGGTGGCTCATGTCGTTGGAGCAGGCAATGCTATGGGTGCAGCAGTGAGCAACTCAGCGATTATCGTTAAGATGATTCGTGTGATGATGTTGGTACCTGTATTATTGGTCATTGCTTTCTTTGTTGCAAAGAACGTTGCCGAACGAGGGGAAGAGGGCAACGGTGGAAGTAAGATAAACATCCCTTGGTTTGCCATCCTCTTCCTTGTAGTCATCGGTTTCAATTCCTTGAATTTACTTCCGAAGGCGTGTGTTGATTTCATTAATACGTTTGACACCTTCCTTCTTACCATGGCTATGTCGGCATTAGGGGCTGAAACGAGTATCGATAAGTTTAAGAAAGCTGGCTTTAAGCCTTTCCTCTTGGCCGCTATCCTGTGGTGTTGGCTGATAGGTGGAGGGTATTGTCTCGCAAAGTATGTGGTGCCTTTGATGGGTGTTGGGTGATGAATGTTGGGTGAAGGGTGTTGAGTGATGGGTGTTGATGAAGTGCGCATCTGAGGGAACATGTTTGTTGGGCGATGGGTGTTGAGTGTTAGGTGTTAATGAAGTGCGCATCTGAGGGAACTTGTTTGGTTGCGGGGTTGGATGATGGATGTTGAGTGTTGGTTGTTGATAAAGTGCGCATCAGAGGGAACATGTTTGGTGGGGAGTTTGCTCGGATGCTGTATGTTAAACGATGCGAGGAGGGATTCTGTGGTAGAGTGGGGGATAAGTTGAAATTGTAATATTGTAATGAAAGTAGAAAGAAGAAACTATTTAGTATTTTGACATTAAGTAAGTTTCGATATCTCCTTTCGATAGTATTGATAATAAGCTGTTATATTAGGTTTACAAGCATACGTGTGATAGCTTAAAAGAAGAGTAATGTTTTTTGTGAGGATAAGACCTCACTTATTTCTCAATCAGCGGTCGGAAGACTTGAGGAAACGTTCCGTGTTTCGCTTGTTGTTCAAGAAAAGCCTTTATATCTGAGAAGTTCTTGTATTTTTCTTCTTGGGAAATCATATCTTTAAGAATGTCATAGCTCCACGGTGCAGGGTAGCTCCAAAGGAGGCTGATGTAACGAGTTTCACCGTAATGTGTCTTCTTTTTGGCTGCAGCTTGGCAGATGGTCTTTACATACCATTCAAAGTCTGGCTTATCCCACGCCTTAAGAAGCCAATAAGATTCGTTGGTCATTCGCCCATTCTTCTTCAAATCGCGCTTCAGAAACTTATTGATTCGGGCGATATCGTTCTTGTTCTTGTATCGAGTTAGGAACATCAAAACCCCGTCATTGCCTTTGTCAGCCTCTTTGATAATAGTTGGGTAATAGGATTTGAGTGGTTGGAGGGCATGAAGGAAGGCATTTTCATATCCATATTTTTTCATATAATCAAAGAACACTAAGCTGTCAATGGCTGCTTGCTGTTGTTCAGGCAGGTCCTCGTCTACGTTACTATAGTAGACGCTGAGAATAGAACGGTGGAAGGGAACTTTGAATTCTTCTTCAGAGCTTGATATATGGTTTACTCTTGTTGTGTCATTTATTGCCTGTTTGAGAATGTTGAATATTTGCCCATTGGGTTTCTCCAACAGGATTTTGAATGCCCAAAGACGTGTGATAGGGGAAGGACTTGTTTGGGCAATCTCAGCCAACTGGTCGCTTGTAGCATTGTAGCGCAATGAGTCAGCATAGTCAAATTGCATTAAACGATAACGATTTGAGAAGCCTGCAGTCTCTTCCTCAGAAAAGAAAGTTTCTTTGTTTAAGGCGTCAAGAGCCATTCTAAGCGTTTTAAGCGACTCTTCCATTTGTGGTCTTCCACTTCTGACAGTACGTCTTTCCTTTAGATATCTGTCGTACAGCGGTTGGAAGATAGGAGGGATAGGACCTTCCTTTGCATACTGTATAAAGTGTTCCTTTATTTCGTGAATGTTACTATATCTGTCTTTACCAGAAAGGATATCTTCGAGAAGTTGATAGTTCCAAGGTGCAGGATATTGCCAAAGAAGGGGGAAATACTCTCTTACGCTAAAGTAATCTGGTTTACCGATAACGGCTTGACAAACGCTTTTTGCGTATTCTTCAAAGTCTGGTTTACCCCATTCTTCGAGGATTTCACGGGTACCGTATGTCAGTCGCTTGTTCTCCTCAAAGTCGGCTTGCAGCAACTTACTGATACGCTCTCGGTCGTTAGGATTCTTATATTTGATGAGCAATGGCAGGACTTCTACCTGTCCGTTGTCGGCAGCTTCGACTACAGCTGCATAGTATTTCTGTTTAGGTTTGAAGTGTTTGAGTATTCCATAGGAATATCCATAACGCTTCATATAGTCGAAGAAAGCTAAACTGTCAATCGCCTCTTGCATTTCTGGTGTCTGACTATTCACTTGGTCAAAATAGTAGAGAGAGAAAGCTCTGAGGTTATAAGGTTCCTTGCTATAGAAACAATAACTCATCTGCTCAGTCTCTGTGGTGTCGTTGATAGTTGCTTTCAGGACATCATAGACTTGCTTGTTAGGTTTTTCTAACAAGATTCTTAACGCCCAAAGACGTGTGGCAGGATTAGGATTTGTCTTAGCTATCTCGGCTAACTGGTCGGGTGTGGCGTGACGGCGCAGCCAATCAGCATAATTATATTGTTTTGATCGATGATGCTCTGGACCGAGTACGTAGGTAGAGGCAAATATACCATGCTTGTTTATAGAGTCGATAGCCATCTGAATGCTGTCTGGCATCTCGTGCACATCAGTCTTACCACTTCTGAAGCTACTGCCAAGAAGGGTTATAGAGAGGAGTGTTGCAACAAGGCAAACTGGTTGTTTAAGGTTGAACTTTTTAATTCTTTGAACTGTGAGCATAGAACTTTGAACTTTATGATTTGAACTTCGAACAACTACGAATGGCACTAATGGCACGAATCCTTATTGTTCTTTGAACTTTATGATTTGGGTTTATAGCTTTTTCTTTTCTCATAGTAGGTAATCATCATTATGAATTACTATTCTTGTTTTCCAGTTAGTGTATAGCCGAGTCGGGCGTTAAGTCGGTGGGCAAGTTGTTCTATCTTCTTCCGTTCGGGTTCTATTGTGTCGTCGCGAAGCTGTTCGATGACACGGACAGGGGGAATGGTGTCGGTGGGCCATGGGTCTTCCTGTATTTCGGAAGGGCAGTAGAAAGCGATGACATTCAGCGACTCATAGACCTTGATAGAGTCGGGATTGCTGTATCTATAGAATGCAACTCTCCTTTCTGTTAGCCCACTAACCTTGTAAACAGCCGTCATGTTGTTGTCGAAGAAGTCGTACCAGTATCGCCTTGCAAGGTAATCACCATCTTTGCATAAGCAGGTGGAGGGGAGAAAAATGTCGCCCCCAATGACTTGAAGGAAAATAGCAATTAACCACAGAGCAATGCCTATCAGCGCACTGTAAAGGCGTATCAACAACTTTCTTTTGCTTTTCCGTGCAGCAATCATCAGTGCAATGGGTGACAGAAGAGCAGCCCAAATTGGTATGTAAGTCAGTCCCCAACGCAGGTGTACGTCTTCGGGTAACAGGATATAGATCAGTCCACAGAGGAATATTGCACCAAGGTGTAAACCCATTGCAAGCGATAGTTCTTTGCGTTGAACAAAGTCTTTTATTCTATTCCATTGCGGTTTTTGCATATTGTTAAAGTTAGTTATGGGACAAATTTACGTTTTTCTACATTAATAAGCAAGTATTTGTTATGTTTTTTGTGGTTCTCACTATCTATTCTTTTCTCATCCTCTGAGATAGAAGACCCTTTTATTATTCATCTTAATTTCATAGTGACCTCATGGTATGAGGGGGTGTTCTTTGTTGCTGTTATCGTTGTTGCATTTATTTTCGATAGGCAGACGGGATCGAGGGGGTATGATAATATAGTCAATAACGCCTGTCCCTGTTATGTTGTAGTAGGATTTCTCTTAATGGTGAGGTCGCATTATCTGCCAGAAAAGACGTATAGAGTACCTTTGATGGGGTATTCTACATATAAGGGTAACAGCATTTACTTTAGGTTTAAGGGGCATGCCACGAAGCGGACTTACTCACTTTCGGGCTACGACCTCACGAATATTTGTGAGCGATATGATGTGGAATTATACCTAAAAGAACCACTCCCAACAGTTTATTATGTGTGCGGAATAAGCCTTTGTAAGCGAGATAGTATTTCTAAATAGTTGTTTTATTTCGGTAGTTATTTCCTCTCTTTATTCGACATGACACCTGTGACGGATGGAGAAAAGGCTCTTCTTCGTTTGAGAACATGCCCTTCAAGGGGCAAGAAGAGGCTCTTCTTGGGGTAAGAAAGGCGTCTTCTCCAATGCTGTTTGTAATGTATTGATTTGTTGAGGATTACAAGTTTGGTTTTAGACGATAGATTGGTCTTATTTTGATGATGTTTTGTTAGATTTTATGTCATAATTTTTCTGAGTCTTCAGTGTTTAGGAGTGATTTTCTCTCTCACAGTGTTTAGAATGCAAGAGATTCGTTGGGTGTTTTATCTCTCACAGATTTTCACAGATGAACAGAAGCCTTTCTGCGAACAGGGAGAACAGGCAGAGAAGAACTGGCCCCTCCCCCGTCCCCTCCCCCGAAGGGAGGGGCGTGATCACCGAGATACCCCTATGGCTAATCATCAACACCCAACATTGAACACCCAACACCCATCTTTAGCTGTAATACTCTGTGCTATCGGTTGACTTAATGTCTCTGTGCGTCTTTGTGAGTTCTGTTCTTCTGTGTAGTTCTGTGAGAGAAAGAATGCAAGAGGCTCGTTGGAAATTTTCTCTCTCACAGATTTTCACAGATGAACAGAAGCCTTTCTGCGAACAGGGAGAACCCACAAACGTCTGCAGGCAGACGACAGATATCACAGAATTTATTGCTATGTATCACAGAACGTTACACCCATCATTAGCTGTAATGCTCTGTGCTATCGGTTGACTTAATGTCTCTGTGCTCCTTTGGGTATTCTGTTCTTCTGTGTAGTTCTGTGAGAAAAGAACACAAGAGGCTCGTTGGAAATTTTCTCTCTCACAGATTTTCACAGATGAACAGAAGCCTTTCTGCGAACAGGGAGAGCAGGCAGAGAAGAACTGGCCCCTCCCCCGTCCCCTCCCCCGAAGGGAGGGGCGTGATCACCGAGATACCCCTA
>FLSH01006072.1_pt1 | contig 18330 bp, 24 predicted proteins | sample 1550441 | NCBI WGS metagenome assembly FLSH01 (sample SAMEA4031756, study PRJEB14383) | metagenome | biome: human; feature: oral; material: saliva | place: Philippines | collected 2014 | reverse complement strand
TATATATCTTCTGATGGTATATTTGAAATAAAAGTAGAGAAATTATTTAATAGAAAAACTAAATATTACATTAAATTAGTAGATAATATTAATATTGATGATATTTCTATATTATGTGATTGTGCTGAATATAATGAAATATGTAAAAATATTTTAGATGGGTGTTTTAATCCAATTACATATTATGATTTCATTACAGGAGGCAACTTAGAGGAAGAGCATAGATTTATAGAAAATTTTCAAAATTTTATAGGTTATATGAAATACTACTGGGATAAAGAAAAAAATATTTTCTATTTTATATATGATACTGAATATATATTAGAACATACTCAACAATTAAAAAAATATCCAAGAGCTTTTTTAAATGTATTTGGTATATCAAATGAACAGTTTTTTACATATATGAAACATAATTTATTAAATAAGAAAAAAACAACATTATCATATAAAGTAGATAAAATAGTTTTATTTTATAATAATATAAACACAAACCTTCAAAAAAATTACAAATATGTTAATTTTACTATTAGTAATGATTTAACAGGTATACCTGAAATAGTACTTAATTCATGTTGTCGTAAAAATAATAAAGGGAATGAAGTTTTAAATGTATTGAGCATAACATTTAATTAACTAATTAACTTCGTATAATAATATATTAACTTATCTAACTACATTATATAATTATATTGGAATTGCCACTTTTTTATTTCATTTTTTATTGTTAAATTTTATAGGCAAAACCCATAATTTATTTTATAATAATTAAATGAATTAAATTGATTTAACTTTCTGTGCATAAATAAATTAAATCAATTATTTCAAAATAAATGATTAATAAGTTAATAGATGTTTCTATGTCATTACCGATTAGTATGTTACCATCGGTAATTAATAAGAACAATGATAATATATAGAAAGAATTTAATAAATTATATGATGATAAGTTAAATAGATTACTTATTTCATTATATAATCCAACTGGTAGTGTTATTGCAAATACAGGAGAATTTAAAAATATACAGGTAGATAATTTAACTATTAAAGATACATCATCTTTATATGGGAGTATTAAAGATGCAATTCAACATGTATAGCATAATGTTATAGGAAATAGATTTTCAACACCAGAAAATGAATAGAAATATATTTCATTAAAGAATATATCACATGATGCAGGTTCTATTGTATATAAAGAGAATACAGTGGAGAATATATTAACACAATTATTAAATGATGTTAGTACATTAAAAAATAATTATAATGAATTACATACCTCTATACCACATTCTTCAACATAGCCTACTGTATATGGGGTAACAGTAGATAATAGTGATAATGTTGAAGATAACGTATCTAATATAGATTTTAGTTATGATAAGAGTTATTTATATGCATCACCTTTATAGTTAAAGAGAAAGAATTTACCAACATTGCATTTAGAAGATATTAAAAATGGAAAATTATATACATACCATAAAATTAATAATGGTAATGTAAATATAAGTGATGATAATATTAATATTATAGAAACTATAAATGTTGGTGTATTAGCAGATTTGAAATTTATTAATCATAATATTACGCAATATTATTATATATTATTATCAAGGAAAACTAATGACTTATTAAAAGTATCAAAAGATAAACTTAATAGAGTTCAACTTAAATGTACTGATTATTCTGATACCTATGGTGCAGAGTGGGACATTTATAATTATTCATGTTTACATGAAAACGATTTAGAAATAACAAAATTAAATTGATGAGAAAGAATATAACACCATTATTAAAACCATTAAGAATTAGTTCAACTGGTTCATCTGGAGGAAGTTTATATGTATTTCCTTCAGCATGTGAAAATATAGGCCTTAATATAAATGGAGGGGTTAATAATGTTAATCTTTCCCATTATGCATTATTAAACATTCCACCTGCCAGTATAAAATAGATTTTATTTAAAGATGATGATTAGAATCCGACTGAATCTGGAACTGACAATATTAATATAACATCAGATCCTAATTTAAATACAGGTGAAAATATTTCTGATACACCTGAAGGATTTGCGCGTGCACTTATCATGTCATTACAAAATTATGCCATGAATTGTGATACTGCTATAATTAATCAATATTTTAAATAGCATGATATTTATGTTCATATTAATTATAATTACAATGATTATAATACATATGCTGAAGATGTATTTTGGCATTGGTTATATAAAGCTAAGTTATTAAATTTGAATAATATTCAGATTGATAATGTTAATAATTAGTTTATACTTTTTGAAAATTCTTATAATAAAGATAATAATATAGATATACAAGATAATACAGTTATAAAATGTTTTGGTTCTATATCAGGAAGTAATAATGTATAGAATAAGTTTGGTACATATAATGAAACTTATATAACTATACCTACAAGTTATGGTGCAGGTCCTATTTTATTTTGTAATAATAGCGATTAGCCTCTTATTGAGAGTACTATAACATCTTCTCAACCTAATGTATTAGAAGGATTAGGAGCAAATCAATATATGTCATATTTAGGTTATGATAAACCATTTTATGATCTTAATTCTACGCATTCTTATAAGATTATATTTTCAGATGTAACTGAATAGTCTATCAGATTAATTAAAGATCCGAAATTAATAGCTAAAAAATTAAAATATATAAATTAGTTTAAAGATATAAATACAGATTTAATACAATCTTATGATGATATTAACATAGATATACATAATTAGTTACATGTTGATACTGAATTTGATTTTAATGCTATATTATTATATTATTCTATATTTGATGCAACAAATAATAAAACCTCAAATATTCCACAAGCCACTAATCTTTTTGGTATTTTATTTTTAGATGCACCAATACCGGCAGGAACAAATGAAGCTGGAGATAAATTATATTATTTAAAAAGTCATAAAAAAACAAAATCCACGGAGTAGCGGTTTGGAAACAGTTTTTCATTTAGAGTAAATTTAAATACATTACCTATATATGATAATACAGATGCTATAATATAGGATTCAACAACTACATCTGGAATTACTGCCACCGAATCAGGGGAATTTATCAGTATATTAAATAAAAGTATTGATATTTTAGCTAAAAATACTAAAATAATTAAGAATATATAGTCAGATTATAAAAGTATAAAAAATTTTTATACTAATAATAGTGAAAAGATAGATGATTTAACAAAAAAAGTTGATAATTATGTTAAAGGTAAATTATCTAATATTATTAATATAGATAAAATTTATACTAAACATATTATTCCAATAGATGAAGGAGGTATTAAAATATATCCTGCACATGCAGTGGTAGATAGTTCAGCTCCAATTATGTCAATAGATAATAATGGTGTTAATATAGGTGCGTTATATACTAATAATATTACTACTGATGCGTTATGCTTCCATCCTACAGTATCAAGTGGAGATACAGATGTATCCGGAAATTTAAATAAATCAATATTTGATATATTTAATAAAGATACATTAAAAATTAAGAAATAGTTAAGTGTTAATTATACTATAGCAAATTCTATAAATCATATACCATAGTATAATAAGTTATATTTAGATCCTGATAGTAAAATATTTTCATAGAATAATGAAGATTTTTTAGGGTCTATGAAAAATAGTAATAATGAAATTAATTATATTGGATTATTACCTCATATTATTGCATATTTTTAGAATTTTGAACGTAGTATTTATGAAAATACTCATAGGTATGCTCAAACATATTAGACTGATTCTTTATAGTTAGAACGATTAAATAGTAGAAATGCACTAGATTCATATATAACTATGATAGATTATTTTAGCAAACTATAGACTGATATAATAAATATACATGCTATTCTTAATGATATTATAAAAAAAATCAAAAATAATTAATAAAATAAAGTTATGTTATAGAAACAAAGTAGTTTTAATGAGAATTTAAAGTATACATTAACATAGTAGAATAATATGTTAGGTATATTATAGTCATTATAGAAATCTATGACCAGTAATGATAGTTTTATTGATTATGATTTTGATTAGGGCAATGGAGTAAATACAACATTTCAATTACCTTCATATACATCATTACTTAATAGATTACAAGCTTTAGAAAAAACTATTTAGGAACTAAGTTCAGGTAAAGCCATTATACATATGAGTGATGTTAATGATGTATAGAGAACTTTAAAATTATAGAATGCTCCTAAAGCACCAAATCCTATAACAAATATATCAGATCCTATAGATTTTGAAGTTGATAGTAATTGGTTTTTTGAAAATTTAATGTTTCCTGGTGCAACCGTTACTATAGATTTAACAGGAAAAATTCCGGATGATGCAGATAGAGTTAAAGTTACTCGTATTATATTAGATTCACGAAATCAAGAATCAATAAATTTTTGGAAAAGTAATTTACAAAATAATGTATACGATTATGATGGTTTAAAAAGTATTTTAAGTCATAATAATATTGCATATTCTGAAGATGAAGAAACTATAGAATTACCTTTAGTATATAATACAAAAATAGGTTCATTCCAAATTATAAGTGATCCAGAAACACATGCAGGTCAAGATGGTATATTTTATAAATTAGATACATTAAGTTATAAAAATATTGATGTTACTACTGATACTCAATTTAATAATGGATTACTTAATATAGGTGATTAGTTATTATATAATGATACTATTTTTAGTATAACTAATGTAAATTAGAATACTAATGAAATATAGATAAAAGCTATTCAAGGTTCTGCTATACCTGGTATATATACAACATTTGAATATTATGATAATCCTTACCGTAAAAAAGAAATTAAAATTAGGTTCGGTGCGCATGAATTTGATATTATATATATTAAAGCTATTAATGAAGATTATAATTTAATTGCTGATACATGGTCAACTCCTATTAAATTTGATAGTGATAATTTAGTATATAAAGCAAATAATAATATTAGATTTGCAGATTACTATGCCACTAATATTGTAGATTGGGGGGCTAATATGATAGCTGATGCTAAACAAAGAACACTTAAAGCATTATATGGTCATATACCGAATGCACCTACATTATTAGCAAATGATTTAAGAGTTGTTTAGGTTAATACACAAATTAATGCAGCAATTGATACAGCAGATGTTAAGAATACTGCAGCAGAAATTGAAACTACAAAATCTCAGATAAATTCACTTAAATCTACAATAGCTTCATAGAAAACTGAACTTGCCAATATTGTTAAGAAATCTGAATATGATTCTATGCAACAATAGATTGCAACTAATATTGTGGATTTATAGAATATGTAGGTAAGTTACCAAACATTGGTTAGTAATCTTAAAAATATAGTTAAAGATAATCAAGCTTTAAATATCGTGCCGAAGTATCATATTAGAGGATTCTTCCCTATACCGGAATTAAAATATAGAGATGCTGATAATACTATACCAGAAGAAATAATTGGATTTGAAATTGCATATCGATATATATGTGAAGATAATACAGGTACACAATTAAATACATTTACATATACAGGTACAGACGGTCAATCTAAATTAACTGGCACATTTACAGATTGGTCTATGATTATAGGTAAATAGAAAACTCGTTCATATAATAATGAAACTGGTTTATATGAATGGAAAGCTGAAAATGTAGCAGATGGAACAGAAATTAATATAAATCAAATTGATATTCCTATAACAAAAGGAGAAAAGGTTGAAATAAAGGTTCGTTCTATATCTGAAGCTGGTTATCCTGAAAATGCATTAAGATCTGAATGGTCAAATTCTGTAGTTATTTCATTTCCTGATACATTATCTACTTCTAATGAAATTGCAGATCTTATAAAGGAAATTAATGATGATTCATTAAATATTCAAATTAATAATATTATAGATTCTGTTGGTTTAAGTTCACATATAGATGATTCTATTGCAAATACAAATTCAGTAAAAGGTTTATATTATAAACATGAATCTAAGAATATTGCATATGAAGATAAACAAGATAATGAAATACATTCTATATCAGTACAAGAGAAATTAGATAATTTAAGTAATATTAATAAAGGATTAACATTGCAAGTTAATACATTAATACAACAAGTTACTGATTTAATGAAAGAAATTCAAAAATTAAAAAAATAAGTAAGGTTAAAGGGAAACAATTTTAGTTGTTTCCCTTATAACTTATATATGAAAGCAGACTATATAAATAAAATTATTACAAAAATATATACAGATGAACATAATGCAAGATTTAAATATCCTGTATTAAGAGAAGGACAATCTCTGTATAATGCTGCATATAAATATGTACCAGTATTATGTGAAAAAGTTACAGGTACAGTAAAAGATCCTTTTTATAATAATGGAAGTATTAATATGTTTATTGATAGCATTTATGAATATCTAAATAAGCAAGACGAAGAAATTTTAAAAGAAATAAGTAAAAAATAACGATATAAGAAATAATTTATGGTAAATTTTGAAAGATAGTATGCAAGCGCAATATCAAATTTTGTACATGCAAATAATACTAATAACTCTGATATTACACGATAGTCAAATAGGACTGGTATAGATACATTAGTACGATAGCATATGTTTTTACAAGCAAATAATGTATAGAATTAGTTTCCGTTATTAAGAGGAAAGAAAATGTATCCTTATATGGGATTAAAAGAATTATTATGGATGCTTGGTGGTAGAACAGATGTTAAATGGCTTAATGACCGTGGTGTTACATACTGGGATGAGTGGGTGTTAGATGATGGTACTATTGGTAAGTCATACGGATATTAGTTCCGTAATTTTAATGGTGTAGATCAAATTAAATTAATTATTGATAGATTATTACATGATACAATGTCTCGCCGTATTATACTTTCATTATGGAATCCAGTAGATTTAAAAGATATGGCATTAGAACCATGTTAGTATGATTTTCATTTTACATGTGAACCTGTAACAGGTGAAATTAATAAATACATTGTACATTTACATGCACATATGAGGTCTACTGATAGTTTTCTTGGTTTACCATATGATATTATCTTTGATTCATTCTTCTTAAGTATTATATGTAATTATTGTACTAATTGTACTGAAAATAAAGCAGGACATAATAATGAATATATTGTAGGTAATGTATATATGACTTGTGATAATTTCCATTTATACACAAATCATATAGATGCAGCAAAGTAGTATATTGAGAATGTTAATAACAATATTAATGGTATTATAGATACAAATACACATATTGTATTAAACAATAATAATAATATATGGGGTGATTTTGATACATATCTTAATGCATTAATAGTTGATAGTGATAATAAAAAACGAGAACTATTAAAAGTAGTTAAAGATAGTCCTGATATATATGGACCTATTAAAGCTGAAATAGCAATTTAAAAATAAAATATAAGTCTTTATAAAATAAGTAACAAGGCTTATATATGATGAGGTAGTCAAGTTTGGTTTAAGGCAACGGTCTGCAAAACCGTAATCATGGGTTCGAATCCCATCCTCATCTCTAAAAATATATAAACAGGAATAATGACAAAATTATTTCTATATAGTGTTTTAATTTTATTAATATTAGTGGCGATTGGATTAACTATTATTTTATGCGTTCCGAGTTTGGTAACTGAAACTTTACCAGAATTAATGTCATTCGCAGCTGGTTATATAACTGCATTATAAAATTAAAAGTTAAATTTTATTAATTTTATTTCTGAAATTTCCATAATTAAAATATTTTTATTAATTTTGTAGCATAAACAAATAAAGATATAAATTATGGCTAATCAAAAGTATTACATAAGCTTACTTTCTAATTGGGTACGTTCAGTTAGTAAAGAATATGGAATAAAAGAAAGTACATTTAATAATAGAAGTAAAAGTAGTATGTACTTTAGGTATGGAACTAATCAAACATTAAGGATTAGTGACCATATTCAATTTGCAAAAGGAACAAGAGATGTCGACATTAATATTTGTATTGTATTTCCAAAGAATACAAAAAACATTATTGTATCTATGGAGCATGATACTTATATCTATAAGAGTATTGCCGAGGTAAAAGAATTTTTGAAAACTACTTTTCGTTATTCTCTTTTATTTGAAGATCTTATGGTATATCCTACTGTTAAGAAAGCTAATAAAGAAGTAGCAGTTATTAGAGAAAAGCTAAATAATGTTCAAACTAAAAAAAGTGAGTATGCATCAGAAGCTAATAAATTAAAATTGCGAGTTAAAAAACTTGAAAAGTATAAAGAAGATACACAAAAAATTAGTAAGGAACAACAAGATAAAATATCTAAATATAAAGACCAAATTAGGTCTTATATTACAAATTTAACAGAATATAAGAAAATAATTAAAGAAAATAATGTTGTTCTTAATTCACATGAAGCTTTAAAAACAAAATGTAAAAATTATAAATTAAAAGTAAAAGAGTTGGAACAAGTTGTTTCTAATTTTAAAGAAAATATGCAGAATACTGGAACAGAATAAAAATTTAAAATAGGAAAATGCTATTAAATAAGCATTTTCCTACTTTTATATAAGTTTATCAGTAAACAATTTTAATTTTTATTATTATAATTAAATATGAAGATCGATATAACTTATGATAATAAATTTTTGGTATGTTAGTCTGAACAACCAGAAGAAAATACTATATTAAAGAATGCATTAACTCGTGAGTTACAAGATGCATGGATATTAAAAAAATCTAAGCCTCATATAAACACTGAGAGATGTTTTATAAATTCTTATGGTATGGTACCAATTGGTTTATGGTTGGATGTTATTAATATTTGTAAAGAATTTAATATACCATTTGTATTATCAGAAAATACTATTAAATATATTTCTCAATTTGATTTAGATAAAGAAGATTTTACTAATTATATTAAAACTACTTTTGAGAATAGTACTAAGCCTTCAAAGAATGCAAATGAACCCGGAACACCATTTGTACCACGTCCATATCAAATTGATGCTGCATATGCATTATTAAAGTATAGATTTGCATCTGGGGAAATTTCTACATCAGGCGGTAAAACTTTAATTTCATTTATGATATTCCGTTATCTTATTGATAAATGTAATATTAAGAAGATATTATATATTGTACCTTCTGTAGATTTAGCAAATCAATCATCTAATGATTATAATGAATATGAAACATATTTAATGGATAAAAACCAAACTGAATGGTCTACAGGAGTTTTACGGTCTGGATTAAAGAAAGCTGAAAAAGAAGCAATAGATAATTGTACAATATTATTTGGTACATTTCAATCATTATGTAAAAAGTCTTTGGAATTTTTTCAAGAGTTTGAAGCAGTTATGGTAGATGAAGCACACCACTTAGCCTCATCTAATTCTATGAAGAATATTATTAATAAATGTACTAACCTTAAATATGCCATATCTTTTACAGGTACATTTCCTCGTAAAGAAACTATAGGCTATTATAATATTCAATCTTATATTGGTCCTTTAGTATATAAGTTAAGTGCAAATGATTTAATCAATCAACAAAAATCTGCGACACCTATATATACAATATTTGAAATAATGGATTGGTGTGATAATGAAAATAAAGATTTATTATACCAAATGAGAAAGGCTAAACAACTTGCACAAAATAGAAATGATATTACATTTGGTGCTAAATTATTAAGGCAAGAAGCTGATTTTATTAATAGTGCATATATAAGAATGAAATATATTGGTGATATGGCTATTAAGATGGCAAAGAATACATTAATATTATTTGGTGATATTAAGGGTGGATATGGAAAACGTTTATATGAATATATAAAAGAAAATTCAGATAAGAACGTATATTATGTAGATGGTTATACGCCTAATAAGAATAGAGAATATTATAAGCAACAATGTGAAAATGATACAGAAGGAAAAACTGTATTAGTAGCATCCATCGGTACATTTGGTGAAGGTATAGATATAAAAAATATATGGTCTATATTCTTAGTTAATTCTGCTAAATCGGAAAGATTGGTTAGACAGATATGTGGTCGTGGTTTACGTCAATATCCAGGCAAAAATAAAACTGTGTTATATGATTTTGTAGATGATTTAAGGGTTAAGAGAGATGATTCTTATGGTGATAATTATATGTGGAAACATTATAAAGAGAGACGAAAAATATATTTAGAATAGAAATTCCCGGTATATGAACAGAAAGTAAAATTTCAAAGAGAAAATTCATTAATGTAAAAAGAGAACTTTTATTGTTCTCTTTTTTAATTCTATTTTGGAAAATTAAATATGCTACAATCTGTCATATAGTTAATTTCAATTTTCCAACCATGCAAACCGTAAATTATTTCTATTTGTTTACGGTACTTATCCATTACAGAGAATGGAATATTTACATTATGTGCATCATTTTTTAAGTGAGAAATAATGTATTCCTTAACGTTTTGCAATATATGAGATGGTACCAAATCCATATAGTGTTGCAAAATTTCCTGCTTGTTTACTAATAGATTTTCCATATTTTCTTTATTTAAGTTATTTACTCACAACACAAATATAAACATTAAAAAAGAAATATGGAAATTTTTAAGACTTTATTTTACTACATTTAATTATTTTTAGTGAATTAAATTTTACATTTAAATTGAAGCCCTTTAGGTCTTTCATATATAGAATAACCCTTATTATCTTTTTCATATATTATAGAAATAGTATATAACTGAAATAAGCTTCTTAATTTTTTCATTATAATTACTAATTCTGCAACAGACAAAGAAAACCCTGGTTTTAATGGTAAATGCTCATTATAAATGTAAAAAACGTTAAAATCATCATTAATTTTTCTTATAATTATTTTTAATAATGCTTCAATGTTAATTACACCTTTAAATGTATTATAAAAATCTTCATAAGCAAGTTGGTCAAATGTTTTATATTTGACCATCTCCTCTTTATTTTTAGTTTTTCTATTTATAGACATAGTTATTTAATTACTGAAACATTTGCCATAAAGATTCATGTGTAATAACACTTTCATAATTAGGATTTTCCCAATACTTTGAACCTTGACCAAGGAATAGTACATTTTCTAACTTTACATTCCGTACACCTATGATATTTTGCATAGATAAAGCTTCTTGTTTAGCAGATTCCTTATGAGGTGCAATATAACGGTTTATATCTGTAATTTCTTCCTCTATAGCAAGCTTTCCATCAAGAAATGTAAAAGACTTAACCTTTGTAGGTTTACGTCCACAGAGGAGACGTAAATAGCGTTGTGATGAGTCTTTATTTTGAAGTACAATATTCTTTAAACTTGTACTGATAGTTTCAGTATAAGTTTCTTTTTTAGGAAATGCAACTTCAAATTCATTATCATTAAAGGTTATACCTTCACGTTCACACTCACCTTTAACTGCATTATAGTAATCAATACCAGTGCATGCATTTCTATAAACAGTAAGTTTCATAATTCTATCAGTATACTTATTTTTCTCTTCTGATGTAACTTCATTACGAGCTTTATCTCGTGGGTTTACATTTACCTTTACTGGTGTATATGTAACGGCATATAACCCAAATGAACCTTTAGTGAAGTTCTCAGCAAAATCCTCTATTGTATTATATTTTGTAGTAAACATAATTGTCTTATTTTTATAATTACTTTATTTCTTACTTATTCATTGATGCATAATGTTCAATGACCTCAATATATCGGTTATATGTTTCTCTAATAACCTTTTCACCAATAGGATTTTCACGAAGTGCATCACGTCTAATACACTCATTTACATCAGTAAGTAAACAAATATCCTTTAACTGAATTTCAGTATTAGGAAAGGTTCGTTTCAATCGGTTAATTGTTTTTTCATTGAGATTTGAAACATCATCAATGACTACAGAATAGCCCTTATCTAATGCTTCTTTAACCATAGAAAGTTGCATTTTAATAACTACACTTTCAAAAGCATACGACCACTCTGTACATAACATAGCACGTATATCATCGCGATTAATGCGAACTAACTTATTATCATATTTTACGAGGTTCTTTGCGAGTGTGGTCTTACCTGAACCTTGAATTCCTCTTACTAAAATAATTGTTGGTTTCATAAACTTTTATTTTTTAATTACTCTACAAAGTTAATCATTTAATTTGGAATATAAAAATATAATGAGAAGAAAATATAGTTAATTAGAAATATTTAGCGTAATTGAATTATGTTGAATTATATAAACTTTTTTATAATTTTTTTTATAACTATTAAAGTATTTAAATTTATTTCTGAAATGATTTCTTATAAGTTATATTCTCCATATAAAACAGTACCAAATATATTAACATATTTTGATGGAAAAATATATTTGTGTAATAATCCTAAAAATTTATTATACTTATATAAAGGTACAATACATTTTGAGGATGTAAACTATCATAATGGGGAACCTATTGAATGGGACAAATATACATATTGTACAGATAGAGAAACTTTATTAAAAGATTCATCTTATGTTATGGTAGATACAGAACCAACATTATATGAGGTTGATTATATTACAAAATCAGGTAAATTTAATGATATAAATGATATACATAAACCTATAATAATAAATGAAGATATATTAGCTAAATATATTATAGATATACTTAAAAATGATAAGGATAGTATTAAAATAACAAAATAATTAAAATAAAAATGAACACCTTTAATTTTAAAAGTGTTCATTTTCTTTAATATATAATAATTTAAAAATTAGAGATTGTTTTTAAACCATTGTTCTGTTAAATTAATATAGTCAAGATTATATCCTAATGGATTTGTTTCTACATTAGCTTGACGAGCAACATTCTTCTTATAATCAGAAACAAATTGTTCATTCATTCGTCGTTGTGCTTCTGCTTGTCGAAGTCCAGTTTTACGCCAGAATTCATCTACATCCTATTGTGTTTCAAGTATTACATATTTTGCAGATTCTTCAATAGCATTTTGAACTTCAAGCGGTGCTTTGCAATATAAATCCACATCTGTAGAAGATGCTAATCTTAACCAATTTTGTTGCATTCTCTTACTTTCCTTAATAGGAGTTGTCCATAATTCATTAATAGCTTCTACATTATAAATTGCATGCTCAACAATAAAATCAGCACATTTCTTCTTTTGATTTGGACGTAATGCAGCAAACTTAGCGAAGTTCTTATCAGATAATGATATTGCAAATGGATAACGACGTATAATAGATTCCTTAACAGATTCTGTTTTAATAACACTATTCATAATAGCATCGAGTTCTGCAATTTCTTCTTCAGCTTCTTTTTTTATACGGTCTTTTTTATTATCCATACTATCTACCTCTTCAGATGCACTATCTTCTTTATTATCTATTTCCTCTGGTTTTTCAACTGAATTATCATCAGTTTTATTTTCTTCTTTATCTTGTTTATTATTATCTTCAAATGCATCTTCATCAGATGTTTCTTCTGCTTGAATATCCAATATCAAACTTCTCTTTTCTGATTTATCTGAATTTTCTTCTGTATTGTTATCACCCTTTGCTTCATTACCATCTTTATCTTCACCTGTAACATCTAATATTAATGAACGCTTTTCTTCTTTATCCTCATCAGTTTCTGATATATCATCTTTCGAAGCATCTACTTTCTTAGTATCCTTTGGTGCATTATCTTCTTTTTTATCATCATCTGTTACTGTAAGAGGATTAGTATCTGCAGTAGGGAGTTCTACTTCTACATTATCTTCTTCTAATAATGGTTGTGATAACTCATTAATATTTGCTGTTTTATTCATATACTTATTTACATTTTCATCTATTTTTACATTTTCATCTATTAAATAAACTTCAGCATTAGGAGTATTTGTCAATACTCTATTCTTATTATTATTTTTCTTTGCTACTGAAATAGATTCATTAATAAATGATAAAGCATTATTTGATAAACCTTCATTCATTCTTTCAAGTCGAGCTTCTGCAAAACCTGGAGTACATACAATATCATATGTAAAGATTTGTGCGATTTCTACTTCATGTGTACGCTCATCTACATCACCTGCTGCACGAGATGATACAAATAATGGATAACCTGCATCTACTAACTCTTTTGCTATCTTACCATTAGGCGTATCAAGAATTTCAAGTTTACCCATAACACAATGAGTTTTCTAATCATACCATAAATCAGTAATCTTGTGTGATGCTTCTTTTAATTGAATATCAAAACGTTTTTCTGGATGATCTAACTCTCCTAATAAACTACCTTGATTCTTAATGGTTTCACGTAAATAACCAAGATGTTTTAATACTTCATCTTCTGCATATATTCTTTTATTACGGTTAATTACAACATGACCTGGAACAGAACATTGTGTAAATACACCTTGAAATACATACTTCTCTGATGGAGAATTTTCAGAGCTCTCATTAAGCTTATGTAATGGTGTTACTGACTTAATAACACACATCTTCATATTATTTTTCTACATAAATTGTTTATGCCTTACAAACTATTTGATATATTTACTCTTATATTTAAAAAAGAAAATGTGAACCACTTTCTCAAGCAATTCACATTAAAATTTAATATCAATATTATAATTAATTTATTATGGAGAACTATTATTTTATTTATTATCTCAATTGATTAGGATCTGATGGAACATTATCAACCAACCATGTATCATGGAATTGAACAAATTCCTCAAGATCTGTAATCTTAAAATCAAATTTTACTCCTGCTGCAGCAATATTCATTCGTTCTCTATAAAGCTTAAGCATCTTATCTACATTTTCAAGTTTCTTCATATGACCATATAGTATTTCAAGAACTCCACTATATGTTACAGGGTTTGCATCATCCTCACGGATTTTACCTGTATTCTCATCATAATTTTCAAGTTCAGCCATGGCTCTTGCAGATTCTACACCAACTCCCGCTGGTTGTTGCATTGCATTATAAAGGAAGAACAATGTAGAGTAATCAATTTCAAATGCTTTATCAGGTGATGATTTTAACTCTTCTATATGCTTTGTAATTACCTTATCAAAGGTCAATACACCTTTCCATGCACCATTAACCCAATGGTTAGCTTGATTATTAAACTTCTTAAGGAATTCTGCATATGCTACACCTTTACCTGAATTAGCTGCACAAATTTCATACTTCTTATCAGTATATTCTGCAACCTTATCATTAAAGTCTTGTTTTGCTTTTTGAAGATCATCATCTGTTGCATCTTCATCATATACAGTAATCCACTTATCAAACTTCTCCTTCATTTCAGCTCTCATGTTATCACGAGCTTCTGCAATTACTTTAGGATCTACTTCATTAATATCACGATTCAAATCGATATTAACAGCTTCTTTATTATTCTTTTTCTTAGTCATTATCTTTTTGTACAAAAATATATTTTAATTAACTTTATTAATTATAAAGAGTTTATATAAAAAAGTTTGAGTTTATTATCGATTTATTTTTGTAAACTACTTATATTTTTTACGTGCACATTCATTACATGTAATATATAAGTCTAAATCTTTATTATATAATTCATTAATATTCTTTATATTTGATGCATTAAAATATAACTATCCTGAATAATATACAGTATTTAAACCCTAATTCGGTAAACTATTATCCTATACAAAAATATTACGATATATTTTCTATTGCATTTGTTTATATAATTTCTTTTTATTTTATAAAATAGATAAAACTAAACTTACTGCAAAACCTAATAGAGTTATTAATCCTAATGTACTAAGAATAAGAGTAGTTAAGAATTTCTTATTATCTATAATTAAAGGTGCATACTTCCATATAACCAAATATGTTCTACTCTCTCTTGGTGATGTAGTTTCAGAATCTTCTATATGATAGAATTCTGGAACATACATAAATTCTGCCCATGATAATTCATAACATAGATAATTTGTTATAGGTCTTACAATTTCTTGTAATTTATTCATTATATCTATATCTGAACCTGAAATTTGAAACTCTGTTGGCACATTAACAATAGTAGAAATATGACTACAATCTGGATCAAGTGATAGCTTATAAGTATTAAACTTACTCGCTAAATCACTTGCTTCTCTTTTCATTTCTTTTCTAAATTCTCGTTTATTTTTAATATCAATAAACAAGTTTTTTATATTTTTTAAAAACTTAAACATTATACTATATAGATATTTTATTTTTAAAAACTACCACATGCTTTAGCATTGCTGCAATCTACATATAGACTATAAAGATGCTTATACTTTGTTTTCATGCATATATCAAGTTTTCTCTTTGCATCATACAAGTAATTCTTAACAGTAGATTCATTCATATTAAGAGCAACACTTATGTCTTTAATCTTTTTATTATCAATGAGCTTCATTGTAATTACAGTACGAGCTGTATCAGGTAGAGAATTAATCTCATGTACAGTTGCATTATATATCCTTGTAATTACATCTTCAGGAGTCAACATTTTAAGTTCCTCGTCAGATGTCTCAAAAATATCATCCTGTACATTATTAACTAATACAGAAGGTGTTGACAATGCACAATAATCTGCAATATCTGCCTCTACTGTAGGCATCTTTCTTTTTTCTGCTAACATTGTAAGACATTCATTCTTACAAATAGTCCACAACCAAGTAGAGAATGCAGCAACTTCAGGTTCATACTCGTCTATATGTTCGTATGCCCTGACAAAAGTTCTAATAACTATATCATCAGCATCATCAAAGGTCCTTACATATCCTAATGCAAACTTTCTCAATCCAAACCAGAATAATTCCTGTAACTTAACCCAGTTCTTTTCAGTTCTATTATTTAAGAACTCGTTTACCACCTTTGCTGCTTTTTCAGCAGCTTTACTTTTAATGTTACTCATATCTTATTTTAATTATGTTCGTGTTATATTTACATTGCAAATGTATAAAAATAGTATGAAATAACAAAATAGTTTCTGCTAAAAAATGTTAAATAATTATTTTACCTTAAATTATATATATGTTGAACGAACGGATTAATTAAATATTCTTGTACATTATAAGAAGTCCAGAGAGGATATTGATGTCGTTCATTCATAAACCCATATAACATGAATATTAAGATAGGTACATATTTAGTATCATTATCATATATTATCATTTGATATAAATCACCATATTCTGTAACATATTCACTATTAAGTTTGGTTTTTCTTATAAGTGGTATATTGCCTATTTCAGTTAATATATTATCAAGTTCTTTTTTTGATAATGTATATAATAATGAGTTCCACCAATAACATATTCTATGACATGGGTTATTTAATCCATCCCATATAGTAATATCTAATACGGTTTTATCTGTATTATTAAGAATTAATTTATAACTATATGTACAATCATATCGTTGTCTATCTTCTTTTTCATTATCAAGATGAGTATCTAATAATTCTTTAAACTTTGGATTTATAAGCTTATAATTACGTATTTTATCCCCACAATTAAAGGAAAACACAAAACCTTCAATATTTCCCAAATTCTTAAGAAATTCCAGGTGGGTGGTACTGGCCTCAAAATTTGAGCTGTTTTTCATCAAAAAATCGACGATTTCATTAGAAAACTGACCCAAAAACAACACTTTTTTGCAAGAAATACTCAATTTTTCAGCAAGTATTTCTAATGAAGTATATTCTATGTTTTTTCCATTATAGTTATATGCTGATAGTAATACGATACGATCATTACCTTTATTATCAATTAAGTGCTCATCATTAATTAACTCGAAGTTAATAATAGAATATTCATTTAATATATCTTTATATTGTTCTGTAAATTTAATAGCATGGTAATAACTGCCATTAATCAACTTTTCTATTTCATATATTTCTTGTCCTATTGCATTTGGTCTATCTGAACGTTTATGATATGTTGTACATATAGTACCATCATCATGCTTTACATTATATACTTGAAATGCTGTTCCATCTTCTTTAATAGAAACTGTAACAGGAGATGATAGTATACCTCTTATATCAAGGCGTTTTGCATTTAATAATTTTGATATATTTTCCATTTTATAAAACAGTTGTGCAACCTGAAAATTCTGATTGTAAAAATTTTAGTCACTTTTCATTTACTGTAGTTCCTATTAAATTATTTACAGTATTAAGATATTTTAAATCTTGTGGTAAATATTTAATTAGTAAGTACTTATTAAAATATAAAAATTATATAAAACTATTAAAAAGTATATAAAGTTA
>FLSH01460017.1_pt1 | contig 18615 bp, 7 predicted proteins | sample 1550441 | NCBI WGS metagenome assembly FLSH01 (sample SAMEA4031756, study PRJEB14383) | metagenome | biome: human; feature: oral; material: saliva | place: Philippines | collected 2014 | reverse complement strand
TTTAGTGAAATCATAGATGTTGTCGTAACCTTGCGTTGGAGCAAGTGAGTTTAAGATACGACCAGAGAGATCACTATAAGAGAAACCTGTTTCAGGGATCACTGTACCAGGTTGTACAAATAGAGCAACGAAATCAGAAGGTTCTTTCTTCAATTCTTCAATGAACACTTGTGGGAACAAACGGATGTAGTTTGAACGGAAAGCCGCTTTTACTGCATTGATTTGTTCGTTGTAAGCACGGTTGAATTCATTGGCATATCGCTCAGTGTTTTCAAGTAGGTCATTGATGTTACCTACTGAACCTAATGCTACTGCACCTAATACTGCATCTGCATTACCACCTTGTTCAAGGTATTTCTCATAGTTGGTTTTGTATACGTAGATCACGTTAGTGTTTTCATCTTTGAAAGCCACCACTTGACCACCTTGATCAACTAAGTTGATTTGGTTTACGTAACGATTTAATAAACCACCTAACTGAGCAAAGGTTTCAGATAAGTAATTGCGATATTGCACCAATGGAATATTTACAGTGCCATCGATAACATCGTTTGCTAATAATGAAGCATGGATGAAATACAATACAACGATTTCATCAACTAATTCACTTTGATGTGGTGCACGCAAACCTGTTGGTACGATATTACCATTTACAAGATAACGAGTATAAACGTCAGTTAACCAGTTAGATGGATGACGTGCAATCATATCAACCAATGCATCATCTAATGAGGTATTACCTGATTTTAAAAGACCTACGATATCATCTTCATTACGATCCATGAAACCAGATTGGATAGTCACATTTTGAATTTGTGAGTTAGCCAATGGTGCATGACGTTGGATATAATCCAAGAAAGTTTTAGTTTTATAGATATCTGCAAATTCAATTTCTTGAATATCAGATACTTTATAGAAACCTTCATTGTATTGAGCACGGATACCTGCTGCTACACGATCGATGAAAGGTAACACTTGGTTACGTAATACGTCTAAACGCTGCAATAACGGTTTAGCGTAGATTTCAGCCATCGCTTCTAATTGTTGACCATGACCAGACTGACGTTGATAGTCTTTTAATTGACCTGCATCTAATGAAACCGCAACACCGTTTTCTTCGATAAGACCTGGCATCGTACGACCCAATAAATCTTGGAATGTACCCGCTTGGTTAAATACCACCGCTGTACCTTGACGAGAGAACTCTTCGGTTAAATCGTCTGCTAACTGTTTTGAATAACTTGTTAACATCTTACGCGTTCTCCTCTACTGGGCACACATCAAGATTATTCTTGATCGCAAGTGCAACTGTTTCTTGGATACAACGTTCAGTGTAATCACCATCTGGGCATCCGTCTGAATTTGGAGCAGGTTCAGGTAACTTTACACCATTCCCTTCTACCTTATACATTACAGCCGTCACTAACTCAATGATGTTAGCGAGCGTGTAACGTGTGGATTCTAATTTGTTTACCATTGTTTTATAACCTTATTGATCAGTTAAGATTAATGTTTTTACTACATTCGAATGTGGTCTCTTAGGAGACCGGCTAAGTGTCGACATAAAAGCGGGGAGGGTTGAACCCTCCCCTATGTCTTTCAACAACTTGTTCTAAGTGTTATTTGTTATCGTACGCGTCTAACGCTCGTTGTGTCACTAACTGCAAGAGTGTAGCAGTAGTTCCGATTAACTCTGGGGAACCCACAATACGATCCGAGATAGAAGCATAACCAAACATAGCGTGAATCGGTAATCCTGACTCGGTTTCATTCTTACCGGTAAACACGCGACCTGTAACAGATTTAAGCTGATTACAACGTTGCATTCACGTAGATCGTTAATCTACGCAGTTCTCTTATGAACTTCCCAATCTTTCGACTGGATACTAGACTATATCAGTACGAATATCTTCGCACCCTCCTGTTTCCATTTAAACGATTTACTTACTCACTCAAAGTAACACGTACCACTTGGCTGTAATGGGCGTAACCCCAATAGTCGTTGAACTCTCCTCCCGGTGGGAGTTTCAGCTGCGGATTATCCATTGTTCATCTTGAATTCTTTTACTATACCCAAGGCATTACCCTTGGCCATCACCTCTGTTACCAGGGTGACTTAGTGATCCAAGCTTTAGGACTTCCCCGTCAATTAATGGAGGTTTCGGACTAAGTAAGTCCGGGCTAATTTTATCATGATAGCCATTAAAAATTAAATACCCTTTCAGCGGGATGTTATTATCCGCTGCATTTCTCATCATCGTGCGATCTAGATAAAGAGCCTTGGCCAATTTCGACCCGGAACTATAATGATTTATTGCTCCGTCGGATATACGATAAGTGGTATACTCTTTCGATTTATTATCCGATGCAACTCTGTATTCTGGCCACGGATCATCAGATTTTGTTCTGATCTGATAGCCCAGTAAAGCCCTTCTTCCATCGGTAAGATGTGCGGTGTACACTCTACCAATTTTAACACCTAGATAATCTGCGACATCTAACAGTCGAGTAAATGTGATAACCTCTTTGGATAACACATCTCTTATCTCATATGGGCCGGTGCTATCGGATCTAAGACTTACATCAGATGTATAATACCATGAACTATCATCCGATGCATCTTTATACTCGTACCTACGTCTCAATAAAAGTGGTATTTTTTGCCCACCTTTATACTTGACTGAGTACGGCAATCCAGCACCATATCCAATGAATCTACCAGCATCCGCAATAGATGGGAAACTATATACTTCACCAGTTGTAATGTCTCTCAATTTACATGATCTACTGGTTGACCATGAACCAGATGCCACACAATGACGAGCATTTTCAGACGAAGTAACCCATTCTAGATTCTCCAGTTTGTTATTCGATCTATTGCCGTCGATGTGATTGACTACGTCACAGTGTCTCGGGTTTGGTATAAATGTACTCGCTAGTAGTACGTGTATTCTACCTTGCCCGAATCTACCGGTAATCGGTCTTCTTATATTTACACATTGATAACCATAGACAGTCCTAGGTGACAGTATCTTCTTAGTGTAAATATTCATCACATCACCAGATTCATTTATTGCATACTCGTTATATCCGGGTATTCTGCGGTAACCTTGATCACACCCAACCGTTATTGGATCGGTATGCTCCACGTAATAACCAATCATGGTTCTACGTATTCTTGAATCTGTTTCAATAAATCTGAGTTTACTGTACTCATCTATTGGATAATCTAACTCAAAATGAGAAATAAGAGCAAATGATTTTGGTGGTAGTTCAATTACGCCGTATTTAGTTTCCACCGCAACCCTGGCTCTTCGGTCCTGTAAGACACCACCATAGGTGTAGGACCCATTCAAACTAAATGCATATAAATCATTTAGTGGATATTTTTTAAATTCATTCTTAATGTCAATCATGTCTGTATGTTTTTAGTTGGTTAACATACAGTCTTACTTAACCACGAGTTTGTCACCACTTGAGAACCCTAGGTCAGTTTCGATATAGATACGGATACCTACTTGACCTTCTAGGACTTCTTGTGATTTCAGTTTTAATGGCTCATCGATCTGTCCTGTCATATGACGTTTATCAGATAGCTTCATCTTTGTTCCACTGAAACGATATTTCATGATCTGGTTTACTACTTCCTTAATAGAAGGAGAGAGATCATCTTCATCACAGTAGTAGAAGCAATCGATCTTAACAACTTTACCTTTATATTTTGCTTTAGGCGAAATCTGAGAAAGTCGTTTTAGAATATCTAAACTACTTCCACTGAAATACCCCGCATCACTAAAGGCTTGGTCTTCAATTAAGACTAAACTATCATCGATATCGACTTCATCATTTAATTTAACCATGTTACGTAAGTTATCGGTTGCATTGACAACAATAACCCGTTCTTTTACAACGGATGATTTAAGTTGTTTAGCAAAATCCATCGATACCGCTGAAGAGTCTTCAAAGGTATCATTTGATTCTACTAACATCACTCGAGCATACGTCTTATCGCACAGGATCACTTGAGTAGGACAAAGAACATCACGTTGGAAGAAGGCTTGGTTAAATACCAATACTTCGCCTTTCTTGAATTTGTATCCTACATCACGATCACATTTGATATCGTGGCGGAAGTAACTTCCTTTTGATGAAGCAATCGTCACACCAATCTCAACCATCTCTTCACCGAGGTCATCTTGGTTATAAGAGATCAAGACGTATTTCGGTCCTTTCTCTTTAATGACCCCATCTCCTTTTGCTACGTAGGCAAACTTTTCATCGACACGATGAGCAAGTACATTTTCGTATCCCGTTCTCACGCAAGGTGGCATTGCACCTCGAATTGGGATACGGTGAGAGCTCTGCGTGTGGGAAAATAAAATTCGCTTCTGGTCATCATGCGTACTAAATGGAGATAATAATACGGGCGTAGAAAACAATTGTGATGCATCCATTTCCTGGCCAGGTTGGTGTTTTCCTGCTGTACCAAGTTTAGTATCGAAACGAGGGTTGGCTGAAAGGAAGGTTGTAACTCCTACATCTGAACTATCCACGGATGCTTCTGAAATCACACCCATATCACTATCACTATACGTACGAGTACGTTTTACCATGGATCGTTTAGAGCGACCACCTTCACCGGTAAATGTGACGTTTTCTTTTTCTTTCACATTTTGGATTGGATTGATATCATCGATGATCTCCATAGATGGATCTTTGGAAAGCATGATCATGACATCATTTGGTGGCATGTCAAAACGACGTTTAGTTGTGATAGGCTTAGATTTAAATAGACGCATGTGGTTTACAAAGGTAGAGTATACTGCACCCGCAATACGTTCGTATCCTTTGATCACCATGTCATCCATGTTAATCTCATCCACGTAATGAGAGGTCGAAAGAAGTTCTACTGCTCGGATATAGAGTGGAACCATTTCAGTTGGTTCTTTCATGTATTCAAGCATTTCACGAGAACTATCATCAATGAATAAGTCTTGGATAAGATCTAACTCACGTTCATATCTCACCGCTACGCCATCTTCATGTAGGATAGCACCGTATACTTCTTTGGTATCAAAATCAAGTGCACTGTATTGTTTTAAATAACGTGCATAGTAGTTCATCCCAGCGATAATTAATTTATCACGGGTGGACATGATCGATTTATCAAATACCCATTTCTCATCAGCAAATCGGATGATAAGTTGTTTACTGTTACGTTCGATTTGTTTACCTGCTTCATATTTCTCAACAGGTAATCTTAACATCTCAACTAAACGTGCGAAACCGAGTTCACGTGCTAGGATGAAACCGACTGGCATCAATACACCTAAGATTTTCACTTCAGCATACTCATCTGGTGCTTCTAATAAATCCATCGAGAAGACATCGTTTACATCTGTTGGTTTATTTTTCACCAACCATGTATCGTCTTTCGGATTATACTGAACATGCTTACCAAATGATAAGATACCATTCTTATCTTGGGTGATCTTCGTAAAGTCAATCGTATAGAATAGTTTCTTGTGATGGAAACCACGATAGCGAGACATCAGTGCTTGGATGATACGAGGAAGATCCTTGATATCACTTCTTACTGCACCGTATTGGATATCGGTGTAAGTCCCTTCACTAATTAGACGGTCAACTTGAGAGAGTACCCAGTTATCTAAGTTGTATTTCTTTTTATCTGACCGATTTAAGAAAAGTTTTCCGTAGTAGGTTGTTAATGCAACACGATCACTGTCGATCTTACGGATAACACGATCTCGACGTTGGGAGCGCAGATAGGTTCTTACGCCACCTTGTCTGATCGTACCGTCTTCATGGACTTTCGGTAATTTCAATCTTACTGTAGAAGGAGAACCACCTACAGGGGTAAATTGGATTACGTGGGTCTCTGTATCAGAGGCAAGGTTTGAAGTATCTTCGACTTCGTAGTTGCTCACTAATACACCCGTCTTTTGCATCGCAACGATATTACGGGCGATATCACGTTTTAAATCTTTCTTAATGTAATCACGTTGCATATTCATGATCGTTGATTTAAGTAAAGACTTATCCGTCACCATTGGGATATCAGGAATCTCTGCATCTTCTTGGTTTAGGGTGATATCTCTTTTCTCATTGATAAACTCACCTAAGGTTTTTCCTTTAACGGGTGATTTCAGTGTTTTATACGTTTCAGCTGCCTTTTCCCAGAAATCATTTTGTTTCTTGGTTAAACCAAGTTCTTCTGTATACTGGGTGACTTGTTTCTTAGCACCATGATCAACCAATGATGAAACCGGTTTGGTGGTGAGTTCCTTCTCAGGGATCTGAGTTTGGATACCCACTAACTGGTTGACTTCAACAGGCGTATAATTATCTTTAACTATTGCAGGCTGTTGAATAGGATCAGGATGAGTAGGGCTAAGAGCAGAAGTAGCGGTATTAAGGTCACTGAGGTTAGCTTTGACAATTGTCTGAGCTTCGCTTGGTGTTCCTCCAGCGTGCGGCTGTTGGTTGACGCTAATAACGCTCTTAATTTCTGCTTCTGTTCTTGTTTGCGTAGATTCAGATTGTTTCTCCTCTACGATATCAGGTGGGATCAGAACTGTATCATCACCTTTATCTTCTAGGACTTCCGGATCTTGGAAGTCATCATCTTTTAATGTTTCTTCCGTGTTGCTATCATAGATAACTTGGATATCCTTAGTTTCTTTCTCATCAATTTCTAATGGATGTGGAATGAAGCTGTTGGCAAGTTTATCCTTCTCAACAATTTTTGCTAAGAATCGGAGGAAACGCTTTTGGAAACGTCGTGCGGTGGATTGCGTGATGTTTAACTCTTCACCTTCGATCAAATCTTCTGGCGATTCATTATCTTCCTCATCTTCACCTAATGACTCTTTTCCGGTTACCCATCTATCCAGCAATCCTAAATTAAGTAGGACGACTGTATTGCCATATAAACAAAGTAAATCGATTCGATCTAAATCTTTTTCTTGAATATATTGAGCAAAGAGGGATTTTGACCTTGTATAAGGATCTAACCATTTCCAGAAATCAAGCAGTGCTAATTTTTCATAACTATCGAAGATCTTAAAGTAAGATCTCTTCATTTCAATAGCAGCACGTTTTAATTCTGGTACTTTTGGTAATTGTTCAGGGACATGGAACATCATCAATTGATGACGATTAGTTTGTTTAGTATAATAACTAATCCCATTTAAATATCCCTTATATTTCGCTTCGAACTCAAACAGATGACGTCTTGGGTTATATCTAAACTCAAACCGTCTACCCATCAATGAGTAGTCCACAATCATATTCCATGGACGTCTCTCTCTGAACGAGAAGAACTTACGTTCATTTCTTGCCCAGAAGATACCCGGATTCTTTTTGTGGTAGGCTTTAATCGCAAGTCGATAGTTAAAGATTTTCTTTTTATATGGCCCTGCAATTGCCCCTGCGTAATCTGTATGGTGGAAGGAAACCTGTGCTTTCTTTCTATTCTTAACAAAAGGAGATTCTGGTGAGATCCCAAAACTCTCTTTCATATTAGGATAGAAATAATGCAGGATGGAAAGATCGATCTCTTGTAGGTCTGCTACACGATTAACCTTTGGATCTTCCATCTTAACAAAGTAACGGATACCTTGCTGACGATAGACCTGTGGATATCTTGCCTCCAATGACAAGATCAATTGGTCTTTATCTATATTTTCCATTACTCACCTCGTTTTGAACGGTAACCACGTGGTGGTGCGGTTAAACCTAAAGATGCTCGAGTTACGATATCATTTTCGATATCATAAGCCAGTTTACCGGTTGCACGAATCACGGAGATACGTTTACCAGCATTTCTATTAATCTCTTCGATTGCATCTTTGCTATGGATGAAGTTAGCACTCATCTTGTCCCCATCGAAGTCGGCTCCGAGTTCTGGTAAACGAGATCCATGTGGAGACATCGTTTGGAAGAAGCTTCCATTTAGAACTGGATATTCAAGTGCAAACTCACCTGTTGGTTGTCCATCTTCATATTTCTCAAGACGGATCGATGGTGTTGTAGTTTTGACGTAAACATCACCAATATAAGAAGAGCCATCCCCTGTAACAGGATAACGGGTCATTTCAACTTTCTTCTCATTAAGTGCTTTATGGCTGATTAAGTATAACCATTCGATATAAGTGATTGGTCTTACTTTATCTTTATCCCATCCGCTTGGTAATTCAGTGATATCAGATAAGATCTGATATTTTTCGTTATCCTGATAGATCAGACCAAGGTAATGACCATTAATCATAATTGGTCTTGTCTTGAAACTATCTTTGCTAAATGCATCGATAGTTGCTTCATTACCTTCTATTGTTACCCATCTATCGATTGCGATATCATCTAACTGTACATTAGTACGAGTTAAACGGGTTGGGTGGACAAGATAAGCATCGCCATCTCTTGACGGAAATGACGTGGTATAAAGACGATCGTTTCTCATCAGATAGACGATGTGCGGAATACTTCCTTTTAAACATTGGAATAAACCAATTAAGATAGTATCTACCGTTGGTGCTGAAGGATCACCTAAGATATCCGCACCCATATCCATGGATGAAATGACGTTCCGCGTACCTAAGAAGAGATTACGTGCACCGAAACGTGACTGTAGGAAACCTTTCTTCCCATCTAATAATGAAAGGAAGTAATCATAAAGGTCATCAACGATCATCTGCATATTAAGACGAACGTTATTAATCTCCGCACCTTGAAGGGGGCTATTTTCTAAACTGTTTGCAAGACGAAGTAAACGACGATAATAGTCGTTAGATTCATCTTCAGTTGTACGACCGTTTTGTGCTACTTGTAGATCACGTAAACCTGCTGGTAATACGAGGTGATTAACCAGAGTTAGTTGACCACGGTATTTCTCGTATGCATCAATCATTTGATTGCGTCTGGCTGAAGTATTACGTTTAAACTTCAGCTCATTAATATGAGAGATAAAGAAGTGGTATCCTGTATCTGCATCATCATCACCTAAATCGGCAGGATCAAACTCACCTGTCTTAGGGTTCCAAATAGCAAATGCTTCACCACGCCAGATGCTCTCATAATAACGCTTGAGTTGTTTAATCCAACGTCTTACTGTCGGATGGATCAACTCCGTGTTAAGTTTGATATATCCAAACGTATAATCACGATTCTGGGAACCGACTTGACCAAATAGGATTTGGCTATAAAGTCCTCCAGGATTGAAGTCTTCACTCGTACCATCATATATCTCCGTCGAGGTAATACGCGGAACACGTGCGAGACGTTCTTTTGTCGGGATTAAGAGTTGGACATCAAAAGGTTTAATGGGTGTTGTCATAACTCACCTTTTATTCCTTTTACATCTAAGTGTTTTTAAATTTTTTAACGTTAAAAAGTTTAGTGTCCGATACTAGTTGCCTAATATGTGGACATAGGTTGCAGGCTATGTTTTCGACATTTTGCCTAAGTAAATACGGCAAAATGTTAACTTATTCGTTATATAAATAAGCCCTAATAAAGGAGTTTTGTTATGGCCAAAAAAGACGATCTTGATTTGGATTTCGGGGATGATGATTTAGATCTAAGTGAATTTGATCTAAGCTTCGAACCGACTGAGAAAATCAAAGATGATAGAAGCCCCATCGTAAAAGATGCTGCTCATGTAGCAGAAGGGGTGAAGAAAGCCGTCTTTAGTGAAAATTCCATGCGACTCTTGTTGAAGAATGCAGCACCAAGAGAATTCAGAGATACTGCAGATCTGATTGGTGATACGGTCTATTCAGTTCAGAATGAATATGATAAGACCATGCAAAAGCTTGCACCTTCAATAAAAGAGTTTAAACGAAGTGCAGAAGCATTCCGTCGTACCCTTGGTAATGCGATTCCTGAAGGAATGAACAAGTGGTTGGAAAGTAAACTAAAAGAAGAAGGCGGTGGAAGTAAAGGTCCTTCACAGGAAGAGATCGCAAACCTTGGGATTGAGAAAACAATCTTAGGTGTATTCCAACAGCAACAACAAGCTGAGGGACAAGCAAGACAAGAACAACAAGTCATGCAGGTCGCTCAGGCTAAAACCCAGACTGATCAATTAAACAGTACTAATCAGGTGGTTAATCAATTAACCCGATTAGTAAACTATCAGGAAGGGATTAACCTTGGTTGGCAAAAAGAGATGCTTCGTGTTTCTCTACGCCAATACAACGTACAAGCAACCTTGTTAAAAGGATTCAGTGAGTTTAGTCAAAACGCACTGAACCAATTACAATCGATCGTTAAGAATACGGCCTTACCTGACTTAGCAAAACAAACCGATAAAGAAGTTTTAAAAGATATCTCATTGAGACGTTTCTTTGGCTGGAGTCAAAATACCTTACGTGATAAGTTACGTGGTAATAAGCTAATCGGTAAAACAATCAAACATCTCTCCAATAAAGCCAATGACATGCTTGTTGACCCATTGCAAGAGCTGATGGGTGGTTTAACTACCATCATGGATATGCAAGGTCAAGCCATGGAAATGGAACGAGAGATGGCGGCCCTTACAGGTGGTGCGGTTTCTGGTGACCAGAAAGAACTGATACGTCAGCAACTCATGCAGAGTATCGGTGAAGGCATAGGCAGTAAGTTCTTCGGTAGCATGGGGATGCGTCTTGGCACCCTTGCGATGAAGAATAAAACCATCTCTGGTGCTGCTGCGAAAGCAGGTAACGTTAACGAAGCGATTGGTGATATACTAAACAACTTCTATCGCAATGGCATCAAACCAGGTGAAGATGGTAAACTTGGATTAGTCGGTAAGGGATTAAACTGGTTTAGAGATGCAGCCGATTTAGATCAGATCGTACAACGTGACACGAAAGTGGGTGCGATTAACTGGCATACCTCTAAAAACCTTCATGATCCTAGAGCCTTTGATAACTACGCGCATAAATCGATTACGGAAATTATTCCTGGTTATTTAGCACGTATCTTACAAAGTAGCGAAGGGATTCGTACAGGTCGCATGCCTGATCTATTACTATTCAGTAATGAACGTGATACCTTCGTAAGCAGTAGTCGCCATACGAAAGATTTAGCTGATACTTTATTTAAACGTAACAGCGATGTCTTAAATGGTAACCTTGATAGCTTCGTTGAGAAACTGGGCGGTAAAGATCTTACCAGTGAAGATAAATTACAACTTCGTAAAAACCTAGTTGAAAGTATCCGTAATGGCGAAGGCATGGATTTACATCGTTTCATGAAAGACGATGATAAATTAGTGAAAGGTTTATCTTACCGTGGTTTAAGTGAACTTCGTAAAGGTATCGGCAGTCAGGTTAAATTCAACGAGAATGGTAAAATTGCATTAGATGATAAAGAGTCATCTGATAACAACTTATATCTCTATCGCCGATTTGATCGTCTACGTGGTGATATCCCTAACTTTGTTGATCATGTTAAAGATCTAGCCCGTCAAGGTTTAGTCAATACCGATACATTGAAAGCCATGGGTATCGTTGCGAGTGATGGAAAAGATTCGCATTCGATTGATACTGATAAACTTTACGATATTCTTCTAAGTGGTGATTATAACCAATACATTAAAGAAGATGTATCTACCCAAGGTGCAATTCCAACCGGTGGATTTAGAAGAAGAACAAAAGGAACAACAAATGAAAGACGTAGTACATCAGCTCCGTATATATCTGGAGTTACTGGTACTAGTAGTCCTATTAGTCCTAATGCTGATTATTTATCTGCCATTCGCGACAATACTCGTTACCTTGAACAAATTGCTCAAGATGTTAGTGCCTTGCGTACGCGCGCTCAAGGCGACCAAGCAACGAATAAGAGCGAAGATACTGAGAGCGTTAGCTGGCAGACTTTAGATGCTTCTATTAATATCCAGACTTCAGCAATTTTAAATAGTCTTGCTCGTATCAATAGAAATATCATTGATATGGGTATGGGTAGTGGAAGTATCAGTGATGATAAAGGTCGTGATATTAATTCTTCTGAGATGACGGACAGTCTTATCAACTGGAAGAAATTAAGACGTTATACTCAAGATGGGCGTGACTTTATCCAGCGTAGAGCCATGGATCTTTATCAGAAAGCAAAAGACACCACGAATCGTTTCGTCGGTGCAGTAAGAAGTAAAGTACTTAATCCTTTATTGAATAAAGGAAGTGAAGTTAAAGAAAGCGTCTTACTTAAATTTGATTTATACTCACCTGATAATCTTAAAGAGCCATTAGTTAAAGCACGTGATTTAGCTTTAGGTAAATACTGCGATATCAACGGTAAAGTGATCCGTAGTTTTAGTGAGCTTAAAGGTCACCTCTGTAAGATGGGTGAGGACGGTAAACCTGTTATCGTTGCAACGGTAGAAGAACTACAAAATGCTGTCGATAAAGCGGGTAATAAATTTGACATCAATAAGATCAGAGGTCTTGGTGCCAATATCCGTTCTTGGATGCAAGATAAGATCAACCAGATCTCATCTAACCTTAATATCAGCTCACAATTAAATCGTGCGAAAGATTTCGGTCGCAAAGTCCTTAATCGTATTACGGATGCATTGGTTAAAGATGTTTACGTTGGAGATGAACGTTCGCCACGTATTACTGCCAACCAGTTAATTAATGGTGTTTATTTCTGTAATGGAAAACCATTAAGACAAGTTCGTGATATCGTAAGTGACGTGGTCGACCATGATGGGAATGTCATCCTATCATTATCTGAAATGCGTAATCAAGGTTTATTTGATAAAGATGGTAAACCTTATAAAGATGTCCTTGATAACCTTATTAGCAACGTTATTACAAAACCATTCCAGTTCGGTAAGCAAATGCTTAAAGGTGGAATCGATTTCTTAGGTTCACTTGGTAATAAATTCAAAAGTTTATTCGGTGGTGTATTTGGTGGTTGGGGTGAAGGTATCACCTTCAATACTAAATGGACTAAACGGATCTATGAATTATTAGTCTGGAAGTTTGGTGGTCAGCCTGATCATCACATGAAAGATATTGCTTATGATAATATCAGCCAAGCAACAACCGGTGATATCGTTAAGGATGCGAAGAAACGAGCTGAGTCAATTAAGAAACGTTTTGGTAATGCGAAAAACTTTGCTGGTTGGATGGCGGATAAAGCCAGAAAAATGGGTGAAGGATTTAATGTTAAAGATGGCATTCAGGATTACCTAAAAGAAAAAGCTGAAAGAGCTAAAGCGAAGAAAGAAGAACGTGAAAGAGCACGCGCTGAGAGAGCGGAGAAACGTAAATCAAGATTATCCTTAGATGGTCTTAAAGGTTTCGGTACGGGGATCATCGACCGCTTTACAGGTAAACGTCGTAAAGGTTCTTGGATGGACCGTGTTATGCAATACGGTAATAAAGATTCAAGACGTGGTGCAATGAGTAAACTCTTTGGTCGTAAAGGATCGCAGGAAGATGCAAATCAAGGATTCTTATCTAAACTTGGCATGTTCATTCCGATGATTCTGGCAGCGATTAAAGGTGCACCCGCAGCTATTGGCAGTATCTTACTTAAACCTTTCCAATGGATTGGTGGTGCGTTAAATGGCGTACTGAAAGTCGTGGGTGGCGTTGGTGGCTTTATTAAAGGTGCATTAACAGGTAAAGGTACAGGCCTTGGTGCAGCAGCGGGTAAAGTCGTTCATGCAGGTGGTAAGCTTGTAGGACGTGCTGGCTTAGCGGCTGGTAAGTTCGTGGCTAATAGTGCGTTACGTGCTGGTGCTGCAATTCTTGGTACACCAACAGGCTGGGCATTACTTGGTATCGCTGCTGTCGGTTGGTTCGGCTATAAACTTTGGCAGTACTATCGTGATAACTTCCAAGAAATGGATGAGTATCGTTTAGCGAGTTATGGTATCCACCCTAACAATGATGTCGGTCGTTCTAACGTTATCCTTGCTTTTGAGAAAGAGATGGATAATGAACTTGTGGTTGACCCATCAACAGGTTATCTCCAAGAGAAAGAAATCGACATGAATAAATGGGCGGCGTTCTTCTGGAATGAAGAGGCACAAGGTCCACTTAGCCAACAACAAATGCAAGATGAACAATTACCACGTTTTACCATGTGGTATAAACAACGTTTCTATCCAGTTTATAAACGTCATAAAGAAGCATTATTTGCAATGATGTCGCAAGCTGAACACGGAACGTGGAGTAACATTAAGCAATGGTTTAAAGGGGACAATGGACGTGAGCTTTATAATCTAGAAGGATTAGAGGATGGTTATAAACCGTCATTCGTTCGCATGTCATTCTTGGATAAAGATAAAAATCCAGGTGTACCTGATATCTATAGCTATACTGCATTACCATTCAGTGACTATGAAGAAGGTGGTGTGGGTTATGATCAAGTTCGCTATTATGCTGTTCGTGTAACGGAAGCATTCCGTGAAGATGAGAAAGATATCGTTGAGGATCTTGACGATAACAAGAAAGATGGAACTGGAAATGGTTTCCTCTATGAAGATCTCTTTGCAAATCGAGATAAACTCATCGCTCAACGTGAACAATATAAAGCGGATGTGGAAAATGGTAATATCTCGATCAATGGTCAAGATAAAGACAACGTCGTGGTTGCAGGTAATGCAGATACGAAGGTTAAGATTAAAGTTGGTGATGGTGCAGAAATTGAAGTACCATATATCGAAGCAGTTGAACAATATGGATTGAAAGATAACCGTGTAAGTAATCTTCAAGCGATGCGATTCATTGCTTACGGTTTACTTTATAATACTACTGATTACTTTAGTCGTAACCACATGGAAGTTATTCTTGAACTTGAAAAAGAGGTTCGAGAAAACCATATGCGTTCTGAATCACGTGACGGTGCTCAGGGTAGTGTCACTTGGTCTTCTGGTGAGGATGGACTTAAGAAAGTCTGGTCTTTATTTGCGGTGAAATTTGGTTTCAAAGAACAAGATGAAAACAACTTTAAGATTTGGGTAGAATGGTTTAAACATCGTTTCTGTGCGATCTATTTTGGTTTACTTGCAACTGCGTGGAGAGATATTAAAGATTTCCGTGGTAAGAATGCAAAAGATCTTGATAAGATTGCAGTCGCAGATCAGATGCCACTGGCTAACTTCTTAATGAGTAAACCAGTTGTTGACATTATCAAAAATGAATCTGATAAGGTTAACGATACAGGTCGTATCATCTTCGCAGGTGTGGCAATTAACAATAGCCCTGATGCGATGAAAGAGTTCTATGAGAACATCAAAGCAGAGAAAGAATCTAAGCCATATGAAATGCCTTTATCTGAAGAGAAGAAGAAAGCTCTCCAAGAGAAATGGCAAAAATACATGGCTGATGAAGAAAAACGCCGTGAAGAAGTGAAAGCTGCTTTCCAACAAGATACTGGAAGTGGTGGTGGTCAGTACATCGATGCTTCGATTATGGCTGCTGATAATACTGCCGTAAGAAACGACAGTGTTGAAGGTTATACCAACAATGGTGCACCTTTAGAAGATGGTGGTGTTTCTACGCCTTCTTATGCTGACATGGCAGGCACGTATCAGGACAGTGGTTATAAACCACCTTCAGCGTCTCAACAAGAGATCATCGATGAGTACGTTAAATTGGCTCGTGCTGATGGGGTTGATGATAACCATATCGCCATGTACTTAGGTATGATGGATGCCGAGTCTCAACTTAAACCTCAGTCTGAGAATATGAAGTACTCTACGGAGAACTTACTGAAAATCAAACGTGGTGAAAAAGGTTGGCAAGGTTACGTCTCGGTACGTAATAAACTTTCTAGTATGACTGATGCTCAAATTGCTGCGATTGAAAAAGACCCTAACCGTCAGCAAATCCTTGGTAACTTATTCTACGGTGGTAGAATGGGCAATGGACCAACTGAAGGTTACATGTACCGTGGTCGTGGATTAGTTCAGATTACAGGTAAAGACAACTACGTCAAATATGCGAGACTTGCAGGTCATCCTGAAGTGATTGCAAATCCTGATTTGATGAATGATCCGAAGATTGCTGTGGCTGTAGCTCATGCTTATGCGAAAGACCGTGGATTGTATCGTAAAGATTTCAATAGCATGGTTGCCGGTATCGTAGGTAGTACAAACATCGGTGAAGGCATGGGTAAACGGATGTCTGCTTATAAGAAACATCTTGCTAATATGAGTAAGTATGGTCAGGGTGCGGGTATCACAGGTGATACTTCTGAGGATGGAACAATCACTATTAATAAAGGTGATAGTGGTGCAACAGTAACCAATAACGTTCCAGGTATTGCAGGTGCTCAAACTGGTGCTAATATTGCAAGTTCAGTATTGAATATGCAAATCCCTGCAGTTGGTACTAAAACTGCTTCAGCTAATTTTAATCCAGCTCAGTATGAAGACAGTATCTTAGGTGGTAAAGTCTTTAACCCTGCTCAGTATGAGAATGTAAACAGTACAAGTGGTAATGGTCAAAGTTATGCGCCATTATTAACTCAACCTGGTCAAACTCAACAAATTAACCAAGCTATCCCAACTTCATTGGGTGGTCCTGTTAATAGTACGAGTGTTTCTCCTGCTGAATATAAATGGATTCAAATTGCAAGTAAAGAGATCGGTGTGAAAGAACAATCTGGTTCTACTCATAACCCACGTATTCTTGAATACTTTGCAACTTGTAACATGAAAGGGGTAACGGATGAATTACCTTGGTGTAGTGCATTTGCTAACTGGGTTATTACTCAAGCAGGTATGCGTGGTACCAATAGTGCTTCATCTCAATCTTGGTTAGATTGGAAAGGTGGTCAGCGTTTCAATAAACCTGTTTATGGTGCACTTGTTGTATTCAGATGGAAAACAGGTGGTGGTCACGTTGGTTTCGTTGTAGGGATGAAATCAGGTAAGTTAGCTGTACTTGGTGGTAACCAAGGTAACATGGTTAAAGTATCAGGATTCCCAACCAATGACGTGGTAGGTTATATCTTACCAACGGGTGTTCAGCCTGTTTATGATATTCCTGAATATAAAGGGGATATGAATGTTTATAACAGTGGAAATGATGCTCGTGCCGATACACGTGGTCCAAGCGTTGAGAAAGGTGGTAACAGTAGTGAGTCTGCTTTAGCGGCTGTGACAGGTCAAGGTAGTACACAACTCGCACCAGCAAATCCTGCTGCGGATGTAGCACAACAATTAGGTAACGATACTTCTGCTCTACCAAGCATGGGAAGCAGTATTGCACCTGAGTTAAATGCATTACGTTCACAAATGGGTACATCTGATAATACAGGTAGTGTAATGCCATCTGCAGATAGTAACATGTCAGCGGGTGATGGTACAACTCAACCAACTGGAACAGATACGTTCAATATGGCGCCTACATCAAGCGCTCCTGCGATTTCGAGTCCATCTGATAATATCGTAAGTAGTCTTAAACAAGCCTTCGTAGAGGGCTCTGTAGAGGGCAATAAACTCATGACAGATCTACTTAAACAACAAGTAGAACTTCAGGGTATCAATAACGATACGTTAGTTCAGGTGTTACAAGCGATCCAAGCGAATGGTGGTGCTGTAAGTGGTGATAGTAATATGACACCAAGACAACGTGAGGAAGCTGAACGTAGTCAGAACTCTCCTGCTAATCCAAAGCAGAAGATGACTGAGAACATGACAACAGGTCCTGTTCGTACTTCAGTGAAAGCTTAAGCTTATTAATTTAAAATAAGAGGCTACTTCGGTAGCCTCTTATTTTTGTTGTTCTATCAAATTTATAAGTATATATTATTATTTTGAGATAGTGGGCATAGATCTTGCTATTTTACAAAGAGAATCGCTCGTGTAATTGAAGCCGTGACATAGGGGGAGGGTTACCTAATGGTAACCCTCTTATTATTAACATCCCGTTAAGGAGTTAACTATGATCGATTTTAATCGAGCATTTGTACTCATAACATTTATTCGAGGTCTTGGACCAAACCATTTTTACTCAAACTGGTTCAAGAATACTGAAAAATGTATCGAAGCATTATGCCAAGATGATTTTTCGGAATTCGAATATCAACGCTGTTGGTGTGAGTACAAACTTGTCGATAATGTATTTCGACAATTATACGGGTGGTAAACACCTGTAAAGGGGTAGTTGCGATAGCATTCGAGCAAGACTATCGCAACTACATTACATTAACTGTCACTGTAAGAATCTAATAGGGGGTTTAACGTGACTACAGTTGTTTATAAAAACGGTACACTTGCTACCGATACTAAACTGGTTTTAAATCAGGAGAATCTTGATGCTTCTGGTGATATTATCAATGGGTTACTTGATAACCCAGAGACAGATGAAGTGGATCGTGGTATCCTACTTCGTTCTTTAGATTTCATTAAAGGTGGAGTGACGAATCTTCATCAAGATGGAAAATTTATTGTTCTAAATAAGGAACAACAATTCCGTTTACATAGTGATGATATTGACAACGAAGTTGTTGCTGTTGCTGGTGTAGGAAATATGCTAGCCTTTGCTGATTTTAAGAACTGGATTGATGGTACAACCGAAAGCCTTGATGAGTTCTGGTATCGCTATAATACCAGAATGATTCGTGATGCAGAAAATGGTACCA
>FLSH01010377.1_pt1 | contig 18629 bp, 16 predicted proteins | sample 1550441 | NCBI WGS metagenome assembly FLSH01 (sample SAMEA4031756, study PRJEB14383) | metagenome | biome: human; feature: oral; material: saliva | place: Philippines | collected 2014 | reverse complement strand
CGTGACTCGAACCCCCAGTACCTCGGTGTTAAGCGCTACGGCGGCCAGTCCGTCAACGCAGGCGAGATCATCGTTCGTCAGCGCGGCACCCACTTCCACCCCGGCCTGAACGTTGGCCGCGGTGGCGACGACACCCTGTTCGCTCTGGCAGCAGGCACCGTCGAGTTCGGTACCCGCAAGGGCCGCAAGGTCGTTAACATCCTGGCTGCAGCTGAGTAATACTCACCGCTAGGGCAGAGGGGGTAGGCGCGAGTCTACCCCCTCTCGCTATAACTCCCATTCCGCGAGCAGCCCGCACGCTGTGCGGTCCTCGCGAGGAGGCGCGCCCCAACCCGGCTGCGCCTGCCGATGCATCCGCCCACCGGGCGTTGAGGCGTCGGCGAAGAGAAGACTTTCCAAGATAGGAGAACCCGTGGCGGAATTCGTGGACCGCGTGGTCTTGCATGTTTCCGGCGGTCGCGGAGGCAACGGTTGCGTCTCCGTGCGACGCGAAAAGTTTAAGCCGCTGGGCGGCCCGAACGGTGGTAACGGCGGTAACGGCGGCGCGGTGATTCTGCGCGTTGATAACCAGACTACGACCCTGCTGGAGTACCACCACAGCCCGCACCAGCATGCTCCGAACGGTGACATCGGCCGCGGCGACATGCACCACGGCTACAACGGTGAGGACCTCGTTCTGACCGTGCCGCAGGGCACCGTGGTGAAGGACCGCGAGGGCAATGTCTTGGCCGACCTGCTGCACGTTGGCGACGAGTACATCGCCGCACGCGGCGGTATGGGCGGCCTGGGTAACGCCGCGTTGGCCTCGACGAAGCGTAAGGCCCCCGGCTTCGCGCTGCTGGGCACTCCCGGCGAAGAGGCCGACATCGTGCTGGAGCTCAAGTCCATCGCGGATGTGGCCCTGGTGGGTTACCCCTCGGCGGGTAAGTCCTCGCTGATTGCCGCTATCTCCGCGGCACGCCCGAAGATTGCGGATTACCCGTTCACGACCCTGATCCCGAACCTGGGCGTGGTGCAGGCCGGCGATGTGCGCTACACCGTGGCCGATGTGCCGGGCCTGATTGAGGGTGCATCGGAGGGACGTGGCCTGGGCCACCGCTTCCTGCGTCACGTGGAGCGCTCCTCGGCGCTCGTGCACGTGATTGACTGCGCGACCCTGGAACCCGGCCGCGACCCGATCAGCGACTTCGAGGTGATTCGCGGCGAGCTGCAGAACTACGAGGTCGACCCGACCGCGGGTGTGACCGTGCCGTTGCACGAGCGTCCGCAGATTGTGGTGCTGAACAAGATTGACGTGCCCGAGGCCCGCGAGCTGGCCGAGTTCGTTCGCCCCGAGTTCGAGGAGATGGGCTTCAAGGTCTTCGAGATTTCGACCGCCTCGCACGAGGGCCTGAAGCCTCTCATCTTCGCGATGGCCAAGCTCGTTGAGGAGGACCGCGCCGCCCGTGCCGCCGCCGAGAAGGAGGCCGAGCGCGTGACCGTCGAGACCCCCGTGATTCGTCCGAAGGGCTTCCGCAACAAGAAGAAGCAGGAGTTCACTATTCGTCGCGAGGAACGCAACCTGGAGCCGCTGTTCCGCGTGATTGGCGAGAAGCCCGAGCGCTGGATTCAGCAGACCGACTTCAACAACGATGAAGCGGTCGGCTACCTGGCGGACCGCCTGGCCCGCCTGGGCGTTGAGGACGAGCTGTTCAAGGCTGGCGCCCGCGCCGGCGACGCCGTGGTGATTGGTGAGAGCGACAACTCGGTGATTTTCGACTGGGAGCCGACCATGATCGGTGGCGCCGAGCTACTCTCCTCCCCGCGCGGTACCGACGCCCGCCTGGAGGAGATTATCCGCCCGACCCGCGCCCAGAAGCGCGTGGAGTACAAGGAGCGCATGGATGCGAAGGCTGCGGCTCGTGCCGAGCTGGAATCCGAGCGCGTGGCCGGTGTCTGGACCGAGTCCGTGGAGTACCGCAAGAAGCTCAAGGAGGGCAAGGTCGACGAGAATATCGACATGCCCGGCACCGAGGACTAGGTAGAGTCCACATCGTGGCGACGGGGGTGAGCCGGGTCGCGGGTATTCCACCCGCGGCTTAGCTCACCCCCGTCATTTCGTTGTTTTTAGCGCCGAGACGGTAGCATAGATGGGTGTACGCACGTGCATCCGGCGTCCCGCGTGGGCCCGTCGAGTGGCGCGCGTGCATCCGTGTATTTGCCCGTATCCTCACCGGTGGGCGCGTTGTTTTCCGGTGCGGTCTCTGTCCCCAGCAAGGACGGCTTCTGTGAGTGATCAGCCTATTCAGCTTGATTTCGGTGCCCCGAGCTCCGAGTCGATTCCCCCTCGCATCCCTGGACGGGTGCGTTTGGGCGTGATGGGTGGAACGTTTGACCCGATTCATCACGGGCACCTGGTGGCGGCCAGCGAGGTCGCCGCGGTGTTCGACCTGGACGAGGTCGTGTTCGTTCCGACCGGTCAGCCCTGGCAGAAGGTGGGGGAGCGGCACGTGAGCGATGCCGAGCACCGCTACCTGATGACGGTGATCGCGACCGCGTCGAACCCGCGTTTTACGGTGAGCCGTATTGATATTGACCGTGGCGGCGCCACGTACACCTTTGATACGCTTAACGAGCTGCGCAGCCTGCGCCCCGATGCTGACCTGTTCTTCATTACCGGGGCGGACGCGATCAGCCAGATTATGACCTGGCGCAATGCCCATAAGCTGTGGGACCTCGCGACGTTCGTGGGCGTGACCCGCCCCGATCACACGCTGGATCCTCCCCTTGCGGAGGGGCGTCATATTACGACGCTGAAGATCCCCGCGATGGCGATTTCTTCGACCGATATTCGCCGCCGCGCGGCTGAGGGCGCCCCCATCTGGTACCTGGTACCCGATGGCGTGGTGCAGTACATTGCGAAGTACGGGCTGTATAAGAAGGACGCTTTGACGGCCTACCGTGACGGCCTGCCTCGAGTTAAGGATGAGGCGGAGCAGTCACCCGAATCGACGAATAATGAGGGAACACATGAGTGAAGCTGCGGGTTCGAAGCCCTATAGCGAGGACGAAGCGTACCTCTACGAGACGTACGTGACCGAAGACGGCATTGAGGTGCCGCCGCCGACTAAGGTGATGGGTCCGCGTCGTCTCGCCCGTTACCGTGAGGAAGTCGCCGAGTACCTGCGCGCACACCGCCGCGGGGAGAACCCGAAGCCCGTTGAGAATATGGGTTCCGTGGTGAACACCGGCGCGATTGATCCGCAGGTTCTGGCGGTTCAGCGTCGTTTCGCGGCGCTGGCGGCCCAGGGCAAGATTGAGACCGAGGCGAACGACGAGGAGAAGCTGCACGAGCCAGCCCCTCTGACCAGTAGCCTGCGCGTTCTGCGTCCCGACGAGATCGCGAAGAACCGTGTGGATGCCACCAGCCCCTCGGCGGTGGATAGCCCGCTGACCTCTTCCATTCCGGTGATTACCGTGGTCAAGGAGGAGGAGCCCGAGCCGAAGATGCACGAGTACCTCGTGCGCGATGAGCCGAAGGTTGACGAGAGCGTCGTCGGCTACGCGTCCGCGCCGGCTGAGGACGAGGAATCCCCCGAGCCCAAGGACGCCCAGGAACCCAAGGATGCTCAGAAGCCCGAGGCTACCGAGGCGCAGAAGGAGGACGCATCCTCCAACCTGCCCACCCGCGTGAGCGCCGTGAACGCTCAGGGCCTGGACCTGAGCGTTCTGGACGGCTCGGTTTCTGGCGACACCGTGGATTCGGTGGACGGCGACCCGACCGTGGCCCTGAGCCCGGACGAAGTGGAGGAACTGCTGCAGCGCATGGTGGACCGCCAGGATCCCGAGGATTCCGTGGCGATGGCCGAGCTCGCCGCAGAGGAGTCTGCCGAGTCGAAGAGCGCACCGGTGGCATCGGTGGAGCGCGCGGACAGTGGATCTCAGAACAGCGGCGCTCAGAAGAAGGACTCCGATAAGTCCTTCGCCGAGAAGGTCACCGAGAACCAGTCGGAGCACGAGGTGCTGAAGCCGGCCCAGAAGACCTCCCTGGCCTGGCTGTGGATGGTTCTGCTGCTGGCCCTGGTTGTTGTCGGCTTGATTATGATTTTTGGCCCGAAGTAGGCCGTGAGAACGCACTCCGCGGGGTGCTGCCGGTGGGAATGACCGGCAAGAAAGGAAGATATGACTGCTGCACAGTCCTCGGTTGAGGCTCTGCGCATTGCCGCCCGTGCGGCGGAGGAAAAGCAGGGAACGAACCTGTTCGCTGTGGATGCCTCCGACGCCATGGGCCTGATTGACGGTTTCCTGGTGGTCTCCGCTCACAACGAGCGCCTGGTGAACGCCGTGGCTGACGAGGTGGAGGACGCCCTGCGCGAGCAGGCCGGTCTGAAGCCGGTGCGCCGTGAGGGTCGTTCCTCGGGCCGTTGGATTCTGCTGGACTTCGGCGATATCGTGGTTCACGTTCAGCACGAGGAGGACCGCGAGTTCTACGCCCTGGATCGTCTGTGGGCTCAGGCCCCGCGCATCGAGCTGGGTGTTGAGAACGAGGCCCCCTTCGACATCGAGGCTGAGTCCGAGGAAGAGGCTGCACGCATCATCCCGGCGCAGGACGACGAGGCTTAGGCTTTCGGGCTGTCGCTCGGCACGCAACGTTTTTGCGGTGCGCGTTCTGTAGTGTTTGCGTGAGGGGCGGGTTCGGTGCCCTGCATGTGGTGCACATGCGGGGCGCACGGGCCCGCCCCTTCGCCGTATTCGCGGTGCTTTGCGGGCCTCGGGCGGGGCGGCTCGGAGCCCCTAAAGTTTTTGGAAAATTTTTGAATTTGAGCCGTCCTCGATTTGCGTAGCCCTCTGAGGTGTGTGTAATATATTCATGTTGCCTCGTTGAGGAACATAGCAGAATATGGGGATATGGCGCAGCTGGTAGCGCACCTGCATGGCATGCAGGGGGTCAGGGGTTCGAGTCCCCTTATCTCCACGGAAGCCTCGTTTGAGATGCTAATCGCCCGGTTCGTAGGAGTCGGGCGATTTTGCTATATCTAGGCTTTGTATCGCAGTTTCGCTCTGAAGGCGACGGGCCCTCACTCGGTTGCGTCGCCCACCGGCCCGTGCCGGTCTTCTCGCCCCGGCGATTCTGCGCCGGCCACAACACCCAAGGAGAAGGTTCATGGGAGAGCACGCACACGCTCACCACGGCGGTCACCACGACCACTCTCATATGCACAGCCCGGAGGAAGCCGCCTCGATGCGCCCGCGCCTGCTGGTGGCTTTTACCCTGGCGCTCGTCATCGTGCTGGCGCAGGCGGTTGGCTCTCTGGTTACAGGAAGTCTCGCCCTGCTGACCGATACGGCGCACGCCATTACGGATGCATCCGGGCTGCTGGTGGCGCTCACCGCGGCTTCGCTCATGACGCGTCCGGCAACCTCGCGCCACACGTGGGGTTTCCGACGCATTGAGGTACTGGCGGCCCTGGGCCAGTCGGTGCTGCTACTGGCCGTGGGTATCTACGCGGCGGTGGAGGGCGTGCAGCGCCTGTTCGCCCCGCCGGAGGTGCCCGGCACCGAGTTGCTGATCTTTGGTGTGGTCGGCCTGGTGGCGAACGTTATTGGCATTGCGGTGCTGGCTACGGGCCGTAACGCGAACTTCAATATGCGTGCCGCGTTCCTGGAGGTGCTCAACGACGCCCTGGGTTCGCTGGGCGTGATTGTGGCGGCTATCGTGATTTGGCTGACCGGCTTCTACCAGGCGGATGCCCTTGCCGGTCTGTTCATTGCGGCGCTGATTGTGCCGCGTGCGGTGCGCCTGATGAAGCAGACCACGGCGGTGCTCATGGAGTTCACCCCGGACGGCCTGGACCTGGATGCGATGCGTGAGCATATCTTGAGTGTTGACGGTGTGGTGGAGGTGCACGACGTACACGCCTCGATGGTGGCGACGGGCCTGCCGGTTGTGACCGCGCACGTGGTGGTTGCCGATTCGTGCTTCCGCGACGGGTCTGCGGTGGTGATTCTGGACCGTATCCGTTCGTGTGTGGCTCACCATTTTGAGGTGTCGGTGGAGCACTCGACCTTCCAGCTGGAGACCGCCGAGCTGGGTGGCCAGGAGCCGCAGTCGGTCCGCCACCCCTAGCCGGCTTTACGTCCCCGGCACCCAGAACCCGGTCGTGCGCGCGGGCGCCGCGCGTTAGCCCACGCTCTCCACTCCGTCGTCATTCGCGGCAGTAATTGGTAGCTTTTGGCGGCAAAAGATACACTCGTAAATGGGGTATGCCCGGGTTCTCCGGCGCATCCGGGAACGTACCCCGAACACCGAATCAGCATCACGGAGGAGACCATGCATTCACCCATCGCCACGTACCTCACCGAGTCCCTGACGACGGTCGTCTCCGATACCTCCGGGGAGCTGGCAAACTACATTCCCGAGCTGGCCGCCGTGGACCCGGATAAGCTGGCCGCGTCCATCGTGATGGTGGACGGCGAGCAGTACGCCGCCGGTGACAGCGACGTGGAGTTCACGATCCAGTCGATTTCCAAGCCCTTCGTGTACGCGCTGGCCCTGGCCGACCGCGGCTTTGACGATGTGCTGGCGAAGGTCGGCGTTGAGCCCTCGGGCGAGCCCTTCAACGAGCTGTCCCTTGAGGACGGCTCGGGCAAGCCGCTGAACCCCATGATTAACGCCGGCGCTATTACCACCCATTCGCTGGTGGGCCCTCCGGGGGCCACGCAGGGTGAGCGCATGGAGCGCGTCATTTCGGGTCTGTCGGCCTTTGCAGGCCGCCGCCTGTCGGTGAATGAGCGCGTGTACGAATCCGAACTGGAGCACGCGCACCGCAACTACGCGATTGCGCACATGCTGCGCGGCCACGGCATCCTGACGGGCGACCCGGAGGTGTCGGTGCAGGGGTACACGCGCCAGTGCTCGCTCATGGTCACTGTCAAGGACCTGGCGCTGATGGCCGCGACCCTCGCGAACTACGGCGTGCACCCGGTGACGGGGGAGCAGGTTGTGCCGAAGGGCGTGGTGCGTCAGGTGCTGAGCGTCATGTTCACGTGCGGCATGTACAACTCCGCAGGCGACTGGGCAACCCAGGTGGGCGTTCCGGCGAAGAGCGGCGTGGGCGGCGGCATCATCGGTGCGGTTCCGGGTCAGCTGGGTGTGGCGACGTTCTCTCCGCGCCTGGATAAGCACGGCAATAGCGTGCGCGGCGTGGAGCTCTTCGAGAAGTTCTCCGAAGACATGGGCATGCATGTGATGAACGTGCCGACGGTGGCGCGCTCGGCCTTGCGCGCGGACTACCAGATTGGTTCCGGACCCGAGGCCATGCGCCTGATTCAGCTGCAGGGCCGTATTCGCTTCGCGGGTGTGGAGCGCGTGATCCGCGAGATTGTGGACGCCCCGATGGAGGGCTCGAAGGTCGCCCTGGACGTGACGCGCGTGTACGCGGTGGATGAGGTGGCGCAGAATATGCTCCTGGAGCTGATGCGCCGCCTGACCGCAGACGGCTACCGGGTGTACCTGATTGATAACGACGACACGATTACCGATACGGATGCGCTGCGCCGCATGAACGTGACGATCCTGTCGGGCCCCGAGGGTTCCTCTCCCTCGCAGTTGGTGGGGGAGGGTGCTGTGATGGAGCCGGCGGGTAGTTCTGTGGTGTCTTCGCCTGCGGGTGGTGTATCGGCTAATCCTTCGGGTGAGCTGGAGGGTGAGTCCGGGGCCTAGCCGGTGCTTCGGCGTGGCCGTGCCGCGCGGCTGGATATACTGGTGGTATGAAGAAGCTTTCTCAGAATCCCGTTGTTCGGCAGGCTCTCCGTTTTCGTGAGGCTCTCCTGTACCCGGCGTATTTCGTGTTTTCGCTGCTGTCGTTGAAGTGGGTGCGTCGCCGTCACCCGCGTGCGGCGGGTGTGCTGTCTGCGGCGCTGTGGATTGAGCTGGTGATGCGTGGAATTAAGCAGCTGGTGCGTCTTCTGGTGCCGGTTCTTCGGGATGCCGAGGCGCGCCGCGCGCGTGCGGAGCGCGCCCGCACCTACCAGCCTCGCTAGCTGTCGCGTGGCCTGTGTGCTGTGCCGCGGTCACCTGAGTTGTGTTGTGAAGCCCCCTTGCACTGAGGCGTATAGGGGGCTTCGTGGTGGGGTGGGGGCTTCAAGAAAAAGATAATGTATGAGATATGGGTGGCTTCTTCACTGAAGTGTTTTGACGTAATCTTTTGACTTGTTAGATGCTCGGAAGGGTTGCTATTTTACACTGAGAGTATGAACACCGCTCAAAACCCGATGTCGTTCGAGGCGCATCGGAATCATAGAAACACCATGATTTATCATTCCGTGGCCTCCCGCCGCGGCGTACTCCTCAGCTTGGGCGCTCTGGGCTTGGGCTCTCTGGGTCTAGCTCTCACCTCCTGCTCTTCGACAACCGGCGTCAACGCAGGCGCGACGGGTAGCCCTACCGCTTCCGGTAGCCCCAATGCCTCTGCTTCTGTCGCGCCGAGTGGTTCCGCGAGCGCTACTCCTTCCGCCGCGCCGAGTGGTTCCGCGAGCGCTACTCCTTCCGCCGCGCCGAGTTCTGGTAGCACGCAGACTCCCGGTAACCCTGTGCCGACGCCTCGCCCCTGGGACGGGCCGCAGACGAGGCTTGTTGGTGAGGGCAAGTACGTCGCCTGGACGGTTGATGACGGCGCCAACCCTGATGTGGTGCGCGCCTACGCGGAGTTCGCCCGCCGCACCGGCACGCGCCTCACGTTCTTTATTAATGGCCAGTACCCCTCTTTTGAGCAGCACCGCGAGCTGTTGCTTCCGCTGGTGAAGAGCGGGCAGCTGCAGATTGCGAACCACACATATAGTCACGCCGCGCTGACCAAACTCAGCGATGAGCAGATCGTTCGGGAGCTGACGCGCAACGACGAGGAGATTCAGCGGCTGTTTGGGGTTTCGTCGAAGCCGTATTTCCGCCCTCCGTACGGGTATTATGATGCGCGCGTGCTGGCGGCTGCGGCCTCGTGCGGTTTCACGCGCCCGGTGCTGTGGTATGGCTCCTTGGCTGATTCTTCGAATATTCCCTCGCAGGAGGTGCTTCGTTTTGCGAAGGAGTACGTGGATGCGCAGCGCATCATTATTGGTCACCTGAATTACCCCGGGGTGATTTCGGTGATGGATGAGATTAGGGGCCTGATGGACCGTATGGGGCTCACGACTGTTACGATTCGCGACTACTACGGTTAGGTCGTCGTAGCGCCGACCGGCTAAGTTTACTTGCCCCAGCCCCGATTGAGTTCACGCCAACTGACGTGGGCCTTCCGGGCACGGCGAAGCCCCCTCGTAATAGTACGAGGGGGCTTCGCTATACCTGGGGGTAGAAGCTTAGTGCTTCTTCTTCGGCTCGCACGCCACGCCGTCACCATCAGAATCAAGACCAGGGCGGTAACCCGGCTCACCACGATGCAGCGGCGCCGCACCAGCCGCACGCGCTTCGGCACAATTCTTGTAGTAAACATCCGACTGCGCCGGAGCCTGCTGAGCGGGTGCCTCCGTAGCAACCTGAGCAGGAGCTTCCTGAGCCGGGGCCTGCTGCGCGGGCGCCTGCTGGGCGGGCGCCTCCGTAGCAACCTGAGCGGGAGCTTCCTGAGCCGGTGCCTGCTGAACCTGCTGCGCAGGAGCCTCAGAAACCGGAGCCTCAGTCGTCGGCACCGGAGACGGGGTTACCGTCGGGGAAGGAGACACCGAAGGAGTCGCAGACGCACTCGGCGTCGGAGAAGAACTAGGGGTAGCCGAAGCAGAAGGGGACGCAGAAGCAGAAGTCGACGAAGACGAAGCAGAGGGCGTGACCTTCGGGGCACGAGCAGACGAAGAGCAGCCGGTCAGCAGCAGAGCACCAGCAAGAACACCAGCGGTCGCGGCGTGAATTTTCAACACAATATTCCTTTATAAAGTGAGTGGACAAGGGTGTTCACCGTAGAACACACACTCAAGTGTAAAGGAAAACTACCTCACCCGCAGGTACTATTGAACCTTCCAAACACTCCGACAAGGGAAGAAACAGCAACCTGGCACGGCAAAGCCCCCTTGTGCCGGTTCACGCAAGAAACAGCACGAGGGGCTTCGCCATATATTCGCTATATCTGGGGGCGCCAGCCGGGGGCGCTAGGGGAGTAGTACCCCCGCTGGGCAACTCTAGCGGGCAGCTCTAGCCAGAACCGCCGCTAGGAGCAGTTACCGTTCACATCGCAGGACGCGCCAGCAGAGTTGGCGCGTTTTGCAGATTCCTGGCGCGAATTGCTGTATTGCTGGCGTCTTTTGCTCCGTATAGTTGTAACCGTAAGGCAACGGAAACCACCGAAAAGCTCGGCAGGATCCACAAGTAAGCTTCTAAAATTCAAGGAGAACACATCATGGCAACCGCACTCATCACCGGTTCTTACGGCGGCCTCGGCACCGAATTCGTCAACATCCACGCGGCAACCGGCGGCGACGTCATCCTGGTCGGCCGCAGCCAGAGCAAGCTCGACGCACAGGTAGCACAGGTCGAAAAGGACTACGGCGTGAAGGCATACACCATCGCCGCGGACCTCTCCACCGAAGCAGCCGCCCAGCAGATTTTCGACGCGTGCCAGAAGCTCGGCATCCTGCCCGACTACTTCATCAACAATGCAGGCTTCGGCGGTCAGGGCGACTTCGCTCGTGAGCGTTCCATGGAAGATGACATGTCCATGATCGCTGTGAACATTGAGTCCCCCACCCGCCTGCTCAAGCTCTTCCTGCCCGAAATGATCAAGCGTGGCTCCGGTAAGGTCCTCAACGTCTCCTCCACTGCAGCTACCATCCCCGGCCCGCTGCAGGCAGTCTACTACGCTACCAAGGCGTACGTCACCAGCTGGTCCAACGCTCTGTGGCGTGAGGTTCAGGGCACCGGCGTGACCGTCTCCTGCCTGATGCCCGGCGCTATGGCAACCGGCTTCGCGGCGGCAGGCGGCCTGGATGATACTAAGCTCTTCGCTAACGCCGTCTCCCCGGTGCAGGTTGCGAAGGAAGGTTACGGCGGTATGCTCGCAGGCAAGATCAACGTTGTCTCCGGTCTGGTTGCGTGGCAGAAGCCCCTGATTTCTCTTTCTCCGATGATGCCGCGTAAGGCAATGCTGAACTTCGTCTACGACCAGCAGATTGCAGGTAGCGCAAAGTAACCGGCAACCGTACCGGCATCTGAAGAACCGCCCCGAACTCCGCCCCGAACTCGAGGCGAACACTCCGCCAACCCGCACCGCACCCGCCGCGGCATACGCCATGCAGGGAAGATACAGGCAAGATACACCCTATGAAAACCTACATACTGGATGCCCAGTTCTCACAGCTCTTCACCGCCTTCGGCATTGACCCGGGCGAAGTGCTCCGCAAAGCGGGCCTGGCAGAAGACCTCTTCAGCCGTTCAACACCCGCCCTGTCCGGACCGGACTATCTAGCTCTTATGGATGCGGTAGGGGAGTTGGCTCCCTCCGAGGACTTCGCTATCCGCATAGCAACATCTGACGGTGTTGAGCGTCTCAGCCCGCCCATATTCGCGGCATACTGCGCTCAAAACGGTCAGCGGTGCATCGAACGGTTAGCTCAGCATAAGCCCCTCATCGGGCCGATACGCTACCGCCTCGAAACCCTGGGGCAGGAAAGCACCCTCTACATTGAGACAGACGAACCCGGAATCCAGGTCCCCACATTCGTGGCAGAAGTTGAACTCGCTTTTATCCTGCACATTATCCGCTCAGCAACCAAAGAGCAGATACAGCCGCTTCGCGTGGAAAGCGTCTACCCGGCCAGCTCCTCCCTGGAGAAAATGGTCGGTGCGCCGGTAGAAGTGACTGGCGTCAACGCCATCACCTTCAAACTCACGGATCTGCAGATTCCCTTCATCTCCCACAATGACAGCATGTGGTCCTACTTTGAGCCGGAGCTCTCACGCAGGCTCTCGCAACTGGACGTGGACGACAGCACCTCAGCTCGAGTGCGTGCCGCCCTGATGGAACTTCTCCCGGCAGGGGAGAGCACCATCGAAGACGTAGCCCGCAAGCTCGTCACCAGCGCCCGAACCCTGCAACGGCAGCTCTCTGAAGAAGGCACCACCTTCCGCAAGCAGCTCAACCATGTGCGTCTGCTCCTTGCCAAGCAGTACCTTTCCACCACAGACATGAGCATGGACTCCATCGCGTTCATGCTCGGCTACCTTGAAGCTAATAGCTTCGTGCGTGCCTTCACCCTCTGGACAGGTACCACGCCCGCCGCATACCGTACCGAACAGCGTCACGCCTAAACCCACGCATCAGGTGCGGATACCATACGAATAATGCCTTGTAATGATGCAAAGACCCCCTCGAACCGGTTCACCCGGTGCGAGGGGGTCTTTCACTGTATCTCAAGATTTAGCCGAAGCGGCTAACGGCGAGCAGCCGCCGGCGCGGTCGTGGCAGTAGCCGCGGGTGCAGCCGTAGCCGCCGGTGCCGTCGTCGCACGAGCAGGCGGAGCAGCCGTTGCCGCCGGAGCCGTAGTAGCCTGCTGGCTAGCCGCTACCTCATCCTCATAGCGGGTGGTCGGCGCCTGAGTCGGAGTGGGGGTCGGCGTGGGAGCCTCGGTCGTTGCCTCCGCGGAGGGAGTCTCGCTCGGCTCGGGGGTTGCGGTCGGGCTGGGAGCCGCTGCCTTAATCTCCTCCTCCGAAGCGTCGCCGTAATAGTCGCGGATCGTGACCGGGGTCAGGCCGCGCTCGTCCAGCAGGCCTTTGAGCTTATCCAGAATCGGAATAATCGTCTCGTAATTCAGGTGGCCCAGAACAATCTGCTGCGGAAGCATGTAGCGCAGCGAACGCATGTAAATCACGCGGGCGCTGGTCTTTGCCTCGTCGCCGGTCGTGCCGTTCCACATGACCGGGCGGGTAAAGCCAATCTCACCGGCGGCCTTCAGCACGGCCTCGTTATAATGGCCGTACGGCGGGCGGAAGTAGGGCTTAGACGAGACACCGAAGATGCTCATAATCTCGTCCTCGTTGCGCTGCAACTCCTCCTTCACGCCCTCGGCGTCCAGGGTGGTCAGGTCGGTGTGGTTGTAGGTGTGGTTCGCAATCTGAATCTGCCCGCTCTGAACCAGCGGACGGAGAATATCAACGTTGTTCTTGAAACCCACGTACGAGGCGTTAATAAAGAAGGTCAGGCGAGTATTCGTACGCTTGGAGAACTCGGCGTAGCCGCGAATAGCCTCGGGGCTGGCACCGTCGTCAACCGTCCACGCGATGTACTTGCCCTCACCCACGAGAGCGTTGCCCACGCCGGGCCACTCGCGCGGCTTATCAATCGGGTTACCGGTGACGGACTGGGTCGGAGAGTTCGTGGCTACGGGTCGGGGAGTAGCGGAGGGGCTATCGCTACCGGCCTGGTAGGGAGTAAAGTTGCCGCTCGTGCTGTCGTAGTCGTTATTCGACTTGTTCGAGCAGGCTGCGATGAGCGGAAGCATAGCGGTGCCAAGCACAAAAAGTCGGCGGTTAGGCTGTGAGTGGATCATACCTTCCAGGATAACGCCCGCGCGGGTTCTACAAGAACCTGAACGGCCCCGCCACCCCAAATAATGCGCATATCACAGCGGGGTCACGTTCTCACCCGCGTATTTAAAGGTATCGACGTGCTGGGCTCAGCCCGTGAGGGGACGAGCTCAGTTACACTAGTGGGGTAAGAGTCTGAGGGGATAACGAATTGCGCAACCTAGTCAATGACGCCGCTGACGAGGCGGTTAACATCGGTTACCGCGTGGCCGACCGCCTGCACCGCTGGCGCGAGAAGCGCGCTATCGCCGCCGGCCGCGAGCCGATTCTTGTTCCCAGCGAGGGGTACGGACGAGTTGCATCCGAAGGGAACCCGGGCTGGGTTCGTATCATCGCCCGAGCCCTCTACAACACGGTCGACCTTGAGCGACTCCTGCAGGTCGTGGAGGGAACCCAAGACACCGCCAATCCCATGCGAGGCTGGCGTGCCTTCACCGCGATCGCTATGTCGGATGCCCCGGTCACCATCATTATCGGCGGTACCAAGTACGAGGCTTACACCGACCGCGGCGGCGTGCTCGACGTGAAGCTTGAGATCGACCTGGAACCCGGCATGCACGAGGTCATCATGTACGTGCCCGGGTCGCGCGCCGTAGCCACCAGCGTTTACATCGTGCCGGAGTCGCAGAAGCTAGGCGTCATCATGGACGTCGACGACACTGTCATGGTGACCATGCTGCCGCGCCCCCTCGTGGCCGCATGGAACTCCTTCGTGCTCGACGAGCACGCGCGCATCCCGACCCCCGGCATGGCCGTCATGACCGACCGTATTCGCCGTAGTGAGCCGAACGCGCCGTTCATGTACCTGTCCACCGGCGCGTGGAACATTACCCCGACCCTGCGCCGATTCCTGAGCCGTAACGGCTACCCGCGCGGCACGTTCCTGCTTACCGACTGGGGGCCGACCCCCGACCGCTGGTTCCGGTCCGGCACCAAGCACAAGGTGGATTCCCTGCAGCGCCTGGTTGAGGAATTCCCGCAGATGAAGTGGATCCTGGTTGGTGACGACGGGCAGCGCGACCCGTACATCTACAACGGCTTCGCGGTGCGTTACCCGGACAACGTGGCGGCCATCGTGATTCGTAACCTGACAGTGGGGGAGTCCGTGCTCGCCTCGGGCCGCGTGTGGAGCGATCACCGCGCCGAGCAGATGATGCGCTCGCCCCTGTGGATTGAAGCCACCGACGGCGTGACGCTCAGCAAGAAGCTACGCGATCTGGGAATCATCGATTTCTAGACGTTCTCAGCTGCGCGCTTTTGCTCCCACGCATACCCTATATACGCGTATATGCGGTGAAGGCCGGCCACTCCAGCACGGGTGGTCGGCCTTCTCTGCGTACTGAGCTCTGTAGGACCTCAAACCTGCTCTGAAACCCGCCCCGGACCCTGCCCCGAAGATTCCGGTTCGTCCATCGGGGCTGTGGGGTGTTTAAGGCTTAACCAACTTAAACCAACGACACACCGGCCAGTCGCGAAGAGTTAAAAATCTTTTGTACAGCTTTAATCACACCCCTTCGTCGCGGTCAGCCCCCGGGTTAAGGGCTCATTAAGAAAACCTGTTCGTCTTTAAAACCCCGTCGTTCCGCGTCATGCTGGGCGAGTGTTAAACCTGCGCTTAAATCAAGCCCGAGGAATACGGCCCCGGACGTCTTAAAACGTCAGAGGGTTTAAAAGCACCCTAAGAAACGAGCGGGGAGGGCCAACAAAAATGCTGCCCAACTTAAACCCCACCTGTGGATAACCCCGCGAGGTCCCCGAAAATCCGGCGAACTCCACCACCGGGCGGGTGTGGATAAGCTCGCGAGGCACCCCATTAAGTGGGTTCGGCTGTGGGTTTATCGAACGAAACACGACCCGCGCACCACATCATCTTGTGGTGCAGAAATTTCTTGGCACTAGATGTAGTATTAATACTCGGTTCCACCGCTTAGGCCCCTCGGGGCCCTCCCCGCAGAACCGCGAGGCAGCAGATCCGCCCCCGCACGACGGGCGGCACCGCCCCGGCAGGGTAGAGGTACGACGGTGGAGCCCCTAGGAAAACACGCCAGAATCATTCACAAGATAAACCCGCCTGAGCGGGAGAAAGTATGAGGCACTCTCATGGTAGTGACCGTGTACACCAAGCCCCAGTGCGTTCAGTGCAACATGACCTACCGCGCCCTCGACGCGAAGGGTATCAGCTACACCAAGGTTGATATCACCGAAGACACTCAGGCCCTTGAGATGGTTAAGTCCCTCGGCTACCTGCAGGCCCCCGTCGTCATCGCAGGCGAGGAGCACTGGTCCGGTTTCCGCCCCGATAAGATCAACGCTTTGGAAGCGTAAATCCAGCCGAAACCCACATAAACGGAATCGGCGTCACACAGCCATACCGGCACATACGAAGTAAGGAGCTCACGTTGAGTACCGTCCTCACGCCCAACCCCGCAGATGAACACGCAGAAATCCGCAAGATTCTCATGGATGCGCGTAACTCCTCTGAGGGTCGAGCGACCGAGGCTCTGGCGGACGCATCCGCGCCACTCGTCGTGTATTTCTCCTCCATCTCCGGCAACACCCACAAGTTCGTGGAGAAGCTTCGCGCTCGCCGTCTCCGCCTGCCCCTGCGCACCGGCGAAGACACCCTGGTGCTTGATGAGCCCTTCGTGCTGATCGTTCCCACCTACGGCAAGCCCGAAGGCGCAGGCAATGTTCCCCCGCAGGTGGTAAAGTTCCTAAACGTGGATCAGAATCGCGCGAACATGCTCGGTGTGATTGGATCCGGCAACACTAACTTTGGCCCGCTCTTCGGCATCGCGGCAGATATCGTCGCGAAGAAATGCAACGTGCCCGTGCTCTTCAAGTTCGAGCTCATGGGTACCGAAGCAGATGTAGAAAAAGTCAACGAAGGATTGGAAGCATTTTGGACGCAAAACTGCCCTCAGCACTAGAGACTCTCGGTGCGAGCCACACCGGCAACACCGTACCCGAGAAGTTCCGGGGTATGAGCTACCACGAGCTGAACGCTCTGCTGAACCTCTACGATGAGGACGGCAAGATTCAGTTCGACGCCGACCGCCAGGCAGCACGTCAGTACTTCCTGCAGCACGTCAACAACAACACCGTGTTCTTCCACGACCTGGAAGAGAAGATTGAGTACCTGATCGAGAACCAGTACTACGAGCCTGAGCTCTTCGAGAAGTACAACTTCCAGTTCATCAAGAACCTGTTCAAGCGCGCCTACGCCGTGAAGTTCCGCTTCCCGACCTTCCTGGGTGCCTTCAAGTTCTACACCTCCTACGCGCTCAAGACCTTCGACGGTCAGCGCTACCTGGAGCGCTTCGAGGACCGCGTCTGCATGGTGGCGCTGCTGCTGGCAGAAGGTAACGAGAAGCTGGCCGAGGAGATCGTGGACGAGATTATCTCGGGCCGCTTCCAGCCTGCCACCCCGACCTTCCTCAACGCGGGCAAGAAGCAGCGCGGCGAGCTGGTCTCCTGCTTCCTGCTGCGCATGGAAGACAACATGGAATCCATCGGTCGTTCCATCAACTCGGCCCTGCAGCTCTCTAAGCGCGGCGGTGGCGTGGCATTCGCCCTGACCAACCTGCGCGAATCCGGCGCGCCCATCAAGAAGATTGAGAACCAGTCTTCGGGCGTTATCCCCGTCATGAAGCTGCTGGAGGACGCCTTCTCCTACGCTAACCAGCTGGGCGCACGTCAGGGCGCCGGCGCGGTGTACCTGCACGCGCACCACCCCGACATCTACTCCTTCCTGGACACCAAGCGCGAGAACGCCGACGAGAAGATTCGTATCAAGACCCTCTCCCTGGGTGTCGTGATCCCCGATATCACCTTCGAGCTGGCCAAGAAGAACGAGGACATGTACCTCTTCTCCCCGTACGATGTGGAACGCATCTACGGTGTGCCCTTCTCCGACATCAACGTCTCCGAGAAGTACTACGAGATGGTCGACGATGCACGCATCACCAAGACCAAGATTAACGCTCGCGAGTTCTTCCAGACCATCGCGGAGATTCAGTTCGAGTCCGGTTACCCGTACGTGATGTTCGAGGACACCGTCAACCGCGCGAACCCCATCGCCGGTAAGGTCATCATGTCGAACCTCTGCTCCGAGATTCTGCAGGTTTCCGAGCCGTCCACCTACCACGCCGACCTCGGCTACGAGACCGTCGGTAAGGATATTTCCTGCAACCTCGGTTCGCTGAACATCGCCCTCACCATGGACGGCGACGACTTCGGCAAGACCGTGGAGACCGCAATCCGCGCGCTCACCTCCGTCTCGGACCAGTCCGATATCCGCTCCGTGCCGTCCATCGAGCGTGGCAACAAGATGAGCCACGCCGTGGGCCTGGGCCAGATGAACCTGCACGGCTACCTGGCACGCGAGCACGTCTTCTACGGTTCCGAAGAGGCGCTGGACTTCACCAACATGTACTTCTACACCGTGACTTACCACGCAATCCGCACCTCCATGTTGCTCGCTAAGGAGCGCGGTGAGCGTTTCGAGGGCTTCGAGAACTCGAAGTACGCCTCCGGTGAGTTCTTCGCCAAGTACATCGAGAAGGAATGGGCACCGCAGACCGAGCGCGCCCGCGAGCTGTTCGCCAAGCACCACATCCCCACCCGCGAGGAGTGGATTCAGCTGGCAGCCGACGTCGCACAGCACGGCATGTACAACCAGAACCTGCAGGCCGTTCCTCCGACCGGCTCGATTTCCTACATCAACGGTTCGACCTCTTCGATTCACCCGATTGCTTCGAAGATTGAGATCCGCAAGGAAGGCAAGCTCGGCCGCGTCTACTACCCGGCACCGTACATGACCAACGACAACCTGGAGTACTACCAGGACTCGTACGAAATTGGTTACGAGAAGATCATCGACACCTACGCCGTGGCAACCCAGCACGTGGACCAGGGCCTGTCGCTGACCCTCTTCTTCCGCGATACCGCAACCACCCGCGATATCAACCGCGCCCAGATTTACGCATGGCGTAAGGGCATCAAGACCATCTACTACATCCGTCTGCGTCAGATGGCTCTTGAGGGTACCGAGGTTGAAGGCTGCGTATCCTGCATGCTCTAG
>FLSH01006359.1_pt1 | contig 18725 bp, 10 predicted proteins | sample 1550441 | NCBI WGS metagenome assembly FLSH01 (sample SAMEA4031756, study PRJEB14383) | metagenome | biome: human; feature: oral; material: saliva | place: Philippines | collected 2014 | reverse complement strand
CCACTCGTTCTTATGTTACTATGTCTTCCTCACAAGCAACTTATTAACTTATTAACTTGTCAACTTGTTAACTCGCCCACTCGTTCTTATGTTACTATGTCTTCCTCACAAGCAACTTGTTTACTCGTCAACTTGTCAACTCGTCTCCTTGTCAACTTAACTCATCTAATCCTGGAAGTAAACTCTCTTCACGCGATTGCTGATAGTCGTTAGTACCTCATATGGAATGGTGTCAAGCGTATCGCTGAGAACAGTGACAGGGAGGTGGTCGCCGAAGATTTCGACACTGTCACCTTCCTTACAATCGATGCCAGTAACGTCAATCATCGCTACGTCCATACAGATGTTGCCGACGTACTCTGCCTTCTGACCATTCACCAAACAGTAGCAGTGGCGGTTGCCCAAATGGCGGTTTAAGCCGTCAGCGTAGCCGATTGGAATTGCTGCAATCACACTGTCATGGTCGATTGTTCCCTTGCGAGAATAGCCTACCGTGTCACCAGCTGGTACGTTACGCAGCTGCAGGATGGTAGTCTTCAACGTAGAGATATTGTTGATTGTCTTGTTCGTTCGTGGGTTTATACCATACAAGCCTAAGCCCAGTCGACACATATCCATCTGACGTTCAGGGAAGTGTTCGATGCCCGAAGAGTTGTCCATGTGGCGGATAATCTTATGGCTGAAAGCAGCTTGAAGCTTCTTGCTACCCTCATCGAAGAGCGCAAACTGATGAGCAGAGAACTCGTCGAAGTTGTCAGCATCAGAGCCAACGAAGTGAGAGAAGACCGAACGAGGGATGATAGCGTTCTGTTGTTTCAGTCGCTTAATCAGTTCGTCCATATCCTTCTGTGGGTCAAAACCTAATCGATGCATGCCCGTATCGAGCTTAATATGAACAGGGAAGCCCGTGATACCCTCCTTCTGTGCAGCCTTCACGAGTGCATCCATGAGTCGGAAGCTATACACCTCTGGCTCAAGGTCGTAGTCGAAGAGCGTCTTAAAGGAAGTCATCTCTGGGTTCATAATCATGATATTGCTTGTGATACCGTTCTTACGGAGCGTCACACCCTCGTCGGCAACAGCCACAGCGAGGTAGTCAACACGATGATCCTGTAAGGTCTTTGCTATCTCTACGGCACCAGCTCCATAGGCATCAGCCTTAATCATACAAACCAATTTCGTCTCTGGTTTGAGGAAAGAGCGATACCAGTTGAGGTTGTCAACAACAGCATTGAGGTTTACCTCCAACACCGTCTCATGCACCTTCTTCACCAAGAGTTCTGTCAGTCGGTCGAAACCAAACTGTCGTGCGCCCTTCAATAAGATTACTTCATCGTGCAAGTTAGCGAAGACATCGCTGTGGATGAAGGAGTTGACGGTAGCAAAGAAATGCTTTTCGCCTAAATGCTTAAAGGCAGAACGCTGTGCCAAGAGTCCTTCACCAATACCGATAAACTTCTCAACACCACGCTTCTCGCAGAGGAAAGCCACCTTATTATATAGGTCTTTATCCGTGTCACCACTCTGCAGGATATCGCTCAGAATCAATGTGCGACGACGTCCCTTATGGTCAGGACGACGGTTCATGAAGTCGAGTGCAATATCGAGTGAGTTGAAATCAGAGTTGTAAGAATCGTTGATAAGCGTACAGCCATGCTGTCCCTCCTTCACCTCCAAGCGCATAGCGACTGGCTCTAACTGTGCCATTCGCTCGCTGATAGTAGCAGGGGTGAGTCCTAAATGGAGTGAAACGACTGCGCAGGTGATAGAATTCTCAACGCTGGCATCGTCAATGAAAGGTAGTTTATATTGTCCTTCCGTCTGTCCTTTCCATACATATGAAACGGTTGTCTCAATGTCTTTCTTCTCGATAGCTTTGATATAGAAGGCTACCTCCGTATTCTTTACAGACCAATCGAGCTTCTGACCCTTATAATCATACTGGCTTAAACACTGTGCCATCACCTCATTATCGGCAGAATAGACGATTGCCTCGGTGTCGTGGAAGAGCTTTATCTTCTCGTGGCACTTAGCTTCTAAGGAAGGGAAGTTCTCTTGATGGGCAGTACCTAATGTGGTGAAGACACCGATAGTAGGCTGGATAATGTCGCGCAAAGCCATCATCTCGCCGGGTTGACTGATACCCGCTTCAAACACTCCGACCTGTGTGTTCTCGTTTAAGAGCAGTACTGACAGTGGAACACCTATCTGTGAATTATAGCTACGAGGTGAACGTGTGACCACCATCTGCGGAGAAAGCAACTGATAAAGCCACTCCTTGACCATCGTCTTACCATTTGAACCCGTGATGCCGACTATCGGAATCAAGTATTCATCGCGATGACGTTCAGCCAGTCGCTGCAAAGCTTCCAGCGAACCAACCACCTTCAAGAAGTTAGAATCAGGATAACGAGTTGCCCAATCCTCAGGCACTACCTCCACGACAAAGTTTCTCACACCCCTTGCATAGAGTTCTGGGATGTAATTCTGTCCGTCGTTACGCTCAGTTTTGAGCGCAAAAAACAATGTTTCTTCAGGGAAACACAGAGAGCGGCTGTCGGTAAGTACAAAGCTTATATTTGCATCCTTATCACCATAACGGCGTGCGCCAATGAGCGTCGTTACTTTCTCAATAGTATAATTCATTACTATCTAAATTGTTTTATTCTTATGCAAAGATAGTGAAAAGTCTTAATACAGCGTATTATCCTTGCTGTTTTTTCGTCTTATCATTTAATATAATATCGGTGGGCGCACTTAGGACACACTCCTTTTATCATATAATTGATGGATGATTGTTCGTATCCTGCAGGCAACTCGACCTGTGGAATGTGTATGTCATTGAGGCAATAGGTGCGATGGCAACGCTCACAATAGAAGTGTACGTGCATGTCTTCATCTTCTTCATCGTCATCGCTGAGACATAATTCGTAGCGCACTATATCATTTCCGTCTTCCATCTGATGTACTAAGTGTTGCTGTTTGAACAATGATAGTGTACGGAAAATATTTGACTTGTCAATCGTTTGAATCTTTGCTTCCAACTCTTTTATAGAGGCTGGGTTGTCCAATCCTGACAGTGTTCGTGCTATGAGAATGCGATTTGCGGTCAGTCTAATACCATGTGCTTTCAGCAGTGCTTCGATCTGCTTGTCATTCATTTCTTCCATAGTTATAAATTCAATTCTATATTGGGATATTTTAGTTCCAACATCTTGGCTTTTTCCTTTGTTTTCTTTATGAAATCCTGATAAGCCGAAGCCTCTGGATGAAACGGGCGGTGCGCCAATGCCTCTTTGATAGGTCGCCATTCCTCCAGAAACTGTTTGGCTTCTGCAGAGAAACAGGTTGCTACAAGCTGTTCCCAGATGTATTCTACAGCCTGCTCGTTGGGGTGCAGCATATCTGCTTTGTAGAAACGATAGTCGCGCAATTCGTCGTTGACAATCTCATAGGCTGGGAAGTAATAGACCCTCTCACCTTCTTCCTTAATCACCTTGTCGGCAGCCAACAGCAGCACAGCCTTTGACAATTGACTTCCGTGATAGCCATATTTGGCATAACGGATAGGGCTGACCGTGATGATAATATTGACCTTTGGATTCGCTTGGCGTAGTAGGGTGATCGCCTCGCGCAGTGCGTCGACACACTCCTCAACCGTAAGTTCGCGCTCTTCAAACTCTCGTTGTGGACGTTTCTGGCAGTTGTCAACAATCTCGCTTGTAGCTCGCTCCACATAGACATGGTTTGTTCCCAATGTGAATACGGCTGTGTCAAACGTATGGTTTGCCACCTTCTTCACCGTATGTAGCACTGAAACAGGGTTATACATCACACCGAAGGGGTTTACCATGGCACGAAACTTCTCTTCTTCGAATCGCTTACCAATATTGTCGGCAAAGCACGACCCTACAAAAAGAATCCGCTCACAAGGTTCCAACTCAAATGTTGGACGGGGGATGTTGACAATTGTTCTAAATTCCATTGAGCGCAAAGGTAAGAAAAAAATGGATAGAATACTCAAACGGAAAGAATATTTTTCATACTTTTGCCAAAGAAAGTTCCTTTATAAATTTTAGCTAATGTACACATACAATTACCCACACCCAGCCGTAACGGCTGACTGTCTTGTTTTTGCCCACACTGATGAGGGGATGAAACTGCTGTTGATACAGCGAAAGAACGAACCTTGTAAGGGGAAGTGGGCATTCCCCGGTGGCTTCATGGATATTGACGAGACAACGATTGATGCTGCTCGTCGTGAGTTGAAAGAAGAGACTGGTTTAGTGGTTGGTGAGCTACATCGCATTGGTATCTTTGATGCTGTCGACCGTGATCCACGCGAACGTATCATCACCGTAGCTTATTACACGATTCTTGACAAACCTGCAGAAGTCAGCGGTTTGGACGATGCAGCACAAGCAAAGTGGTTCTCCTTGACCGAACTTCCCGACTTAGCGTTTGACCATAAGGAAATCCTCCAAGAGGCAGAAAGGGTGTTAGGTGATGGCTGATGGGTGTTGGGTGGTCAATGAGAATTATAGGTTTAATTAGCCCAATTAGTTCAATTAGGCTAATTATGCTGATTTCTTCTCCTTCTTCTTGGAAAGATTAGAATCTTTTATTAGTTTGTAAGTTCCCCAGAAACTCATAATTTGCAGTGTAATAATAGGTATCGTGGGCTTAAAATCTGCTCCCAATAACAATAAGCCATTGCCAATAATAAAGAGCAATAATATTAGAATCGTTCTTCTCATACCTTTAATTGCTTTTTAATTGTTAGTAAATTCTGTTTGCAAATATAACTTATCTGGATGAAAGTTCCAAACTTATGCTATAATTTTATACATCAAATAATTTTCTTGTAATATCTTTGTCATTTGTTTTCCCCAATAAACCTTGCTGTTATACTCCTTCACCCCCTACACCATCGGTGCCTCTGTGGGCTACATATCCTTAAATAAAACCTCCATAACCTCCGTTCCTCCGAGTGAATTTTAGCGTAGTAAGGTGAAGAAATATATTGACAAAATATTCGAAGAAAAGGTAGGGAAATAGCTTAAAAGTGAATTATTTTAGCGTTACTGTAAGTTGCTTGTTATCAGGTAGTTGCAAAATAGGTTTTCAAAAGGTGCTTAATTCGACTTCAAAAGGGCGTTAGTAAGGTTCTTAAAGGGCATCTTTTGCAAGCCAATTAAGCGTCTTTAAGAAGCCAAAAGAGCATGTATTAGTTTTGAACTGCATGAAAATAGCTTACAATTCTCAACTGATAAGGGATTAAATGTTGCTGTTATACTCCTTTGCTTTCTGCACCATCGGTGCCTCTGTAGGTTGTGTATGTTTAAATAAATCCTCCGTACACTCCGTTTCTCTGTGTAACATTTCGTCAAATGTCCTAAACTTAGGCAGTAGCCTTATCGTTCCAAATGACAGAAGCAAACAGACTTTATCCCTCCTCCTTCCGCATAAACCGCTTTTTAGCGTGGATTTAACGTGTATTTCGTCACAATATATTAAAAAACGAATAGAAGTCATCTGCCATACGAAATAATTTAGTAATTTTGCCCTCGGTGGCTATTGTGGTTTCTGTTTGTAGTTCTTTAGAGCGCACAGGATAAGGGGGTGGAATTTCATTAATCACTGAATTTACAGATACTTATACCCCATTGAACTCAGGTTAATTAGTCGCTCAAATTCACGTATATTATCATTTCATATATGAAGAAGCTTTTTTTATTTACGCTCCTTTGCGTAATAACGATTACAACACAAGCACAGACGAATCTCTCCGACTATCTTACGAAGCGAATGCCGAAGCGGGAGACGCGTGCCGTATGGCTTACGACACTTGCCAGTCTTGATTGGCCGAAGAACTACGCACGGTCGGAAGAAAGCATCAAACTGCAAAAGCAGGAACTCATTGACATTCTCGATAAATACCAGAAGGCAAATATCAACACCGTACTCTTGCAGGCACGTGTGCGTGCAGCTACGATTTATCCGTCGGATATTGAGCCTTGGGACCAGTGTATCACTGGCGTTGAGGGTAGGGCACCGGGTTATGGCTACGACCCACTCGGCTTTGCCGTAGAGGAATGTCACAAACGTGGCATGGAAATTCACGCATGGATAGCGACGATTCCGGTGGGTGCAAAAAACTCATTGGGCTGTAGAACGCTGATGAAGAAGGGCTTTCGAATTAGAAACTTCTCAACGGGTTCTTATCTCGACCCTGCCGATCCGAGTGTTGCCCCTTACCTTGCCTCTGTCTGTGGAGAGATTGTAAGAAAGTATGATGTGGACGGTATCAACCTCGACTATATCCGCTACCCTGACGGATGGCCACGTCCTTCTTACCGTGATGGCGATACACCCGACCAGCGTCGCAGCAATATCACAGCCATTGTGCGTGCTATTCATGATGAGGTGAAAGCTATCAAACCGTGGGTAAAGATGTCGTGCTCGCCAATTGGTAAGCATGCCGACCTCAGTCGTTATAGTTCAAAGAATTTCAATGCCCACGATCGTGTTTCACAAGAGGCGCAGGAGTGGATGAGATTAGGGTTGATGGACCAGCTCTATCCGATGCAATACTTCCGTGGCGACAACTATTATCCTTTTGTTGCAGACTGGGTTGAGAATGCTTATAAGCGTGAGATAGTGACAGGTTTGGGTACTTACTTCCTCGATCCACGTGAGGGTAATTGGACTTTGGGCGATCTCACCCGCCAGATGTACGTGAGTCGTGACCTCGGAGTGGGACATGCTCACTTCCGTTCTTACTTCCTCACGGCTAATAAGCAGGGTGTCTACGACTTTGAGAAGCAGTTTAATGCTACGCTTTCCCTCCCTCATAAGATGCAGGGTGTCGTGTCAACGGCTGCCATGCCATATGCTGTCAACTCCTCATTGGTAGAACGTCGAGAGGATAAGTCGGTGATTCTGAGGTGGAAGGCGGTCACTCCTTATTATAATATATACGCCAGCTACACCTATCCTGTTGATACTGAGGATGCGCGAAACTTGCTCTTTACACGTTATACTGGGCAGACGCTGCAGTTGAAGAATGTGAATCCTAACCTCTATTTTGCGGTCAGAGGTATGGACCGTTACGGACTTGAAACGCCTGCTTTACAGGAGAATATGAAGTCTACATCGCTTTCGAAGTCTCCTGTTTCACTGCTCGCTAATGATGGTAACACCCTTACCCTGCCTGCTGCAGCAAAGCTAACGGATGCCGATCGTTATGTAATCCTCTCTTTGCAGGGTGTCATCCTCCGCATCGTTAACGCTAAATCGGTAAGAAACAACCAGTTATATATCGGCTCCCTGTCCGATGGTATGTATTCTCTCAAGGTTTATAACCACAAGAAGAAGTCCTTCACCTTAGGGGCATTTATGGTTAAGAGGGGTAGTTGACAAGTTGACGAGTGGACAAGTCAACGTGTGGATGAGTTAACGAGTAGACAAGTAGACGAGTTGATTGCGTTGTTAAGTTGACAAGTCAACGAGTTGACAAGTTAGCGAGTTGCTTGCAAAGAGAGACAAAGTAACATAAGAACAAGTTTATCCTTTATAACAAATAACTTGTTCACTTGTCCACTCGTAAACTTGTTACTTGACCCCTTTGTTCCTCTGTTACTTTGTCTCTCTTCGCAAGTAACTTGTCAACTCGTCTACTCGTTAACTCGTCAACTTACCCTGTTACTTTGTCTTCAATTACCCTGTCTACAAGCAACTTGTTTACTTGTCCACCTGTTACCCTGTCAAAAAGCCCCTGATGCTTCACGCACCAGAGGCTTAGAGAGTCTTTTATATAATGAAAACCTGCGGTTCTTAGAAAGATGCCGCTTGTAGTTCTGCCTTTATTCCGTCCATACATGCTGCTAATCGTTCGTAGGTTTTCTCACCAGCATTTTTGATACCACTATTATACTGGCGCATCAAAGACGGATTGATACCAGCTCTTTTGGCTATTTCGGTAACGTTGAGAAAACTGAAATAGTTGAAGAATGACTGTAAATCATATTTATAAACAAATTCTACGGCAGGCATAGTCTTACCTTGTTCTTCCAAGTCTTCCTTAGCTTCTTGATAGCAGTCTATCAAGTCCTGCTTGGCTTGTTCCACAGTATCACCGCATGAATTGAGACCTATTCCTGCAATATCCTCAGCTGTTCTGCACCAGTAACTTCCATCAGAAGCCTGTTCAACGATAATTGTAACCTTTTTCATTGCTCTGTTTATTGTATGCTTACTGTTTCGTAAAGAGTTCTTTCATATAATAAGAAAAAGAGTGCTGAGTCCGTAAAAAGTTAGTTGGGTTACTTCCCAACTAACCTTTTCAAGATCTTTTGCGCAGTGCCTGTGGCAACTTCGCTTGCATGTCTTGGCACGTATTCGGCTGCTCCTGTGGTAGGATTCATCCATTTATCGTGCCTTTTACCGTGTCGAGACAGGATGCAGCCTGCATCTTTTAGTCTCTTTTCCAGTTCACTCTTTTTCATAATATAAAAGAACTCTTTGTCTGAATGACGCTACAAAGGTAACAATAAAGTTATAAACTTCCAAATAAAAAGGTAACTATTTCGTTATATTTTATAATGAGAAAGTATAAGTGAATCTTACTACGGAATGGCTGATTATGCTATTAAAGGATGCAAATACGGAGGGTGTTTCCACTCGGCATATACCTTATATATAGCTTTGTAAAATGTCTTCAGTCTTCTTCAACGTTTCCAACATGGGTGATCATAAGTATGAAATATTAATTCTGAAAGGTGAAGTATGGGCTTAATGCTGTGGTGTTGGTGCTTAGCACATTGTGTGCGAATGCTTCGCACATATGGTGCGGGGCGCTGAATGCTCTGCAAATGGTTATTTTGTTTTCTTGTTAATATTTCATTTATCTTTGTAACTTGACGTAGTTCGCTATGCCTTTGTTGTAATGATAGGCAAGATACTCGATAATAAAACGACCAGTTTAGGCTTTAATGGTAATAGGAAACTTAAAGATGATTATGCATAAGGACATAAATCATTTAACTTTTATCGGATTATAATGGTTAAAAATATAAAACATTGTATTTATAACAATGAATAATTAAAAGAATATGTTTATATTTGCCATAAACTTAAAGACAAGAAGCCTTCCTTTGAAAAAGCCAAAAGTAAAGCCTAACAAGTAGGAACTAACATCTATTAGCAGCGACAGAAATACAAATAATATCCTCAATATATGGGGGAACGCAGCATGGCATCACTTCATGGGTAAGTGGAGAGTTAACGATACTAACACCCCCTCCTTTTCGTCTTATTGTTCAACATTAATAATTAAATAATTATCACAATTTCTTTTTATGAACATCTGTAAGAGTCTTTGTGCTGCTTTTCTCTTGTCTGTCGTATGTGTCGGACAAGTTTTTGCACAAGGTTATCCTCGCATCAGTACCAAAGGCAATGAGCATTGGTATTACGTTAAGTATCTTCGTTCTAACAATGTGTTGGAAGACAAGGGCGAAAAGCAAAAGTGCCTCACTGCCGTTCCACAGGTGATGAATGGTGATCGCCAGTTATGGAAGGTAGTAGCGGCAGAGAACTTTGGTCGTAATAAGAAGTACCAGTTGGTAAGTAAGAGCGGTCGTACCCTTTATGTCAATGGCACAAATCCTTATAGTTCGCGTTTTATGACGGCTACTAAGGCTACAGATATTACTTCATTCCACATCTTCCAGAGTATGAATAATAGCTTTGGAACGGGTGCATTCGAGTTGGCACCAGACTCTACTGGCAGTCATGCGATGAACCAAGTGGGTGAGATTAGGGCTGGACAAGAGATTGGACTGTGGGATAAGGGCGACATCAACAACGTGTTGAACTTTGTCAGCAAGGATGACATGGAGTTCCCATACTATATGCCAGTCATCTCAACAGCTGCAAATCCTGTTTATTATTACATCCAGTTCCAGACAGGTAACTGGCTTTTGAGTGCCAAAGGGGATAAGGCAACCTGCCAAACAGCCTCATTGCATAATGGTAATCTTGATGACATGCTATGGCGTGTATCAGAGAAAGACGGCAAATACTCTTTTGTTAGCAAGAGTGGAAAGATTCTTTATATCAGCGATTCATACGTCAACGCTGCAAAGGCTCGCAACGTGAAGGATACGCTCTTTACGATGGTGGAGTCAAATAACTCATTGGGTGGCTTCGAGATTGGTAAGTCAACCACAGGACGTAACTTCTTTAATATGTTCCAAGGTGCTGGTGAAGGTAGGTTAATCAGCTTCTGGGACTTAGGCGATGGTGGTAATGTCGTTCGCTTCGTACCAGCAGAAGCATTGGTACCAGTGTCAGGTATTACTACTTTTAACCCTGCCAACAAATATACGCTTTGGTATACAAAGCCCGCAACGAACTGGATGACCTCTTGTCTTCCTATCGGAAACGGTCAGTTTGGTGCAACTTTGATGGGCGATGTAGCCATTGACGACGTACAATTTAACGACAAGACCCTTTGGAGTGGTAAGCTCGGTGGGCTGACGAGTACGGCTGCTTATGGTTATTATCTTAACTTTGGTAACCTTTATATCCGCAGTCGTGGAATGTCAAAGGTAACAGACTACGTGCGTTACCTCGATATCAACGATGCCGTAGCAGGTGTGAAATATACGATGGATGGCGTAGCATACAGTCGTACTTACTTCGCAAGCAATCCTGATAGCTGTGTGGTAGTTCGCTATACAGCCTCACAGAACGGTAAAATCAATACAACCCTTACACTGAAGAATCAGAACGGACGTAACGTAAGTTATACCGTTGATAATAACAATCAGGCAACGATTACCTTCGATGGTCAGGTCGCTCGCCAGGATGATCATGGCGCAACAACACCAGAGAGCTATTATTGTGCAGCGCGCATCGTGACAGATGGCGGTACGATTACTAAGAATGCAAAGGGCATTATTGAGGTAAATGGTGCCAATAGCATGACTGTTTATCTCCGTGGTTTGACTGACTTCGACCCCGATGCACCAGCATATGTGTCTGGAGCTAACCTCCTTGCAGCTCGTGCAACAGCGACAGTGAATGGTGCACAGAACAAGGGTTACGACGCTTTGTTTGCAGCACATAAGACCGATTATAAGTCGCTCTTCGATCGTTGTCAGCTGACCCTCAGTGATGTTAAGAACAATATTCCAACCCCACAGCTCATCAGCAGCTATCGTAACAACCAGCATGACAACCTCTTCTTAGAGGAACTCTACTTCAATTATGGTCGTTACCTCCTCATCAGTTCAAGCCGTGGCGTATCGCTCCCAGCGAACTTACAGGGTATTTGGAACGACAACAATACTCCAGCATGGCACTCTGATATCCATGCGAACATCAACGTACAGATGAACTACTGGCCTGCTGAGCCAACCAACCTCTCTGAACTCCACCGCCCATTCCTCGATTATATCTATCGTGAGGCATGTGTGAAGCCTACATGGCGTCGCTTTGCACAGGACATGGGTCACGTGAATACAGGTTGGACCTTACCAACAGAGAATAACATCTATGGCTCTGGTACTACCTTTGCCAGCACCTATACCGTTGCTAATGCGTGGTATTGCCAGCACCTCTGGCAGCACTATACCTACACAATGGATAAGGATTTCCTGCGCACAAAGGCATTTCCAGCGATGAAGTCGGCTGTCGACTATTGGTTTAAGAAACTCGTGAAGGCTGCTGACGGCACCTATGAGTGTCCTAACGAGTGGTCACCAGAACACGGACCAACGGAGAATGCTACCGCACACAGCCAGCAGTTGGTTTGGGATCTCTTCAATAACACACGCAAGGCGATTAAGGTTCTCGGTGATGATGTAGTGTCAAAGGCGTTCCGTGATTCGCTTGCAACCTACTTTGCTAAGCTTGACGACGGATGCCATACAGAGGTGAATCCAGCTGATGGCAAGACTTATCTCCGTGAGTGGAAGTACACTTCACAGTTTAATAACCCAAGCAAAATCGGTGTTAACGAGTATAAGGCACACCGTCATATCTCACATTTGATGGGGCTTTATCCTTGTACACAGATCGGTGAAGATGCCGATAAGACCGTCTTTGAGGCTGCTCGTCAGTCGCTGATCGCCCGTGGCGATGGTCATGGAACAGGTTGGTCGCTCGGTCATAAGATAAATCTTAACGCTCGTGCCTACGAAGGTCTCCACTGTCATAACCTTATCAAGCGTGCTTTACAGCAGACTTGGGACACCGGAGTAAACGAGGCTGCAGGTGGTATCTATGAAAATCTATGGGATGCTCATGCACCTTATCAGATTGATGGTAACTTCGGTTATACAGCCGGTGTAGCCGAGATGCTCCTACAGAGTCATAATGATAAACTCGTGATTCTCCCTGCCTTGCCAGCAACATTCTGGCAGAAGGGCTCTGTAAAGGGCTTGAAAGCAGTGGGCAACTTCACCGTTGACATTGATTGGGCTGCTGCGAAGGCAACGAAGGTACAGATTGTTTCAAACATGGGTACAACCTGTATTGTGAAATATGCTAATGTAGCAAAGGATTATAAGCTGACTACTGCCGACGGAAAGGCGGTTAAGGTGAAGCGTATCAGTGATGACGAAATCAGCTTCCCTACAGTGAAGGGCGGTGTATATGTCATTGTTTCAAAGACTGCAGACGCTATCGCAGTCGTACAAAAGGCGCAGGACGGTAACATTGCTTCCGTAGACTACTACAGCCTTAACGGTACAAAGACAAGTCAGTCACAGAGCCGTGGCGTGTACATCAAGCAAATGAAGTATAGCAACGGTACAACAAGCACAACGAAAGTAATCAACTAATCATAGGTTATACATCTTACCCACGCTTCGGCTTTAGCAGAAGTGTGGGTTTAACTCAGCGTAAATATTTACTCTCATTTATATGAAAACTATCAGAAACATTGGTCTTCTCGTATTCTTATTAGCCTTAGCACCATCCGTGCTGAGGGCTGGCACATGGGGTGCGAAGCCTGAACACGGTAAGACCTATTTAATTTCAGTAGGGCAAGACACCAAGAATGTCCTTACTCCCTACAAGTATTCATGGTTAAAGGACACGGGTCTTGCGTTCCTTGCTTATGCTGAAGGCAACGATGCACAGAAGTGGAAACTCGTTGCTGTGAGTGGTAAGCAGGACTGCTATCAGTTGGTAAATGGCGACGGCGAGTTGGCTTTCGACATGGCACTCAACGACACAAAGAAAGTCTCTGGCTATCCTTGTATGTGGACACAGAGCATCGCCAATCCTAATCAACAGATTTATATCACTAAGAAAGGCAGTGGTTATAAGTTGAGTGCAGTGTCTGCAAGGAATGGTCAGACTTATTATGTAACCTTTGGTTCTATCTCTTCTGTCAACGGATATTACTGTGGTTATGGGAACAGTGAGGCATCAGCTGCTACGCTACAGTTCAAGGAAGTGCCTGCAGTGGTTATTCCTGAGGGTGCCGACTGGGAGAATGCAAAGGTCTATGAGCGTAACAAGGAGACAGCGCACGCCACCTATATGCCTTATCCTTCGACGAAGGCTATGAAGGCTGACGGTCAGCGTTATGACAAGCCTTGGTTGGACCCAACAGGGGCAAACTACCTTAGTTTGAACGGCACATGGAAGTTACGTTGGAGCGAGGGAGCCAAGCCAGTCTTGCTCGGTAAGGACGAATTCTGGGGCGATAACGTTAGCACTGACGGTTCAGCATGGAATGACATCACTGTTCCTTCTTGTTTAGAGATGAATGGTTATGGTCTACCAATGTATGTGAATGTAGACTATCCGTTTGAAGATCAGCAGCCTTACGTTCGTATGAAGGCTGGTTTGAAGAACTCAGTGGGCTCTTATCGTCGTGATTTCACTCTGCCTGCAGGCTGGGAGAATAAGCGTGTCTTCCTCCACTTTGATGGTATCTACTCTGCTGCTTACGTTTATGTAAACGGTCATGAAGTGGGTTATACAGAAGGAGCAAACAATGTCAGCGAGTTTGACATTACTAAATATCTCCACACTGGTAAGAACAACGTTGCCGTACAGGTGATTCGTTGGAGCGATGGCTCTTATCTTGAGGGTCAGGATATGTGGCACATGAGTGGTATTCATCGTGATGTTTACCTTGTGGCTACACCAAAGACTTACTTGGCAGATCATTATATTAAGGCTACTGTTACACCGGGTTCTACTACCGCTGCTACGGGTAGTGCGGCTACATCTGTAGACCTTACCGTATGCAACCGCGATAAGACTGCAGCGAAGAAGACCATTACCGTAACGCTCTTTGACCCATCGGGTAAGGAAGTGAAGAAGCTGAAGTCTGACTTTGTCTTTGCTGCTGGCGATAGCTTGAAGACACAGACAGTTGACTTCGGAACACTCTCTAACGTGAGACTATGGTCTGCTGAGACCCCAACGCTCTATACCTTCACTTTCAGCCAGTCGCAGGACGGCAAGGAAGAGGAGGCTTTCTCTACTAAATATGGCTTCAGAAAGATAGACCTTAGTAAGGGTTATCTTGAGGTGAACGGCCGTCGTACCTACCTTAAGGGTGCTAACACACAGGACACTGACCCATTGCATGGTCGCAGCATCAGCACCGACCTTATGTTAAAAGACATAGCAATGATGAAGCAGTCTAACATGAATACGGTTCGTACCAGCCACTATCCACGTCATGCAAAGATGATGGCAATGTTCGATCACTTCGGTCTTTTCGTTGTTGATGAGGCTGATATGGAACTTCATAGGAACTGGGAAGGCTCAAAGACAATCATCAATAACACGGATTGGACAGGTGCTATCGTCGACCGTAACGTACGTAATACGCTCCGCGACCGCAACCATCCGAGTGTTGTCTTCTGGAGTTTGGGTAACGAGAGTGGCTCTGGTCTGAACATCATGGCGGCTTACAACGCTGTGAAAGAACTCGACAACCGTTATATCCACTATGAGGGATCAACGCGTGATAATGCTGAGGGCACTGATCTCCATTCTGTTATGTATCCTGCAGTTGACCATTCACGTGGTGGGACGACAGGTCCTGTTACCTCAGATGCTAACCATCCAAGTACGAATAAACCTTACTTCATGTGCGAGTATGCCCATGCTATGGGTAACGCTGTGGGCAACCTGCGTGAGTATTGGGAGGCTATGGAAGGCTCTCAGATGGGTGTTGGCGGGTGTATCTGGGACTGGGTGGATCAGAGTATCTACCCTTATGATGCGATTAAAAACAATCAATTGACAAAGAATGGATTCCCTGCTTATATCACAGGATATGACTGTCTGGGTCCTCATCAGTATAACTTCGTTAACAACGGACTTGTCAATGCCGACCGTGCATGGAGTGCTGAGCTTGACGAGGTGAAGCGTATTTACCAGTGGGTGGGCTTCAATTTGAATACAACAAGCCGTCAGGTGAAGTTGACGAATAAGTATCTTGACCGCAACCTCAACCAGTTCTATCTTAAGTGGACCCTCCTTGCCGACGGTAAGCCTGTACAGGATGGTATCGTTAAGAAGCTGAATTGCGCTGCTGGTGGTACTGAAACCGTTGACTTGAAGTATAACCCTACAGCCTATGCAGGTAAGGAACTCTTCCTCAATATCGGACTTTATACGAAGGAAGCAACGAACTGGTGCGACCGTGACTATCCTGTTGCTGAGTTCCAGCAGCAGTTGGCACAGCGAACAGAGGTTCTCGATAAGGTTGATAACACAAAGGCTGATGCCCTTCACGCAACGAAGAATAGCGATGGTGGTTATACCTACACGAACGGTAAGCAGAAAGTAACATTCGACGGACAGGGCAATATCACAGAGTGGTCATACAATGGTAAGGACCTCTTTATGCAGAACAATGGTCCACGTTTCGACCGCTATCGTTGGATTGAAAACGATAACCCGATGGAGGCTTATGGTAATGATCCTACCGATAATGGCGTGAAGTCGCAGACAGCTACCTTCCAACTCTCTGACGATGGTAAGACGGCAACTGTGAATGTTACGCAGAACGGCAACTATGGTAAGGCTACTTATAAGTACACAATCAATGCAAACGGTACGATAGACCTCGCCAGCTCGTATGAGGCACAGAGCAATGGCGCAAGACGTTTAGGCTTTAGTCTGAACTTCCCAAGCGATATGTCAAAGGTAAGCTACTATGCACGTGGTCCTCGCGCAAGCTATATCGACCGCCTCGATGGCGAAGACTTCGGTATCTATGAGACGACAGTCAAGGATATGTATGAGCCTTTCGCACACCCACAGAGCAACGGCAACCGAGTTGGTCTTCGTTGGCTCACCCTCACAAACAGCGAGGGCAATGGTGTGAAGGTAGAGACATCGGGTGATGTTGCCTTCTCTCTGACACCTTGGACAGACGCAGAATTGCGCACAGCACGCCACGAATGGGAGTTGCCAACATCTAATCGTGTCGTAGCACACTTTGATGCTATCCAGCAGGGTCTTGGTAACAAGTCTTGCGGTCCTGGTCCATTATCAAAGTATGAGATACAGAAAGGTAAAACCTACTCAAACATCGTGCGTTTCATCCCTTTTTCGGAAGCGGCAGATGATACCCCAGACGGAATCTCTGCCGTAGTAAACTCAGCGACAACAATGGCACAAGTCTACGACCTCTCTGGTCGTAGACTTCCTGAACCTCCTGCCAAAGGATTCTATATTCAGAGTGGAAAGGTTCATGCTAACTAACGCCTTACAGTCTTCACTGCCTATGATTTGGCTGTAAGGTAGGGGCGCACGTGGTATTCATCATTTTAAGGAATGGGTGCCTCGTGCGCCTTTATATTTCAATGTGGTAACTAAAAAGGTTTATGAAAAGTATCTTTCTTCCGTGTATGGAGGGATAATAAAGTAAGCCAAAGCTATAATAATGCACACTTCTTTCCGTTTCCAAAGAGTGTGCGGAGGCTTAGCACATGGCGTGTTGATGGTAAACACCATTGGTGCGGAGCCTTAGTAAGCCCACAGAAGTTCTCTCTTAGGGGGGGAGAAATGGTTAAACCCAAATCGTTCATTAGAGCCTAAACATATTTTGTTTTATTATCGAGCAGATTGTTTGGCTTTGTAACGCAGGCGTAGCGGGCTACGTCAAGTTCCAAAGACGGACAAGATGCCGATAAGAAAATAAAAGATGTTAGGAAACAATACGAAAGTAAGAAGAACTATACATATTGTGGTCTAATGACCGATTTGGGTTAGACCCTTGTTATGAAGTAGTAAATAAAAAATATCTTTATTATGAAACAAAAAACTAACTATCTATTTCCTTTAGCCATTATTGGCTTATTCTTCTTCTCTATTGGCTTTGCCTTGGGTATCAACTCTTATCTGATGCCAGTATTAGAGAAGTCAATGCACATCTCTGGTGCGGCTTCAAGTCTGTTGCTTGCAGCGACTTTCATACCGTTCCTCTTGTTCGGTATTCCTGCAACCCATTGCATTAAGGCAATCGGTTATAAGCGTACGATGGCTTTGTCGTTCGCTATCTTCGCAGCAGCCTTTGGACTTTTCATCCTCGCAGCGAAGCAGAACTCACTGACATGGTTCCTCATTGCGAGTTTCGTCAGTGGTGCAGCTAATGCCGTTTTACAGGCATCTGTCAATCCATATGTGACGATTCTGGGTCCGATGGATTCGGCAGCACGTCGTATCTCTTGCATGGGTATCAGTAATAAGTTGGCTTGGCCAGTGACAACCCTCTTCATTACTTTGGTGATTGGTAAGGGTATTGGCGATACGCAACTCACCGATCTTTACATGCCATTCACCATCATCATCGGTATCTTTTTACTCTTGGGTGTTATCGCATTGATGGCTCCACTGCCAGACGTGAAGGCTGCAGGTGAGGACGAAAGTGAGCGTGGCGACGAGGCAGCAGTCAGTTCATATGCTGACGGTAAGACAAGTATTCTGCAGTTCCCACACTTGTTGTTGGGCTGTTTGGCACTCTTCCTCTATGTTGGTGTAGAGACCATCTCGCTCGCTACGGCAACAGGTTATGCACAGTCGTTAGGCTTGGAGGGTGATAACTACGGATTTATCCCTTCTGTGGGTATGATTGTGGGTTATATCTGTGGTGTAATCTTCATCCCACGTTACCTCTCTCAGGCTGCTGCAATGCGCATCTGTGCTATCATTGCCCTCGTTGGTAGTGTGGCTGTTGCCGTTGTGCCAGATCCTGTTATCTCCGTTTATTGCATCTTCTTGATGGCTTTAGGCTGTTCTTTGATGTGGCCAGCGTTGTGGCCTTTGGCAATGGCAGACCTTGGTAAGTTCACTAAGTCTGGTGCTTCACTGCTGACTATGGCGATTGCTGGTGGTGCTGTGATGCCTTGGTTGCGTGGTGTCGTGCAGGATGCCACTTCTTTCCAAACCTCTTACTGGGTCAGCGTCCCTTGTTTCCTCTTCATCCTTTACTATGGACTCGCAGGCTACAAGATTCGGACGAAGAAGGAGGAGTGATGAGGAGTTAAGGAGGATTGATGTGGAGTTAAGGAGTTTTATGGAGTTAAAGGAGTTAAGACAACACCGCTGACTCATAGGATAGATGTGGAGTTAAGGAATTAAATGGAGTTAGAGGAGTTAAGACAACACCGCTGACTCATAGGATTTGATGTGGAGTTAAGGAGTTTTATGGAGTTAAAGGAGTTAAGACAACACCG
>FLSH01010869.1_pt1 | contig 18804 bp, 14 predicted proteins | sample 1550441 | NCBI WGS metagenome assembly FLSH01 (sample SAMEA4031756, study PRJEB14383) | metagenome | biome: human; feature: oral; material: saliva | place: Philippines | collected 2014 | reverse complement strand
TCGGGGCTGACCGGAGCGGCCCTGCGCGGCGCGCGCCACGTGCCCGCCGACACCCTCGAGCAGCGCGTGAGCGCGGCCCTGCGCGAGCTGCGCGCGGGCACGCCCGTCGTCTACCTCTACTGGTCCGAGATCGACCATTCCGGCCATTCCCACGGCGTCGCCTCGGACGCGTGGATCGGGCAGGTCGAGCAATTCGACGCGGGCCTGTCCGCCCTGCTGCGCGGCCTCCCCGGCGGCGTGCGCACGGTTCTGACGGCCGATCACGGCATGATTAACGTGGAGCGCGACTCGATCGTCGACGTGGCCGCGACGCCCGCCCTGCGCGAGGGCGTGAGGATCGTGGCCGGAGAGACGCGGGCGGCCCACGTGCACGCGCAGGAGGGCCGCGCCGAGGAGGTGGAGGCACGCTGGCGCGAGGCACTGGGGGAGAGCGCGTGGATCCTGTCGCGCTCCCAGATGCCCGCCCTCATCGGAGACGGCAGCGGCGCGTCCATCATCGGGGACCTGCTGGTGCTCTCACGCGGGCGTGGCGGCGTCGTCGATTCGCGCACGCAGAGCGCGTCGGCCATCGCAATGCCGGGTATTCACGGGTCGATGACCTCGACAGAGATGCGCATCCCCGTCGTCATCCTCTCCTAGGGGGCGTCGATTTACGGCTTCGAGCCGAAGAGAATCTCATCCCAGCTGGGCACCGAACGGCGGCCCTTCTTCGATGCCGCGTTGCGGGCCAGGCGCGATCCCGTCGGCCCCTGTGCGGGCACCGAGCCGGTCGCGGCGGGCACGGAACCGGTCGCGGTGGGCACGGAACCGGTTGTTGTGGGCACGGCCCCGGTCGCGGTGGGCACAGCCCCGGTCGTGGCGGAGGCGGACTCGTCGCCAACGGGGGAGACGACCTTCATCGGAATCGCGGGTGTCTCCTGCTCGTCCGTCTCACCTGAGGCGTCGCTTCCCTCTGCGGGGGAGGGGGCCTCGGACAGCCACGGCAGAGCGTGCGACGAGGTCTGGGCGCCCTCGCGCACCCCACGCTGGCTCACCGGGATGGCTCCCGTCATGGTGGGACGCGGGGCGGGCAGTTCGGGAGCCGCCGAAAAGAGAACATCCTCCTGCTCGGCGGGATCAACCTTGGTGCGGGCGGAGGCCAGCGAGTAGATTCGCGCCGAAATCGGGCCGGTCGACGGCTCGGGCTCGGGGTCCTGTGTCCCTTCTTCCTCGGCGATGGCCGCCAGGTACTCGGCCTCCTCGTCCACGTCGTCGCCCAGGTCGATCTCGATCTGCTGGCGCTTACCGCGCGCCGCATTGAGCTGATCGATGAGAGCCTCGCGGGTACGCAGATCCTCCTCGTCCGGATCAGGCGCGGGCACGGGGCGCGTGAGGGGAGTGAAGATGGAGGCGGTGGGAGAGGACGAGACCTGCTCGGTCAGCCACTGCGCCTCCTGATCGATGGCCTCGAGAATACCCGAATTCGACAGGTGCCAATGCGCGCCATGCTCGGCCGCACCCTGCACGAAAGTCACGATGATCTGCCAGGGCTCGCCGGCCTCGCGCGTGGCAGCCCACTCCAGAGAAGACGGGTCGACACCGCGTGCCGCGAGGCGATCCAGGACCAGATCGCCCATCGTGGGCCCACCCTCCCCGATGCGCACCGCGCGTGCGCGCGTGAGCGCATAGTCCTTCTCCGCCTGCACGGGGGCCTCGAAACGCTCGACAGCACGCACGTCCATCCCGTGCTCGGTCGCGATCTCCTGCGGGGTCGCGCCCGCGCGAAGCAAAGCCTGAATGTCGCGAGGAGCCAGCGTCGGGCGCGACGGAGCGACCTCAACGCGGGGCTTGTCGCGGCGCGTCGCGCCACGGAGCTCGTCCGAGATCAACACAGAGTAGCGTTCACCCTGGGCGTCAGTGAGCACCAGGGATTCGCCGTCGGCGCTGGTCCCGAGCAATTCGAGCTCAATCATCACTTCCTCCTCATACGTCTAGGTGGAATCGTCTCAAATTATGCTGTCAATGTCGCGTAGCAGTGCGCGTGTCACACATACGATGGCACATTACTCCAACAAGTGTTATCCTCCCTGCGCATGGACCACTCGTGCAACAATGCTCGAGGGCGAAAGGGGAGAACCATGGCAACCGATTACGATGCGCCGCGCAAGAATGAGGACGAAGTCTCGGAGGACTCGATCGAGGAGCTGAAGTCCCGTCGCAACGATGCCGGCTCGGCCGAGATCGAAGAAGACGAGAACGAGGCTGCCGAGAATTTCGAACTGCCCGGCGCCGACCTGTCAAAGGAAGAGCTCACCGTCCACGTCGTTCCCCGCCAGGACGACGAGTTCACCTGCTCGCAGTGCTTCCTCGTCCACCATGCCTCGCAACTCGACCACGTGGATACCAACGGCAACCCCGTGTGCACCGAGTGCGCGATGTAAGGTAGAGGGATGTTCGGACGAAAGAAGAAGACACACGACGACGAGATCGACGAGGTCGAGGCGCTGCCTCGCCTCAGCGACGAGGACGCCGACATCTGGAGCGAACCAGGGCCTCGTAACTACGGGGACGTGGACACCTCCGAAGGCTACGTCGATATGGGAGCCATCCTGTTCCCTGCCCGGCCGGGTATGCAGCTGCGCACCCAAGTCGCCGACGACGGTACCACGGTGCTGCAGATCCTCGTCGTGCTCGGAAACTCCGGCATCCAGATGAGCGTCGCCGCCGCACCGCGCTCGGGCGGGGTGTGGGACGAGCTGCGCGACGAGATCCGCTCCGGCTTCGAGAAGCAGGGCGCCAAGGTCGCCGACATTCGCACCCGCTACGGCAACGAGCTCCTCGTCGACATGCCCATGAAGATGCCCGATGGCCGCTCCGCGACCTCGCGCATGCGCATCCTGGGCCGCGAGGGCGATCGCTGGTTCGCCCGCATCGACATCATCGGCCCCGCAGCCGCCGACGCCGATGCTGGCCTCGAGATCGAGAAGGTCATCGACCGCATCGTCGTTCGCCGCGATGAGCATCCGAGGACCCGTCTCGAGCTCCTGCCCGTCCGTCTGCCCGCGGGTGCTCAGGAAGCCTGACATGTCTTCGTGGATCTCTCGGGTCGGCGCTGCGCTCGGCCTCGACAAGGACGCTCGCTCCCTGGACGCTGCCCTCGACGAGGACTCGGCGCGTGCCGCGCGCGGCGTTACCCCCATTAGCGAGGTGACGGATCGCAGCCATGCGCTGGTCTTCGGCACCCTCCTGGGCATGACCTACCCGCCCGAGGAGGGCGCCCAGCGCGTCCTCGTCGCCACCCTCTACGACGGCACCGACACTCTCGAGCTGCGCTGGCCCGGCCGCACCTCCATTCCGGGGCTCAGCGTCGGACAGCGCCTCGAGGTCGAGGGCACCGTCGGCCGCGTCGGGGAACGCCTGGTCATCATCAACCCGCTCTACCGCGTCATCGCGGGGGAGGGCTGATGCCGACTCCGCGCTGGATGAACCAGGCGACCTCACAGGAGTTCTCCTGGTCGCAGGCATTGGGCGGCACGCGCGGTGTCATCGAAGCCAGCGCACCCGGCCTGGTGTTCGTCGTCGTCTACGTCCTCACGCACGCGCTCGTGCCGACGCTCGTGGCGGCCTCGGCGGTCGCCCTCATCGCCTGCCTCATCCGCCTGATTCAGCGACAGGGCGTCCAGCAATCCCTCTCGGGCCTCTTCGGCGTCGCCGTCGGAGTCGTTGTCGCCGCCGCGACCGGACGCGGAGAAAACTACTTCGTGTGGGGTATCGCTACCAACGTCGCCATGTCGGCGGCCTTCGCGGTCTCGGTCCTCGCGCGCCGCAGCCTGGTCGGATTCTTCTACGCGATGGCAACGGGGCTGCCCACGGGCTGGCGGACGGACGCCTCCCAGCGCTCCCTGCGCCGCCGCTGCGATGCGCTCACGTGGATGTGGGCGGGGCTCTTCGGTGTGCGCGTGGCCGTCCAGGCACCCCTGTGGGCCGTCGGCGCGGTCGCTGAGCTCGGCGTCGCCAAACTCGCCCTGGGGCTGCCGCTCTTCGCGCTCGGCGCCTGGGCCACCTGGTGGGGCCTGCGCGCCTACTCCTCGTCTTCCTCTGATTCCTCCGAGGAGGGGGACGCGACCGCCTGACGTAGCTGGTCGAGGTCCGCGCCGTTCGCGTCGGGAACCAGGAGCAGCAGCTCGTCGGAGGCCTCGAAGACGTCATCCGCGCTGGGGGTGAGGGGGCGCCCGTCACGCAGGAGAGCTGCCAGCACAGAGCTGGGCGGAAGCTCCAGAGACTGCACGCGCCTGCCGACGACGGGGGAATCCTCGGGCAGGATGAGCGCGTGCATCGAGACGGCAGCCGTGTTGAAGGAGAAGAGGCGCACGGGAATGCCGACCGAGACCGCTTCCTCGACGAGCGCCGTCATGATACGCGGCGTCGACACCGACACATCCACGCCCCACGCCTGATCGAAGAGCCACTCATTCTTCGGGTTATTCAAGCGCGCGACCACACGGGGAACCGCGAACTCGGTCTTAGCCAGGAGGGAAATCACCAGGTTCGCCTTGTCGTCCCCGGTGGCAGCGACGACAACGTCCGCGTCCTCAACGCCCGCGTCGCGCAGGGCGTCGGGCGAGCAGGCGTCGGCCAACACCCAGTCCGCGTCCGCCACGGAGGAGATGCGCAGCTTCTCGGGCATGTTGTCGATCAGTGTGATGTCGTGGTCGTGGGCGAGGAGCTCCAGGGCGACGCTACGGCCCACCGACCCGGCTCCAGCGATGACGATCTTCATGCTCATTCCTCCATCTTCGGCGCCTTGGCGAGCTGGTCACGCAGGCCCGTCGTGTCCGTCCCGTTGATCGCGAAATACAGTTGGTCATGCTCTTGGACGACGAAGTCGGGCGCCGCCGTGAGGATCGACCCCAGGCGCGAGGTGAAAATGATCCGGCAGCCGGTCAGATCCTCGACGACTTGGAAACTTAAGCCGTACCAGGCGGGGGAGGGCGTCGCGTTGACGAGGCTCACCGCGCCGGTCGGGTGGGACCAGATGAGCGAGGCGTCAGGCGGGAGCATCCGGCGCAGCACGGAATCGGCGGTGCGCTGGACGGAGGCCACCGTGGGGATGCCCAGGCGCTCGTACAGGTAGGCACGCGTGGGGTCGTAGATGCGGGCCACCACGTGTTCGACGTGAAAAACCTCACGTGCGACGCGCGCGGCAATAATGTTCGAGTTATCACCCGAGGACACCGCCGCGAAGGCGTACGCGTCTTTGATGTTGGCTTGACGCAGGCAGGCCCTGTCCATGCCGACCCCCGTGACCCTGCGGCCGGAAAAATCGGGGGATAGGCGCGAAAAGGCCTTGGAATCCTGGTCAATAATGGCCACGGAATGACCCGCCGCGTCGAGCGTTGATGCCAGGCGGGCGCCGACGCGCCCGCAACCCATGATCACAAAGTGCACGAGTACCAAAGTACCCCTCTCGGGGCTGAATATCCACGCGTGGTCTTGCTCTGTGCCCCAACGTGGGCGCGGTGGACTACGCTTGTTATTCGTGACGAACTTGTTGGCCTACGCGAAGCGCGTGCTCATCGGACGCCCGATGCGATCGGACGCGATGGGCCACCAGCTTCTTCCCAAACGCATCGCCCTTCCGATTTTTGCCTCGGACGCGCTGTCGTCGGTCGCCTACGCACCCGACGAGGTCCTCCTGACGCTGGCGCTCGCTGGCACAATGGCCGCCATGCAGTCCATCTGGGTGGGCGTTGTCGTGGCACTCGTGCTGGCCGTCGTGGTCGCCTCCTACCGCCAGACCGTCCACGCATACCCCTCGGGTGGCGGTGACTACGAGGTCGTGACGAAGAATCTCGGCCGTTCCTGGGGGCTCCTCGTGGCCTCGGCCCTGTTGGTCGACTACATCCTGACCGTCGCCGTGTCCATCTCCTCGGGCGCCAGCTACATCACGACCGCCGTGCCCGCGCTAGAGGGCTACGAGGTGCCGATCGCCGTGGGCCTCGTCGTCATCCTGGCGACGCTCAACCTGCGCGGCACGCGCGAGGCCGGCAGTGCCTTTGCGGTACCTACGTACGTCTACATGTTCTCTATCGGCCTGATGGTCGTCGTTGGCTTCGCGAAGCTCGCGACGGGACACCTTGGCTCCGCGCCGACGGCCGCCTATGACCTCGTCGCCGCCCCCGGGCACGCGGACGGGCTGGCGGGGCTGGCGGGTGCTTTCCTGCTCATGCGTGCCTTCTCCTCGGGCTGCGCCGCCCTCACGGGCGTCGAGGCCATCTCAAACGGCGTCCCGATGTTCCGCCGACCCAAGTCGCGCAACGCCGCGACGACCCTGGCCATGCTGGGCGGGATCGCCGCCGCCATGATGATCTCGATCCTCTTCCTCGCGCGCGCCACGGGCGTCAAGATCGTGGAGGACCCTGCTACGCAGCTGACCCTCGACGGCGCGCCGGTCCCCGACAAGACACCCATCGACCCGGCGATCTCTCAGATCGCCTCGGCCGTCTTCGGCCATGGTTCCATCCTCTTCATCCTCATTACCGTCGTCACGGGCTTCATCCTGGTGCTGGCCGGAAACACCGCCTTCAACGGCTTCCCGACCCTGGCCTCGGTCCTCTCGCGCGACTCCTTCTTGCCCCACCAGATGGTGCGCCGCGGCGACCGCCTCTCCTACTCCAACGGCATCGTGGTCCTCACGCTCGCCGCCATCGCGCTGATCGTCGGATTCCAGGCCGAGACCACCCGACTCATCCAGCTGTACGTCGTGGGCGTCTTCATCTCCTTCACGCTCTCGCAGCTGGGCATGATTAAGCACTGGAACAGGCAGCTGCGCACCCGTCAGTCCGGCCAGGAACGTATGGCGGTGCTGCGCTCGCGCGCCGTCAACATCGTGGGTTTCATGATGACCGGCGCGGTCCTCGCCATCGTGCTGGCCACCAAGCTCACGCACGGCGCGTGGATCACGCTGCTCATGATCGCGGTCGCATTCGGCCTCCAGATCTCCATCCACCGCCACTACGAGACGATCAGCAACCAGCTGCGTGTCGACGACTGGCACGCTCGGCGCGCGCTGCCGACCCGCGTGCGCGCCCTCGTCCTGGTGTCCTCGCTCTCGCGTGCCGCGATGCGCGCGATCGCGGCGGCCCGTGCCTCCTCGCCCACCTCGATCGAGCTCGTGTCGGTGGTCGCCGACGACGAGGAGGAAAACAAGATCCTGCGTCAGTGGAGGGCGTCGGGCGTTCCGGTGCCGCTCACCCTGCTCTCCGCCCCCTACCGCGACATCTCCTCCGTGATCCTGCAGTACGTGCGGGGGAGGCGCCGCGCGATGCCCACCGAGATGCTCGTCATCTACATGCCGCAGTTCCTCGTCACCCACTGGTGGGAGAATTTCGTCCACAACCAGTCTGCCCTGCGTCTGCGCGCCGCCCTGCTCGATGTGCCCGGCGTCGTCATCACGATCGTGCCCTGGCAGCTGGGCGAGGACGACGTCGTCGAAGGACGTCAGCGCGTCAACGACCCGTTCCTGCGCGTCGGATCCGCTGCCGCCTCGCCCGCGTCTGCCTCCCGCCCACAAGCGTCCACCAAGTCGCCGGGCGAGACCACCGATGAGGAGAACTCATGAGTCAGCGTCCGTCCCGCCGTCGGCCCTCCCCGCGTCGGCGTCCCGACTCCGGGCGCTCGCGCGAGGGGATCGGCGAGATCCTCGAGCTGAGCGTCGGGGAGCCCGCCCACGGTGGCGCGTGCGTGGCCCGCGACGACAGCGGCCGCGTCGTCTTCGTGCGTCACGCCGCCCCCGGGGAGGTCGTCCGCGCGCGGGTGAGCGCCGTCCAGAAGAAGCTCGCGTGGGCGGACGCCGTTGACGTCGTGTCCGCGTCCGTGAATCGAGTCGAGTCCGTCTGGCCCCAGGCGGGTCCCGGCGGCGTGGGCGGCGGCGAGCTCGCGCACCTGACCCCGGCCGCCCAGCGCGACTGGAAGTCCCGCGTGATCGCCGGGCAGCTGCGCCGCGTGGGCGGCGAGGCCTTGGCCGAGGCCGTGGAGGCCCTCGGGGGAGTGCGTGTCGCTGCCGCGCCGGGGGATGAGGATCCGGGCGATCCGCTGACCGGTCGCCGCTCGCGTATCGACGTGGTCATCGACGCGGATGGGCGCGCCGGTATGCACGAGTTCCGTGGCCGCCGCGTGATCGCTCTGGACGACATGCCGCTGGCCGTTCCCGCGATCCGTGAGCTCGGCCTGTTCGACGCTGATTCGCCGTGGCGTCGCCTGTGGAAGCCCGGGGATCGCGTGCGTGCGGTGGCCCCTTCCGGCGGCGATCCCGTCGTCTTGATCGGCGAGGACACGTACGCCGCGGACGGCGTGCGCATCGACGCCGACGTGTTGCGCTGGGACGTCCCCGTCGGCTCGAGCGTGGAGTCGTACCACGTGCGTCCCTCCGGTTTCTGGCAGACACACATGCGCGGCGCCGAGGTGCTCGCGAACGCCGTGCGTGGAGCCGCGTTCGGCCCGGACGAGGCCGGGGCCGGCCGCGCCGTCATGGAGCTGTACTCGGGCGCCGGCCTGTTCTCCGTGCCGCTCGCGCGCGCCGTCGGTGAGTCGGGGCGCGTCGTGACGCTCGAGGGTGATGAGGGCGCCGTGTGTGACGCCGGCGAGAACCTCGCAGCCTTCGACTGGGTGGATGCCTTCGCCGGGAACGTGGACCGCGAGGGTGTCGTCGACCTGTCCGGCCAGCTGGGCGCCGTGCCTGACGTCGTCGTAGCCGACCCTCCGCGCGCCGGAGCCGGCGCCGAGGTGTGCGAGGCGATCGCCGCCACGGGTACCCCGCGCGTCGTCCTAGTGTCCTGCGACCCGGCCGCCGGCGCGCGCGACCTGCGCACCCTCACCGAGGCCGGATACGAGCTCGAATCGCTGCAGGCGTGGGACCTCTTCCCGCACACTCACCACGTGGAGACGATCTCTGTTCTGAGCCGCTAGCGGCTCCTTCGGCGCTCGAGCATACGCGAGCCCCACGACGTCTGCGTGCGTGCCTCGATCGCGCGGCGCTGATCGCGGTACATGCGATTCACCAGGTCGCGCTCGGACACCCAGCCGACGACTCGTCGATCAACGTCCACGACCGGTAGAGACTGCAAGCCGGTACGCCGCAGCGCCCCGAGGACCTCGGACGGGGGAGCGGAGGCGGCCACGGCCTCGTCGATGAGAGGCAAATCCGACAGGGGAGCGTCTAGCGATCCGTCCTCCTGCGTGAGCTCGGCCAGGCGCAGTGAGGACACCAGGCCGACGAAACGCCCTTTCTCGTTCGTGACGGGCAGCGCCGTCTCCCTCGTGTGACGCAGGGCGGCGATCGCGGACGCGGCGCTCGACGTAGCGGGCAGAGTCTCTGGAACCTGCAGCATCCACTCGGACGCCGCGCGCGTACCCAGCAACGTGCCCTCGACCGGGTCGTCGAGCACGTCCCCGCGACGACGCAGCTTCTCCGTATAGATCGTCGCGCGTGTGAGGAAACGCGAGGCGCCGGTCGCGATGACGACCGCGAGCATCATCGGAAGGATCAACGAGAACTGGCCGGTCATCTCCACGATGATGAGGACCGCCGTCATGGGAGCGCGCGCGGCACCCGCGAACGCCGCGCCCATGCCGACTACCGCGAAGACGCCGACGGGAGAACCCGACAGGGGAGAGACGACGTCCCCGAAGGCGGCTCCCGCCATCGCGCCGATGAACAGCGTGGGCGCGAAGACTCCGCCCGAGCCACCCATGCCGATCGTGAACGACGTATAGACGGCGCGCCCCAGCATCAGCGCCAGCAGAAAGCCGATCGAGAAGTTCCCAGCGATCGCCTCCTCCTCCAGCGGATAACCCGACCCGTACATGTACGGGAACGCGACGAGGCCCCCGCCGAGGACGAGGCCGAGCACACCCGGGCGCGCCCACTCGGGCAGGCGCGTACGCGCCCACAGCCAGTCGATCGCGTCCTCGCAGGCGTAGAGAATCTTCGAGAAGCCGAGGCCACACAGCCCCGCAACGAGGCCGAGGAGGGCCACCCACCACATGTCCGACATCGACGCGAAGGTCAAGTTGTCGGCGACGCGCACGACCATCTCGTCTCCCTGCAAGAGGCGCGCCACGATCGAAGAAGTCACGGCGGAGAGCACCACGAAGCCGAAGGTCTCGGCCGTGAACTCCACGAGGATAACCTCCAGGGCGAAGACAGCGCCCGCGAGCGGCGCATGGAAAGTCGCCGCGATGCCCGCCGCGGACCCGCACGAGGCCAACAGGACGACGCGGGAGACGGGCATATGCAGCCACGAGGCGATGGTGGAGCCCAGGGAGGCCCCCACCTGAACGATCGGTCCCTCGCGTCCGGCCGAACCGCCCGAGCCGATGGTCAGAGCCGAGGCCAGGATCTTGACGACCGCGACGCGCCCCGGGATGCGCCCGCCCTTGCGGCGCACCGCGAGCATCACCTCGGGAATGCCATGACCCTTCGCGGAGGGCGCGAAGCGCTGGATGAGCGGACCGTACAGGAGGCCCGCGACGGCGGGAGAGAAGAGCAGGAACAGCCACGGCGCCCACCCCCACAGCCCATGCGAGTCCCCGATGTGCGTCGTGTACTCCTCGAAGCCCGTCGACACCCACGTCCACCCGCGGATAGCCAGGTTAAAGAGCACGGCGGCAGCGCCGACGACAGCGCCAACGAGTGCGGCGGCGACGCCGAGCAGGGAACGATGGGAGGCGACCGTGTGGCCGACGCGAACGCGCGTCCCCGCAGCCGAGCGCTCGGACCGCGGGGACTGATCGGTGGGGCTCACAGGTTCGCGATCTCCACGTGAATGGGGGTATCGGTGGCGATGCCCCAGACGGTGCGGTAGAAGGACAGCTCCGAGAGCAAGGCGTCCTTGATGTTCTGGGCCGACCGGAAGCCGTGTCCCTCGCCTTCGTAGAGCTTCAGGGCGACCGCGTTGCCCGCGGCGCGCAGGGCCTCGTACATCTCCTTCGCCTGCTCGACGGGCACGACCGGGTCGTCGGTGCCCTGCAGGAGCATGAGCGGCGCCTTGATATCGGCGACGCGGTTGATGGGCGAACGCTGTGCCCACACCGGGTCGGACGGGTCGTCGGTGCCCAGCAGGATCGCGTCGTAATGCGACTCGAACTTGTGGCTGGTTTCCGCCAGCTTCACCAGGTCGGCGATACCGGAGAACGACGCGCCCGCCGTGAAAACGTCGGAGGATGCAAGCGCGTTGAGCACGGTAAAGCCACCGGAGGAGCGTCCGCGGATCGCGACGCGCGCCGGGTCGACGCGGCCCAGGTCGATGAGGTAGCGGGCGCCATCAATGCAGTCCTGGACGTCCATGACGCCCCAGTTGCCGTTGAGACGCTCACGATAGGTGCGGCCAAAAGACGTGGACCCACGGAAGTTCACGTCCAGGACAGCGAAGCCGCGGCTGGTCCAGTACTGGAAGGGCACCTGCAGGCCGGGGCGCGCGGCCTCTGTCGGACCGCCGTGCACGTTGACGATGAGCGGGGGCAGCTCGCCCTCGGGAGCCTCACAGTCCGGGTTGACGGGGGCGTAGTAGAAGCCGTGGGCCTCCTCGCCGTCCTGCGTCTTCCACGTGATCATCTCCGCCGTGGACACGAGGGCCGTGGGGACCTCGGCCTCCGACGATGGACGCAGCACCTTGGTCTTGCCGCGCGACACCTCAATGATCGCCGGGGTGTGCGTGGCCGAGTCGGCCAGGAAAACGACGCGGCCGTCGGCGGCCGCCACGTTACCGATGGGCCACCAGCCGGTGGCCCACTCCTCCGTCAAGCCGTTGTCGATGCGGACGGTGCCGATATGCCAGACCTGGTCCTCGGCCCACGAGCACACCAGATAGTCGTTGTCAAAGTTGTCGTAGGAGTGCAGGCCGAGGTGCCAGTGCGGGTGCGAGAACGCGCGCTTGCCCGGGTGCAGGGCGCGGGTACGCAGGCGCGACGTCCACGCGTTCGGGTCCTCGCCTTCCTTCCACGTGAAGCCCTGGGTGCGGTACAGGTTCGCCCAGCCGGAGGAGTCATCCACGTGGATGAGCTCGCCGTCAAGGGTCCAGCGAGGTTCGTAGACGCACACGCCCGGCTGGTCGACCAGGACGATCTCCTGGTCGATGGCGCCCTCGAAGGTCAGGGACGCGACGTGCAGCTGCGAATAGGTCCACGGCATGTTCGGGTGATTCCACGAGAGCCACGCCAGCTTCGTGCCGTCGGGGGAGACCGTGGGGGCCTGCGCGAAGTCGGTGCCGTCGAAGACCGGGATGATTGCGTCGTTGTCGCGCGCCGCGGAGCCATCCAACGGGATCGCGACGATCGAGTTCACGGGCTCGCCCTCGCCTGAATGGTCCTCGGCGACCGCGTAGACGAGGTCGCGCACGTCAGCGATCCAGAAGTCGCCGTAACGCACCTTCGACAGGGGAGTCAGCGGACGGACACCCCGGCGCGCATCCGCGGTGTCGAAAGCGTAGACGCGGCCGTCCGTGCGATCGGAGAAGACGATGAGGCCGTGGTGAACGGCGTAGGCCTTGCCGCCGTACTCGTGGACGCGGGTGCCGACGTCGGGCAGTCGGGTGCCGTCGATCAGCGGGAGGACCTCGCCCGTCTCACCGGTGCTCCGGCGGCGCAGGAGCGTACCACGGCCGCCTTGCAGCGGATGCCCCTCCACCCAGTAGGTGTCCGGACCATCGACGCGGACCTGGGACAGGGTGACGGAGCGGGCAGTGAAAGAATCGCCCGTGATCGGTGACTTCCAGATGCCGTGGGGTGCGACGGTGACGGACATAGTGCCTCCTAGATCGGTTGGCGAGCCAATACCTCCATCTTAATGCGCGTCCATGGGGCCTGCGCGGATCGGGACCCGATGCCCCCGTTTTGATCTGTAGGTGAGACGATGGGCAACTACACTAGAAACCATGTCTGGAGCACCAACGACGCGTGACCTGTTGTCGCGCTGTACCGCCCCTCGTGAGCTGCGTCGCCTCGAGCGGGGACAGCTCGATCAGTTGGCGGCGCAGATTCGCGCCTTCCTGATTGACAACGTGTCGCGCACGGGAGGACACCTCGGCCCGAATTTGGGTGTCGTGGAGCTGACGATCGGTCTGCATCGTGTCTTCCGTTCCCCCCAGGACACGATCGTGTTTGACACGGGGCATCAGTCGTACGTGCACAAGCTGTTGACGGGCCGTCAGGACTTCTCGTCTCTGCGCAGTCCGGGAGGCCTGTCGGGATACCCCTCGCGCGCCGAGTCTGAGCATGACGTTGTGGAGTCCTCCCACGCCTCGTCCTCCCTCGCGTGGGTGGATGGCATTTCTCGCGAGAAGCACCGCCGCGGGGAGCGCACGTGGACGGTCGGCGTCATCGGCGACGGCGCTCTCACGGGCGGCCTGGCTTGGGAGGCCCTCAACAACATTGCGGCCTCTAAGAACCGTCGCATCGTCATCGTCGTCAACGACAATGGCCGCTCCTACGCCCCGACCATCGGCGGCCTCGCGGAGCACCTGGATGCGCTGCGTACTTCCGCCGGATACGAGAAGGCCCTCGCCTGGGGCAAGCAGCACCTCCTCAGCCACGGCACCCCCGGTCGGGCCGCTTACGACGCGCTCCACGGGCTCAAGTCCGGCATCAAGGATGCGCTCATGCCGCAGGTCATGTTCGAGGATCTGGGCCTGAAGTACATCGGCCCCGTCAACGGGCACGATATCTCCTCGGTCGAGACGGCGCTGCGTCGGGCACGGTCGCTCGACGAACCCGTCATCGTCCACATGATCACCGAGAAGGGGCGCGGCTACAAGCCCGCGGAAAAGGATATCGCGGACCGCTTCCACGCCGTTGGCCCGATTCACCCGGAGACGGGCCTGCCGGTCGCCCCCGAACGCTTCGGGTGGACGGGTGTGTTCGCCGACGAAATCTGCGCCCAGGCGCGGGTACGCGACGATATCGTGGGCATCACCGCCGCCATGATGAAGCCCGTCGGCTTGGGCCCCATGCACGAGGCCTTCCCGGGGCGCGTCGTCGACGTGGGCATCGCGGAGGCCGAGGCCATCGCGTCGGCGGCCGGCATGGCGTACGAGGGCGCCCACCCCGTCGTCGCCCTGTACGCGACCTTCCTCAACCGCGCCTTCGATCAGCTCCTCATGGACGTGGCGTTGCATCGCGCTGGCGTCACCGTCGTCCTTGACCGCGCCGGCATCACGGGCGCGGACGGTGCCTCCCACAACGGCGTGTGGGACATCGCGATGTGTTCGCTGATCCCCGGGATTCGCCTGGCCGCCCCTCGCGACGAAGACACGCTACGCGCCGAGCTGCGCGACGCCCTCGACGTCGACGACGCGCTCACGGTCCTGCGCTACCGCAAGGGCTCCCTGCCCGACCCGATGCCCGCGCTGCGCACCGACGGGGGAGTGGATGTCCTCCTCGACGAGGCCGGGGCCGACTCGAGCCCGAAGGTTCTCATCGTCGGAACCGGCGCCTGCGCGCCCGACGCGATCGAGGCCGGCCGCCGCCTGGCGGCAGATGGAATCGGCGTCACCGTGGTCGACCCGCGCTGGCTCCTGCCCCTCTCGCAGCGCCTTGTTGACATGGCTGCCGATTACGACGCCGTCATCAGCGTCGAGGACGGGATCGTCCGCGGCGGCTTCGGGTGGGCACTGCGTGACGGACTGACACAGGCCGCAACGCCCGTGTACTGTCTCGGGGTTCCCCAGGTCTTCCCAGAGCACGGGGAACGGGCCCAAATGATCGCGGACTTCGGCTACGACGCGGACGGGATCGAGCGCGCGGCGCGCGCAGCCGTATCCGCGCTCGGGGCGCGCGAAGGCTAGACGCCGAGCGCGTCGCAGATCGGGTCGAGCGTGAGGTCGATCTGCCAGTCGCGCGCGCCCCGCGCCACCATGCGCTCCTCGACCTCGTCACCCGACGGACGCGACGGGTCCAGGGGAGCCCACGCGAGGTAGCGCTGCACCTGCGGGGCCAGCACAACCTCGGGAGCCAGGCCCAGGCCCGACGCGACGGAGGCGACCGCACTGCGCACCGTGCCCAAGCGCGCCGCCGAGGCCTCGTCAATGCGAGCCCACTGCCGAGGCTCCGGGATCGAGCCGGGCTGCACGGGCTTACGCTTGGGAGGCAGCTCGTCCTCCGTCATGGCGGCCACGCTGGCGAGGGCTCGCATCCACTCGTCCTCGAACTGGCGGGCGATGGGGGAGCGGAACTCGCTGATGGACATCAGGGCGCGCTTGTTGCGCGGAGGATTCGAGGCCGCGCGCACGAGGGCGGCGTTACGCACCAGGCGACCGGGGGACATGTCGATGCGACGCGCAATCGATTCGCGCGTCTCCCACAGGGCCTTCAGGACACCCAGGCCGCGGCGGGAGCGAATCTTGCCCGCACCGGGCAGCGAACGCCACCGGTCCAGCTTCGCGGCCGGGGGCGGAACCGTGAGCGCGTAGGCGAACTCCTGCTGCGCCCACTCCCAGCGCCCCATCTGATCGAGTCGCTTCGAGAGACGATAGTAGAGCTCCGTCAGCAGTTCGACGTCCAAGGCCGCGTAGCGCAGCCACTCCTTGGGGAGGGGGCGCACCGACCAGTCCGACGCCTGATGGTCCTTGACGAGGCCGAGCCCGAGGAGCTGCTCGGCGACGGCCGCCAGGCCGAAACGCTCCAAGCCCACCAGGCGCGCCGCGACCTCGGTATCGAAGAGCGAAGGGGCGCGCAGGCCAACCTGGCGAAGATTCGGCAGATCCTGCAGAGAGTCGTGCAGCAGCCACACGTCCTCCACGCCCGGCTGAAGCACGGACAGGTCGGGGAGGGCGTGCGTGTCGATCAAAAACGTGCCGACGTCCTCGCGTCGGATCTGCACCAGGTAAGGGTCGGCGCCGTAGCGGAAGCCCTGGGCGCGCTCCACGTCGAGCGCAATGGGACTCGAACCAGCGGACAGCGCGCGGGCGGCCGCTTCGAGGTCGCGCTGGGTGTCAATGACGGCAGGGGTGCCCCCACGCGGCTGCGCGATGAGCTCCGGATTGTCCGTATCGCCCTGCGGTAAGCCGCCACCGTTGTTGACCAGCACTCAGACTCCTTCGAGGTGACGGATGGGGACGATGCCGGCCGTGCGGCGCATGACGTCCGCCCATCCAGACAGATGCTCCCCAAGATACTCGCTGGTGGGCGTCCACGACGCGCGCACCTCGACGAACAGCGACGAGCCTCGCAGCTCGAGCCCGCCGAATGTCTCGCTCATTTCGCGCGTGACCGTGCCCGTCATATCGTGGAAACCGGCACCCGCGCCGTCAAGGCAATCGACCATCCAGCCCCACACTCCCTCGGCCAGCATCGGGTCGATAGCCATGTCGGCGTCCACCTGGGTGCGCATCTGGCACACAATGCGGAAGGTGCCGTTCCAGCCGATCTGCTCCACGGGATCGTGTAGCACGATCATGCGACCGGTCGACAGGGGCTGTCCAGCAGGGTCCTCGTCTATCGTGCGCATCGCCAGTGCGGCCGTAAACGGCGCCAAACGACGAGGCGGGGGCACCTCTTCGAGGAGGATGTGCGGCAGGTGGTCGGCCTGTCGCAGGGACAGCAGAGCCCGAACAAACTCCTCGGGCACCGCGTTCTCATTCACGTTTCAAATCGTAAAGGTGTCATCCCCTCTTGAGGGCCAGACGCGCCGCTAAGGGCCATCTCGATAAGTAGCGGGTACGTGTTCCTCGCAACGTATCGAGACGGCCCCGCGTTTTACAGGCCTCGCGGATTGCGCAGAATGAACGCCGTTCGCGGCCCCACATGGACGACGTCACCGGACTGGTAGTCCTTGTGATCGTCATCGCCAGCCGTGTCGATGACCGTGTGCCACAGGTGCCCATACTTGGCGTCAGGCAGCGTAAAGTCGACCGCCTCCGGCGCGGCGTTGATGAGCAGCAGGAAGTCGTCGTCGAGGATGCGCCGTCCGTTGGCGTCGGGTTCGCGGATCGCATCCCCGTTGTAGAAGACCATCGTCGAGCGAGCCCACGGCTGGTTCCATTCCTCTTCCGTCATGTGCGTGCCGGCGGGCGTGAACCACTCGATCTCGCCCAGGTCCGACTCGCCACCGCGCTTCGCGGGTCCCTCAAGGAAACGACGCCGACGCATCACCGGGTGATCGCGACGCAGGTGGATGAGGTGGCGGGTGAAGCGCAGCAGCTCGTAATCGTGCTCGTCGAGATCCCAGTTGATCCACGACAGCTCGTTGTCTTGGCAGTACACGTTGTTGTTGCCGCGCTGAGTGCGACCCAGTTCGTCGCCGTGGGCGATCATGGGCACGCCCTGGGAGAACATGAGAGTCGTCAGGAAGTTACGCTGCTGGCGGTAGCGCAGCTCGATGATCTCCTCGTCGTCCGTGTCGCCCTCGGCTCCGCAGTTCCACGAACGGTTGTCGTTCGCGCCGTCCGCGCCGCCTTCGAGGTTCGCCTCGTTGTGCTTCTCGTTGTAGGACACGAGGTCGCGCAGCGTGAAGCCGTCGTGTGCGATCACGAAGTTGATGGATGCCATGGGCTTGCGTCCCGTGGTGCCGTACAGGTCCGAGGAGCCGGCGAGGCGGGAGGCAAAATCGGGCAGCGAGGAGAATTCGCCGCGCCAGAAGTCGCGCACCGTGTCGCGGTACCTGCCGTTCCACTCCGACCACAGGGGAGGGAAACCGCCGACCTGGTACCCGTCGGCGCCCACGTCCCAGGGCTCAGCGATGAGCTTGACCTGCGAGACGACCGGGTCTTGGTGAATCAGGTCGAAGAACGCGGAGAGGCGGTCGACCTCGGCGAACTGGCGTGCCAGCGTGGAGGCGAGGTCGAAGCGGAAGCCATCCACGTGCATCTCTGTCACCCAGTAGCGCAGCGAGTCCATGATGAGTTGGAGGACCTGCGGGGAACTCATGAGCAGCGAATTGCCGGTGCCGGTCGTGTCGAAATAGTGCTGACGGTCCCCGTCCACCAGTCGATAGTACGAGGGGTTGTCGATGCCGCGGAATGACAGGGTGGGGCCCATGTGGTTGCCCTCGGCCGTGTGGTTGTAGACCACGTCGAGGATGACCTCGATGTTGGCGGCGTGCAGGGCCTTGACCATTGCCTTGAACTCGGACACCTGAGCGCCGGGTTCCTTCGTGGCCGCGTAGGCGTTATGCGGCGCGAAGTAGCCGATCGTGTTGTATCCCCAGTAGTTCGACAGGCCCTTGGCCTGCAGCGTCGTGTCGTTGGTGAACTGGTGGATCGGCATGAGCTCCACGGTGGTGACGCCGAGCTTCGTGAGGTGCTCGATGATCGCCGGGTGCGCCATGCCGGCGTAGGTGCCGCGCAGCTCCTCGGGGACGTCGGGGTGGCGCATCGTCATGCCCTTGACGTGCGCCTCGTAGATGATCGACTCCGAGTAGTCGTGCCCCGGGCTGCGGTCGCCTTCCCAGTCGAAGAAGGGGTTGACGACGACGGAGTGCATGGTCGCCTTGGCGGAGTCTCCACCCTTGAGGCTGAGGGGATCGTCCGCCTGGTAGGAGAGAAGATCGAGAGAGTCCTTGAGTTGTCCCTCGATGGCCTTGGCGTAGGGGTCGAGGAGAAGTTTGGAGGGGTCGCAGCGCAGGCCTCGAGTGGGGTCCCAGGGGCCCTCGATGCGGTAGCCGTAGCGCTGGCCGGCCCGCACCTGCGGGACGTAGACGTGCCAGACGTAGGCATCCACCTCGGTCATGGGGATGCGCATTTCGTTGAGCTCGTCGTCCAGGAGGCACAGGGTCACCGAGGTGGCGACCGACGAGTAGATCGCGAAGTTGGTGCCGGTTCCATCAAAGGTGGC
>FLSH01016643.1_pt1 | contig 18909 bp, 13 predicted proteins | sample 1550441 | NCBI WGS metagenome assembly FLSH01 (sample SAMEA4031756, study PRJEB14383) | metagenome | biome: human; feature: oral; material: saliva | place: Philippines | collected 2014 | reverse complement strand
CGGAAGGAGTCGTTGTCTGCCACGGAGGGGTCGCAGAGAACGCCGTAGTAGTTCTGAACGCGGCGTTCGGTAGGCAGGCCGTTGTCATCCCAGCCGAGGGGGTAGAACACGTTCTTGCCGGTCATGCGCTGGTAGCGTGCAATGACGTCGGTCTGGGTGTAGGAGAACATGTGACCCACGTGCAGGGAGCCGGATGCGGTCGGCGGCGGGGTGTCAATGGAGTAGACCTGCTCGCGAGTGGTGTTCTCGTCGAATGCGTAGGTCTTCTCATCGGCCCAGCGCTTCGAAAGCTTCTCTTCGAGGCCTTCGAGGGCGGGGCGGTCGGGAACGTTAATCTGTACGGGCGAGTCTGAGCCCAAAATGTTTTCAGCCATAACGGCTATTTTCTCATATTCACGGCATTCTCTCAGCTCCAGGGGAATTCTGCGCTGTGCTGTTCTGTTCGTACTGCTCGATGGCGGCTTCTAGACGCGCCAGGAGGTGCCGGTACCGGCGCGCGAACTGCGCCCTGCGTGCGGCGGCGCGTACCCCGCTGGAGGCGGTGAGTTCCTGCCAGCTGGCGGGGTCGAGGTAGCTCTGCCCGAGTAGTAGGTGCACCTCAGAACTGTAGGGGGTTCCGGTGGCGGCACGGATGCTGCGCGCCCGCTGCTGGAGCGCTTGGCGCCGCTCGTGTAGTGCGGTGATGCGCTGGCGCGGTGTTGCTGTCATGTGTGTTGCTGTCATGTGGGGGTTCCTATAGGAGGAGTAATTGGCGGTTCAGTGGAAAACTCAGCGGCAAACTCGGTGGAAAACGGTAATGGGGGAGGGAACCCCCTAACGTACTGCCCTCGGTTACCTGCAGTGTAGGCGCGAAAATCTGCGGTATCAATAGCCGCGGCATCAACAGTGACAGTATCAATACAGTATCAATAGTGACGGTATCAACAGGTGGTGAATCCTTCTCAGCGGCGCGGTGACGGCGTAGACTGAAAGCATACGACCTTTGAGGAGTTGCCATGAGTTCTCTGAGTATTTTCGGTTTGGGCACGTCTGAAACTGTTCTGCTGATACTGCACCTGGTGCTGGTTGCGTTGTGCATCTGGCATTTGACGGTGCGTAGCGGTTACGGTGAGGCGCGCATGCGTTTCGTGCTACCCATGATTGTGTTCATGCCCGGTGCCGCGATTCTTTATCTGATGTCGGCGCGTGAGGGTACGGTCCCTCCGGATACGATCAAGACCGGTAGTAGCTCGCCCGTGTATTTTGAGCACCGCCTCGGATTCCGTGACGGTGGCAGGAGCCGCTGGGGTCTGCCGCGCCGCCGCAAGTAGGAGCCTGACGGGGCGCCGGGTGGTTGTAGTACCGGCACCTATCTCACTTTCGAAAATTTCAAAATATATGCCCGCGAGTCTGCTCGATCAGAGCACCCGCGGGCATCACTCTACTAGGATTAAAGTATGACTGAGAACACCCACATTCCTGCATCTCCTTTCCTGCCCAACACCGGTGTTGGCAAAGTTGCCGTGGTGACTGGCGCATCCAGCGGTATTGGCCGCGCCACCGTACAGCAGCTCGTGGCAAGCGGCTGGACCGTCTACGCTCTGGCGCGCCGCACCGATCGCCTGTACACCCTCTATGCGGAGACGGGCGCTCACCCGGTGACCTGTGACGTGACCGACGAGCATTCCGTGCGCTTCGTTGCCGAGCAGATTCTGGAAGAGCAAGGCACCATTGACGCCCTGGTCAATATTGCCGGCGGCGCTATTGGCGTGGATAAGGTCGCTGACGGTAAGCCTGATGATTATCTGAAGATGTATCAGATGAATGTGCTCGGTATTCTGCACATGGTGCGCGCCTTTGCGGAGGCGCTGCGACTGAACGGCCATGGCACGATCCTGAACCTGACCTCCACCGCAGCGGAACACGGCTACGAGGGCGGCGCCGGATACAACGCGGCGAAGTTTGGTGCTCGCGGTCTGACGGAGGCGCTGCGCCTGGAAGAAGCAGAACATAATGTGCGCGTGATTGAGATTTGCCCAGGCATGGTGCACACCGAGGAGTTCTCCCTGAATCGCCTGGGTTCTAAGGAGGCGGCTGACCGTGTTTATGCCGGAGTTGAGAAGCCTTTGACCGCCGAGGATGTGGCGCAGACCGTGACCTTTGCTCTGAACGTTCCGCACCACGTGAACCTCGACCGTATTACGATTCGCCCGGTGGCGCAGCCGAGCCAGTTCAAGGTGATTCGTAAGGAGAGCTAAGCTTTGCGCTCTTGCGCTCGCTGATGCGGGGGTTATTATGCGTGCCTCGCCCGCATTCCAGATTCTTGGGATGCGGGGCGAGGCTTTTTGTGTGCGCGCCCGGTAAATCTGTGGCTTGTGTGGAGCTTTGGTTGGGGTGCCGTGCGGGGCGGGAATAGGTAGGGGAGAGATGTCAAGGAGCACTTGATGAAACTATAAAGTGGTACGTGAGACTTTAAGGTTCACCATAGTGAAATGGTTGGGGTGAAATTATCCACGGAAAGTATCATATTTTCTTCAAACGCAATCAAAATGTAGGGTTGCCGGTGCTCATATGTCGACATATGACCGCAAAACACCACAATTGGTCTGTATTAACTCTCAGCTTGAGGGGTGGTTTTATAACGATTTCATTACAGTTGCTTAAAGTGGGCATTAAGAGGATAGAAGACTCAGGGTCGGGTGTTAGCCTTTTAGCAGTCACACCCGCATGTGAATCTGCGCGCCCTTCAAAGACGGAGGCGCACCGTGTAGGTTCACCACCGATAATTCAGAGATCGAGGAAAAATGTCGAAGACTACCCGTCGCGTTTACAAGATCGCAGCTGCGGCAGCCTTTACTGCCGGTTCCGTGGCAGCAATCCCGGCAACCTTTGCGGCAGAAGCACCCGCCGATCAGCAGCAGCAGGTTGTTGATCAGAAGGCAACCGCCCAGGCTTCTTCCCTGCCTGGCGGCAACGCAACCGAGACCCCCAAGGCTGAGGCTCCGAAGACCGAAGCTCCCAAGGCTGAGGCAACCGAGGCTCCCAAGGCAGAGACCCCCAAGGCTGAGGCTCCGAAGACCGAAGCTCCTAAGGCAGAGGCAACTGAAGCACCTAAGGCTGAGGCAACCGAGGCTCCTAAGGCTGAGGCACCGAAGACCGAAGCTCCTAAGGCAGAGGCAACTGAAGCACCTAAGGCAGAGACTCCCAAGGCTGAAGCACCCAAGGCTGAGGCTACCGAGGCTCCGAAGACCGAAGCTCCTAAGGCTGAGGTAACCGAGGCTCCCAAGGCTGAGACTCCTGCCCCCACCGCTCCTGCAACCCCCGAGCCGACCACCCCCTCCACCCCGACCCCCGAGGCAAAGCAGGCTGACCCCTCCATCGTTATCGAGGATGCTCGCTTCCCCGGTAACGCACAGCTGAACACCGTGAGTGTTGTTGGCACCGGCTTCTACGGTGAGAAGGTTGGCCCCGGCGTACAGGTCAGCATCTACGCACTGGACGCAGACAACCAGATCACCGGTGAGGCTCTCGCTACCGTTGTGGTACCCGCAGAGCAGATTCAGGACGGTACCTTCAAGGCTTCCATTACCGTTGAAGCAAGCAAGCTGCCTGCTGGCGCATCCTACGCACTGGCTGCTGTCAGCAACCCGCAGGGTCAGCCCAACGAGAAGCTCGTGGCTATCTCCTCCTTCAAGGTCACCGAGTCCACCTCGCCCGAGGCTCCCAAGAACGAAGAGACTCCCGCCCCCGTAACCCCGGCACCCGAGACTCCCAAGGCTGATGAGACCCCTGCTCCCGTAACCCCGGCGCCGGAGACCCCCAAGGCTGACGAGACTCCGGCACCCGAGGCTCCCAAGACTGAGACCCCCAAGGAAGAAACTCCCGCTCCGGAAGCACCCAAGACCGAGACCCCCGCTCCTGAGGCACCCGCGGCACCCGAGAATGCAACCCTCACCACCGAGGATGCTTCCCTGGATCCGAACGACCAGTACAACGTTCTGACCTTCAACGGCTCCGGCTTCACCCACGAGTCCGTCGCTAACGGTGTCCAGATCGCAATCTACCGTCTGGATGCAAACGGCAACATCACCGGCGAGGCTCTGGCAACCCACGATATTCCCGCTTCTGAAATCGTGAACGGCACCTTCCGCGTCAAGGTTAGCGTTCTTGCCGAGCTGCTGCAGCCCGGTTACGCCTACGCAATGGTGGCAACCAGCGACCCCAACGGCCTGGTACACCAGGTGGCAGTCACCACCGCTACCGTGAGCGATGCGAACAACCCCGCACCGACCCTGCCGGCAGCTACCGAGGGTGACAACACCACCGTTCGCGATAATGGCGACGGCACCACCAGCGTCTTTACCGCTGAAATGCGCGAAGACGGTTCGGTTGTCGTAACCGAGACCCGTATGCCTTCTTCTCAGGCACCCAAGGCTAAGGTTGGCAACGCATCCGCTGCTACCTCCTCTAACTCCAAGGGTCACACTGTAGGTGTCTCCGGCACCAAGGGTTCGACTTCGACCTCTTCTTCGGCTTCCTCGAAGCCGCAGCTGGCTAACACCGGTGCTGAGGGCGTTGCAGGTATCGCAGGTGTTGGTGCCGCAGCTCTGATTGCTGGTGCTGCACTGATGCTCCTGCGCCGCCGTAGCCTCTAATAGCTCAGCCTCTATAGGTTAGGCTCTGAAAATCTGATACTCACCGCGAGGTGGGTGAAACGAGTGCCGCCAATGCTCTAGAAAGAGTGTTGGCGGCACTTTTGCGTGTCAGTAGTTCTGCGTGCTAGTAGATTTGCGTGCCGGTGGTTCTGCTGAGCTGTTCTGCTGAGTTTTTTTATTGGGTAGTTAATTGGTATGCACGTTTTTAGTGAATGCGCCGGGAAAAGCGGTGTGACCTGCTATTTTTTCACTTAAAAGAAATAAATTAAATGCATGAATGTGCAGAATATTTTTATCTCAAATCCATTAAAACTGCATATGCATGCAATAAAACCTTGAGCCTCAAGGGAGAGTTGAGAAATTTTACCTAGTCCATGCAGTTTGAATGCTCTTGATGTTGTTCCGAAGAGTAAAAAATATTCTGTGTGGGTTATTGCACAGGAAAACACTTGGAAGGTAAAGCGGATTTACCGCAATAAACGCAAAAGTATTGTTAGTGTGGAATTACCGATAAATAGAGCGATTCCCTTCGCGGTAACTTCCACCATTACATGAACGTTATGACTAGTCCGTACGTTATAGCGTTCAATCCCGAAGAGGCACCTGTCCACCTTCGATCCGTGGCACCCTCCGGAGGGTATCGTTCACACTCACAGAAAAGGTGTGTTCCATGCCCGAACCCGCTCACTCAAAAACTCGTGCAACAGCCGCTATTGCTGCTTCCGTCCTGTCCGTCACCGGTGCTGCGCACGCAGATGTGCAGGTGCAGAATACTGGAGGGGTGGCTTCAGCGACCACGGTGGAGTCTGATAATCCTCCCTCCGAGGAAGATGTAACCCCCATCGAAAACGTTGCTACCCAGAATTCCCCGCAGGTGTACGTAGAGCAGGGCGTTGTCATTAACCCCGCACGCTCCCAGAGCATCACCGTCAGTGGTGAAGGCTTCACCGGCGGCCCTGTTGAGCGTTACGGCGTGGCGGTCTACGTGAGCGAATACCGCCAGTACCCCCTCTACGCGTTGGCTCGCGGCTCCGCCGTAGCGATGACCCTCGTACCCGAACTCGACGTGGAGGGTGGTCGCTTCAGCACCCAGCTGACCCTGCCCGCAGGCACCCTCGACCCCAACCAGCAGTACGTCGTCGCGACCGCAGTGGTTGACCCCGGCAAGGGCTACGCAACGGAGGATCCCTCCTACAACTCCTCTGCACCCCTGGAGCTGCTGCCTGCGGACACTCAGAATGAGCCGCTCAATGCTCAGATTCTTTCGGGTCAGTTGGAAATCCCGCAGGAAAAGAACCTTGTCGTCTACAAGGTCACCGGTCTGGGTGAGGCGCAGGCTTTCGAGGTGATGACCTATGCCTACGCTCTGGATAGTCAGGGTAACCGCATCCTGCTCGCTGCCTCTCCCGCACGTGCCGACGTTATGAACGGCACCCTCTTGGATGGCATTGAGGTGCCCGGGTCCAGGTTGGAAGAAGTGCAGGCTGTTCACGAAGATCTGCGCTATGTGCTCAGCGTTGAAATCGCGCCCTCTGCGGCTAATGGTTATACCGCCCAGGAAGTTGAGGTTCCCTTCATGAATGGTTGGAATGCACAGAATGGCTCCGCTCCGGTTGCTACCGCTGAGCGCGCAATGGCGGAGCAGGCACAGTCTGAGAAGAAGCAGTCTGAAGAGGATGTACAGTCCGAGCAGAGCGCCCAGGCTGAGTCTGCACAGGTTGAGTCTGGTCAGGCTGCCTCGAATGCCCAGTCTGAGCAGGCGGTTGCCGTGAGCCCCGTCGAGCAGTTCGATCGCGTACTGCCCGAGGATGACCCGCGCCGCCACTACGACCTGCCGCGCAACACCGTCTTTGACCGCGTCCATGACACCACCGAAGAACAGAACAACACCTCTAACCCCGTGATGACCGCCCGCCTGCACGTAGAAGAAACCGTAGTTCCCGAAAACGACTCCGAGAAGGCTCTGACCGTGCGCGGCGAGGGTTTCACTGGCGTCAGCTCGGTACACCTGATGGTTAGTGCTGTCGACGAATACGGTGTGGCACGCGATGGCGTAATTGCCTCGGCTGATGTCTCTGAGATTGACGCCTCCGGTGCTTTTACTGCCCAGGTGCAGATTCCCGGCTCGGAGCTCAAGCCCGGCACTACCTACCGTGTGAGTGCTGTGGCGGAGGATGAGCAGGGCACCGTGCGCATGGTCAACGGTGGCTTCACTGTCGAGCGCGATAGTGTGGATAACGTGCCTGCAACCCCTGAGGCGTCGGAGTCTGAAAGCTCTGCGCCTGAGGTTAATGCGCCTGAGGTTAATGCGCCTGATGCTACCGCGCCTGCTGAGGCTACCGCTCCTGCGGCAGATCAGCAGAAGGCGGGGGAGAGCGCTACCGACCAGAAGGATGATACTTCGGTCGCGGTCCAGAATACCGATGCTCAGGATGCGTCCGCTCAGAAGGTTGAACCGCAGAAGAGTGGCGAGCAGAAGGCGCAGGCCTCTGGTTCTCAGAAGGTTGCCGCTGGTGCCCAGCAGAAGCGTGAGCAGTTGGCGGCTACCGGCGCCTCCAATATGCTGGTCATTAGCGCTGCTGGATCGCTGTCACTGCTTGCCGGTATGCGTTTGAGCCGCCGTCGCCGTAGTGAGATGCAGCTCAGTTCTCGCCGCTAAAACAGGTCAATTATTGCCCCACTAGGCAAAACATGCACATAGATGTAGGGATGTCCGAAATGCAAGATTCGGGCATCCCTACATCTTTAACTTTTTCTAAGGTTATACCTATAATTTAGAGTGCTGTCATAGACGGTACTATCACTCTTACCACCCCGTTCACCCGGGGTAGGAGTCGCTGTGAAGCGCCTCCCGGTCACCGATATCAGAGAACCGTTATTCTGCGCCTACTTCCGACCTTTGGGCGCAGGAGTCACACAACGATTCATCACACTCACTCACGAAAATAGGTGACCATGTTTTCCACGCAGCGTTCCTGCCGCGGCGCGGCGCTAGTAGCGTCTGCCGCCCTCGGTTTGGGCGGCTCCGTCGCGCCTGCAACTCTGGCCCCCGCTACCTTCGCATCTGCCGCTTATGCGCAGACTCAGCTGTCTCCGAAGCCTGAACTTCCCATTACTGTTGCCGCCGACGTCGTTCAGCACAGCATCACCTTGGATCTGCTGGCTCAGACTAGCGACTACACTCTCCTGCAGGTCAGCGGTGTAACTTCCCTGGATCAGGTGAAGGTTCGCCTGTCTGCCATCTCCGTTGAGGATGGCATTATCGCCACTATGACCGTACCTGATGCTCAGCTGACTGCCTCAAAGAATGAAGAAGGCAACATGGAGCTGAGCATTCACCAGCGCCTCAATGTTGAGCAGCCGTACATGGTCGAAATTGAGAATCTAAGCAACGGCGAGACTGTCTCCGTTGAGTTTATGCCTGAGCATGGTGTAACAGCCGATGAGATTATGGCTAGCCGCCAGAACATTTTCTTCCCCGACACCCCCGGTGTTCCCCGCACTAACCGCGTGGAGGCGAACCCCGCCCCCGAGGTGTCCCTGAGCCCTAGCGCATCCCCGAGTGCCGCGAAGGATAGCCCGCGCCCGACGGTTGCCCCGGCACCTTCTGAGGCGCCGTCTGCATCGCAGAGCGCTTCGGCACGTCCTTCCGCGAGTGCATCTGCTAGCGCCTCGGCGAATGCGTCGGCGAGTGCATCCGCGAGCGCGTCTGCCAGTGCTTCTGCCTCGGCGAGCTCTTCTGCTGATGATGCGGCGCCTGCTGAGGTGACCGAGGACCGCCTGCTGGTGCACTCCCGCTCTGATCAGGCTCCCGCGGAGACCCGCGAGGCGACCCTGGAAATTTCTACCGCAGAACTGCGCGGCTCGGATGAGCTGCAGCCGATTAGTGTGCGCGCTAGGAACGTGGCGGAGAGCGGCTTGGGCTATGACGTGATGGTCTTTGAAATGCCTGCCGATGGTGGTGCCGTGGGTTCGCCGCTGGCGACCACGCATGTGAGCCCTCAGCAGGTGGCTGATGCTTCTTTCTCTGCTGATTTGAAGGTTCCCGGCACTTCTTTGAATGCGGGTAAGCGCTACCGTGTGGTTGTGGTGGGTGGTGACTCCACTGAGGAGCTGAAGCTCATGGCGACCAGCACTTTTGGTGTGAGCGTGATTCAGCGTGCTGTTCCTGTTGATCCGGCTCCGAGGCATACGAATACTGTTGTTCGCCCGCTGGCCCCGGTGATTTCTGAGGCGAATCAGCGGGTGAGCCCTTCGGCTCCTTCGGGGTATGTGAGCCCTGTGGGCTCTTCAGATGCCTCTGCAGACGCTCAGGGTTTGGTGACTGATTCTGTCGCTAAGATTCCGTCGGCGGATGGCGCTCTGGGCTATATTATGCAGGCGCAGCAGTCTGCGCGTGCGATTACCGCGCAGGCTCGTAGTTCTGTGGCTGAGACTGCGGTGGTTCCTTCGACGCTGGTGATGTCTGGTTATGCGGTGATGCTGCCCGGTCGTACCGTGGTGAACCTGTTGGGTTACCAGCCTCTTGAGGGGGAGACGGTGACTGTTTCTTCGCCGCAGGAGAATGCGGGTGCTGCGGGTTCGGGTAGCTTCTATACGCGTAGCTCGAAGTCGCGCGGTGATTCTTCCGGTTCGAAGCTGGAGGCGAGCGCCCAGGATAACGGCCCTCTGCCGGAGGGTACCTTGCCGCTGAGTATTGCTCTTCTGGGTTCGGTTGCCTTTGTGGGTACTGCTGTGGCGGTTAATGTGTATCGTCGTCGCATTGAGGATGCTGAGGAGCTGGGAGCTGAGTAGCCCTGCTTGAATAGCTCCGGATTCTGGATCTTCGCGCGTGAGACGTGTGGCTCTCTGTAGGGGAGTCGTTGAGTGGGAGGCGCTCTGCCGGGTGCGTGCTGATGGGGTGCGTGTTCGGTGGGGTGCCTTTTGCGCGCCTGGTTGCCTGCATGCCTGGTTGTCTGTGTACCCGGATGTCGACCCTGTTGTGTGGTGGTCTGTTGCGCTTTGTCTTGTTGCGCCTTGGGGTGGTGCCTTGGGAATGGTGCATTGGGATGGCGCCTTGGGGCGGTGTAAAAAATCTCTTTTTCGTGCACTTGTGGGAATATTTGTGGCATTCGAATTTTGCGTTATTTATATCTCGGTAAAGTATTTAATTCCCTTTTATTTCGGCAATTGTTGCGGCATAAAGTTTTAGCACATGAATGCAATGCAACATTTAGTGCAATATCTATGTTAGGCTGGGATGTAACCGACGTACTGGTGCGCAAATACCTGGATAGAAACACCGGCTTGTGGTGAGCCTTCCCTAGTCCACGCTTTGCGTCTACATCGATTGAAATGGCACACATGACTATCACTCGACTTCCGAAACGCATTCATGCTCTTTCGCTTGTTGCCGCTCTAGGCGCAAGCGCTTTTGTGCTTCCTGGCGCCTCCGCAGTAGAGGCTGAAGCAATTAATGTGAATGATTGTCTGGCGGCTCTAGTTAATAACGAATTTGATTCGAGTTGCCCTTATGAAGACCTTGAAATTGAGGTCGATACCATCGAAATTCGCGTGCAGTCCATTAAGGATGGCAAAGCGACCCTGAAGCTTGCACCCCTTTACGAGGGTGGCTATGTGGGTGACGCATCCAAGGTCTACTTGGTGTTGCAGTACTACAGCACCACCGGCGCGGTGCTCGGATCTGACACCTACGAGCCGTCTGCCCTGCAGGTCGAGCGCGCTGATGACGGCTCGATGCTCGTCACCTTTGAGTTGCCGCAGACGCCCCAGGAAGGCTACTACTCCATTAGTGCCATGGATCTGATGACCTCCGACGCGGGTTACGGCGAATTCATGATTTCTGGAGGCTCCCTCGCACCGCACGCTATTCCCGTTGAAGATGACTCTGACGAGGTTCTGGTGGACAAGAAGGAGAGTGCCCACCATGTGCCGACCATTGATGAGCTGAAGGCGCTGGAGAAGCTCCGTGAAGAGGAGCAGAAGAACCAGCAGGCTGCAGATCAGAAGGGTAGCAAGGATAGGGTCAAGGTGGAGATTCCCTCTGATTCTTCTGAACACCCGGATCTTGAAACTCACACTCAGAAGCTGGAACAGGTCCCGGGTGGATCGAGCTCTTCTCGCGATACTCAGACCCTGAGCGTTTCGGAACTGAAGGTTGCGTATGCTGAGGTGCGCTCTGATAAGGAAACCAAGCCGGTGACCATCAGTGCAGAGCGCCTGCCCGCAAACGCGGCTGGCTACGACCTGATCGTGGTTGAAACCGATATGAGCGGCAACCACAAGGGCGATGCGCTGTCCATTACGCACATCAGCTCTAATCGCATCGTCAATGGCGCGTTCAAGGAAGAGATTGGTATGCCCGGTTCTCTGTTGAAGACCGGCTCGGTGTACACCGCTTACCTGGTGCGTGCGGACGATACTGAGTACGCGGAAGAAGTTGTCTCGGTGCGATTCAAAGTCAGCGGTGAGGCGACCGGTAGCGCAACCTCCTCGACGAAGGATGAGATGCCCGGCCAGGATGCCAACGCATCGCTCACGCCCAGTACCAATGCGGCAGAGTCGACCGGCGCTACTCAGGGTAGCTCCTCCTCGGCTACTAGCGCCGTCTCGACCCGCTCTGATGCAACCCAGTCGGGCTCAGGCCAGTCTGCCACGAGTGCGCCCCGCTCCACCCTGGATGCGGTGAGCGCCATGTCCAAGGCAAAGGAAGCGAAGGCGGAGCGTCAGCGTCAGGCCCTTCTGGCTTTGGCTCAGGCACGTACGATAAGTCCGCGTTCGGCTTTTGAACCGACCCGCACTAACCAGATTTCGGCGTACAGCTCGGGGTCTGACCCGGCGTCGATCGCTGTTGCTGCGAACATGGATGCTCTGACGGATGAAGAAAAAGCGGCGTCGGCAGCTTCTGGTAGTGGCAATAAGGCTTTCACTCCCGTGGTTCACTCCGAGTCTAATACTCGTTCCGCGACGGTGAACTCGAACGTCACCCAGGTGCACTCCAATGCGAATGCTGATCGTCAGGATGGTGTGAAGGCTGTAGCTTCCGCGGCATCTCCTGCTGGTGAAGAGGTCGCGCAGCACGGTGTAGCTTTCTGGGTTCTTGGAGGTGCCGGCTTGATGCTGGTGGTTGGTGCCGCGTGGATGGCTCACCGCAGGGGAGTCCTCGGCGGCTAATATTCCTCATCAGTACTTTTTGACCGCTCTGTATATGATGTTCTTTGTTTCATGAGGAATGTTCGCCCCCGCTATCTGTAGACGCAGATAGCGGGGGTAATTCGTATGTTCAGGGTGTTCAAAAAAACTCTACCCTCGCATGAATAAACCTTAAGGTTCGTGATAGGGTTGACATAACCGATAAATAGATGCGAGCTATTGTCAGGTCTTCGCCACCTGAAATACGAAGCGGAGCGTGGTACGACGAGTCCGGGCGCATGACGCTCCCGAAGGGCTCCCCGCGGCACGTGAAGAACGAGCAGTAGTGCGCACAATTCCACCACGAAAAGACGCATTGCATGAGTATTTATTCAGCGAAGCACCGTATTGTCACCGCAACCATTTTGGTTGCGGGGCTTCAGTGTGGGCTTGTTGTACCCTCCGTCGCAGCGGAAGCCCCCGTCACGACGCACTCTGCTATGCAAAAACCCTCCGCATTGAACGCGGACCAGGCTGAAGACAACCAGAAGGCGCAGAGCGCAGCCTCCACAATCACCATGAAGGCGCAGCTTAGGGATGGCGGCTACCTTCTACGTTGGACGGGCTTCCCTGAAAATCTGGAGGCCTCCAGTGTTCTGGCTGACGTGAACTTCTACACCCCTTCCGGCGAGTATGGTGGCTCCGTGCTGGAAAGCCCGACCCTAACTGAGGGGACCAAGGAGGGGGAGTTCCGCCTGCTGATGAGCCCGGCAACGGACTCTAACGTCGTGTACGTCATTGTTCTGGAAGATACCGTGCACGGCGTCTCCTACGAATTCTTTGTGACCGAGCGGGACAACCGCCTGGTTGAGGCCGCTGACCCACGCAACGGTAAGGCAAAGCCCACCGAACCGCCGATCGACATTGAGCGCGAAGAAGCCGAAACTGCCGAGGCGACTCCTCAACCGACCCCTGAAACTGTAAACCTGCCTTCGCCCACCGCCATCTCAACTACCGCCACCTCATCCACCGATACGTTACCCACCGATGCGGGCGGTGACACGGTTCGCCGTACCGTAGACAACCGGAAGAACAAAGATTCTGGTCAGTATGTTATCTCCGAAGACACCAGTATGCATGACCCGATGAATCAGCGCGAGGGTAAGGCGCACATGTCCATTCAGGACTCGCAGGGTAACTCTCAGGATGACACAAAGCCCGTCACGGTCCGTGCCACGAACTTCCCTCAGAACGAGAAGGGTTACGACCTGATCGTCATGGAAATCGACTCCAACGGCAACACTGTGGGTGATGCGCTCGCCATCGTGCATGTGGGTCCGGAATCCATTTCTGCCGGTGCTTTCGAGGCTGTGATTGGCGTGCCCGGTGCGTCCTTGCAGATTGGCAAGACGTACCTGGTGGCAGCATTTGACGCCGCCAATGATGGCAACCTTCAGCTGAATACGGTTCGTTTTACGGTGACTCAGGCTTCTGTCGAGAATGGTGGCTCGTCGTCTGATTCTTCCTCTAAGAACGAGAGTGAATCGGCTGCGGAACCTTCTGCGAATCCTACGATTACCACTGATTCTGCAGGTGCATCTGGCGCGAGCACACCCGCCGCAGGATCTAGGTCTAAGACCCGCGGTATTCAGGCTGATACCGCCATGGCTCCGGGCACTAAGGACGCCACGATTTCTGTTCCGCGCCCCTCGGGTGGTTCTGTTACCGAGTCTTCCTCGGCTCTGGGGTACCGCACTGAGGAGGCGCAGCCTGTTCAGGTGCCGACCCCCGACTCTAATCTGCCTTCGGGTATTGACTCGGCGGCGCAGTCTCGCCGTGCCGCGATTCTGAATGGTTCTTCCTCTCAGGTTCGTACTGAGCCCGGGCCGCAGAATGGCGTGAAGGCGACGGAGGCGCAGATTACCCGCAACATGGATACGAGCTTGCCTCTTCTACCGATTTTGGTAATTTGGGGTGGCGGCCTGATTCTTGGTGCCCTGGGTGTGTCGCGTGTGCACGCTCCGAAGAAGGATTAGTTGCCTAGAGGCCGGGGGAGTGGCGGCCCCCGGTACTTGGGCGGCATACTGGCGTGGGTTAGTTGTATTCCTGTCAGTGTGCGGTGAGGTGTTTTGTCATAAAACGGTTCACTTGGTGTGTATCTTGAGAAATTCTCACACTGTCGATATAGTAAGCCTGTCCTAACAATGTCGATAGTATGGATACACACCAATGAAGATTTTCACATCTAGCACCCGCCTCTCCAAGGGAGCCTGCGCCCTCGCCGTTGCTGGCGCTGTCGCCCTGCCCCTGGCACCCGTTCTCGCCGAGAACATTAATATTGCTGCCCAGAACGTTGCCGCACAGAACGTCGCTGCGGGCGACCAGGCAACCACTGGCGCATCCTTCGGTTGGGGCGTGCGCGCCTCCTTCCTGTCCTATAACGGTATGCCCCGCGAAATGACCGACGGCGCAGCCTGGGACGCAACCGCAAAGCAGTTCACCTTCACCCCGATCTCCACCACCGTCTCTGAAGACGGCAAGCAGGTCACCCTGCAGGCTGCCGGCCGCCTCTGGTTCACCGGCCACTGCGCCGAAGGTCAGGACCCCGAAACCGGCTGCGCCCTGAACCTCACCTTCTCCAACCCCCGCGTGGAACTGAACCTCGCTGACGGCACCGGCTCCCTCTACATGACCGTGCGCACCAAGAACTACGCCAGCGGCAAGTTCGAGGGCCCCATGGAAGTCAAGATGGCGACCCTGAGCACCGGCACCGCCAAGCAGAGCGAGAAGGACGGCGTGGTCAGCATCAGCGGCATCTCCGCGAACCTGACCGCCGACGGTAACCACGCCTTCTCCGACTTCTACAACGAAGGCGCCAGCCTCGACCCGCTGAGCATCTCCTACACTGGTAGCGCAGCCAACGCCCCCAAGAGCGCCTACAGCGCCGCCGAGTCCTACAACACCGGCGCGAGCGTGAACCAGCCCCAGAACACCGCGCGTCTGGGCCAGAACCACATCGTGCACGTGGCACCCCCGAGCTTCAGCGGCGACACCACCTACACCGTGCTGAACAGCTCCAACCTGAAGATGACCGACACCGGCGTCCTGAAGGCAATCAAGGGCGTTTTCGCTGTGGATGCTGACGGCAACCGCATGCTCGTCATCGGCAGCGAGACCAACAAGCCCGAGCTGTACACCGTGACCGCTGAGGGTAAGCTCGTCTCCTCCGGTATCTACTCTGACGCAGAGCTCGGCGCCACCACCGTCAAGGCAATCGGCTACAACCCCGCCAACAACACCTGGGGCATCCTCAGCATTGACGGCCAGGGCGGCGGCAAGCTGACCATTATTGACGCATCCGGCAAGGCAACCTCGCAGGCTCTGCCGAAGCCCGACTCCATCGACCCGCAGGTTGTGAACGCCTACTCGCTCGACGAGTACTACGGCGACTCGTTCTCCAACAACACCGTGACCCTCGCGCCGCTGCCCGACGGCAGCTTCGTGTACGCGCCGTCGACCTCCATCTACGATGCGTCTGGCGAAAAAGTGGTCCAGAAGGGCCACCTGCTGCACCTGAGCAGCAACGGCGTGTCCCTGGTGCCGAACTCCTCGCCCGAGGGCTACACCACCACCCTGTCCTCGACCCTTGTCAGCCCCAAGGGCTACATTTACCGTTGGAACAACTGGTCCGGCGGTAAGGTCCAGGTTCTCAAGTACGAGAACGGCACTTTCAGCGTGGTCCGCGAGTCCTCAACCCTTGAGGGCTTCGAGAAGACCGAAGTTGCCACCATGTTCCTGACCCGCGCGGGTAACGTGGTCGTGGTGGACGCATCCGGCTCCCGCCTGGTGTTCATGGATGACACCCTGAACAAGGTGAACGAGGTGGTGCTCTCCTCGATGCGCAAGACCGACAAGAGCGGCGGCTACAACGCTCTCGAACTGCCCAACGGCGATATTATCTACCCGACCAGCTTCGAGAACCCGAACACCTACGAGGATCAGCTATGGCTGAACCGCCTGGCGGCGAACTCGGCACCGGCACCGGCTCCTGAGCCGACTAAGTCTGCTGAGCCGACCGTTGCACCGACTGTCGCGCCTTCTGCTGAGCCTACTGTTGCTCCCACCGAGGCACCCACCGCTGAGCCGACTAAGTCTGCTGAGCCGACCGTTGCTCCGACCGAGGCACCTACCGCTGAGCCGACTAAGTCTGCTGAGCCGACCGTTGCCCCCACCGCGGAGCCCACTAAGTCTGCTGAGCCGACCGTTGCTCCGACCGAGGCACCCTCTGCAACTGCAGAACCCACCATGACGCCTTCTGCAAGCGCTGAGCCTACCGCGGAGCCTTCGGTAACGGCTGAGCCCACTGCGACCGCAGAACCGACTGTTGAGCCTTCTGCAACCGCTGAGCCCAGCGTGACCGCAGAACCCACCGCAGTGCCTTCGGAGGAGCCCACCTCGCCGTCTCTGCCGACCGCGTCCGTGGCACCTTCTGTCGCCCCGAGCGCGTCTGCAACCCCGAGTGCATCGGTGAGCGCATCCCCGACCGCGGTTCCGAGCGTTCCCGCCGTGACCCCCTCGGCGACCGTGTCCGCATCGGCGTCTGCTTCTTCGAGTGTTTCTGCGAGCGCGTCGAGCTCCGCAAGCAGCTCCAGCAGCGCATCGGCGAGCGAGTCGGCATCTTCGAGTGCTTCTGCAAGCGAGTCTGCATCCGCGAGCGCTTCCGCTTCTGAGAGCAGCACTGCCGACCAGAACGCTACCGGCCACAAGGGCGGCTCCAACGGCGGTTCTGATGCTGGTTCCGGCGCCTCCGATAACTTGGGTGTGAGCGGCTCTAATGGCGGCTCCTCTAACGGTGGTTCCTCCCTCGGTGGCGGTTCTTCCGCAGGTGGCTCTTCAAGCTCCACCTCCGGTAGCTCCTCCTCGAAGCTGGCTCAGACCGGCGCATCCGGCGCTATGTTCGCCGCAGCAGCTGGTGCTATCACCCTGGCTGCAGGTACCGCACTGGTTGTGGCACGCCGCCGCAAGAGCTAAGATTTAGCCTTCGCGCAACACCCCGCTTCGTTACTCGTGTTCATGAGTAGGGAAGCGGGGTGTTCCTTTCATACAATGGAAATATGACTATTCTGAATGTAATCGCAACCTCGCACGGCACCGACTCGGTCGCCGGTCGCGAGGCTATCACGCTGATTCGTGAGCAGATTAAGTTCCTGCTCGCTCAGCGTAACGACGGTGTGGAGTACCGTGTCCACGCCGCATATGTGGATGTGGAATCTCCCAGCGTTGATGATGCCGCAGCCTCCCTGCCCAATGATGAGCCCTGCGTGATTGTGCCGATTCTGTTGTCGACCGGCTTCCACACTCAGGTGGATTTGCGCCGTGCCGCACGCAATAGCGGCATTGAGCGTATCAGCATCGGTGAGTCTCTGGGCCCGGATGCGCGCCTTGCCGCGCTGACCCGCGCCCGTTTGGAGGAGGCTGGCTGGACTCCCGGTGACGGCCCCGTGGTTCAGGGTGCTGCCGGTTCTTCCCGCGCTGATGGGCGTGCGGACATGAGCCGCGCGGCTGAGCTGCTGGCTGAGGAGTTGCACGTTCCGGTGCATCACGGCTTCATTGCCGCTATTGATCCGAAGTTCCACGAGGTGGTTGCCGAACATCAGCCTAAGTTTGCTGCGACCTACCTGCTGGCGGAGGGTTTCTTTGCCGGTAAGATGCGCCGTGATGCTGAGTCGACCGGTGTGCCGGTGAAGGTTGCCGCGCCGCTGGTGAACGCGCAGGGTGGCGCTTCTGCTGCCGTGGTGGCGGAGTGCTTTATTGATCGCATGGATGCGGCTATTGCGCAGCTGGATGCCGCCTAACAACTCAGGTTTGCGGTGCGTGTAGATGCGCTCGTAAGGCTGAAAGTGTTAATACAAAAACCTCGGGACGTCATGGTCCCGAGGTTTTTGTATTGCTGTGTTTGAGTAGCCGTAGGCGGCTGAGAGTTTAGGCGGTCTTGAGGTAGACGTCGCCGTCGCGGACCTCTACGGGGTAGACCTTGATGGAGTAGGAGGGGTCAGAGACGCACTCGCCGGTGGTCAGGTCGTAGACCTCCTTGTAGAGGGGAGAGGTGATGGTGGGGTTGCCGTTCTTCTCGCCGACGATGCCGCGTGCGAGGACCAGTGCCTGGCTGTGCGGGTCGAGGTGGTCGCTGGCGAAGATGCCGTGCTTGGTCTTGTAGATGGCGTACTGGTAGCCGTCGACCAGGGCGACTTCACCCCAGTTTTCTTCGAGGTCAGATTCGGCGCAGATGCGTACCCAGTTCTCAGCCATGGGGGTTTCCTTTCGAAGTGGTGGTCTGCGCCGCGCGGGGTGCAGGACACAATAGCGGTTCGTGTGTTCTTTGTTTGGAGTTTACCTTATGAAACCCACATTTGGAAATGGGGCGCGCGGAGGGTGCTAAAGGTTATTTTTACCCTAAAAGATGACCTTGAATTTTATAGATTAGCCTTACCTAAATTAAGTCTAGATAAGGTAAGAATACCCTATTCTAGCCCGGTATTCCGCGGATTTTTTTGGAAAATTTTCCCAAAAAATGCGGATTTTCGATACGTCAACCCCGCGCTAGCGTGTACGATAAAAGTCGTAGTTTAAAACGCCTTTTGACTGCCTGAAAAAACAACATAATCCCACACAAAAATGTTTCGTAATTTTCAGATGCATTCTAAAGAAGCGGGCGCTCTAACTACTCAGTACGCATCAGATACGAGCCCAACGGCACGGAAACTAGGAGTTCCAACGCCGGGCATGATTCGGTCGCACGCTGAGGGTAGATAAGCGCCATGAACTACCTGCATTACAACTAGGAAGGAAAATCCATGTCGCACACCCCCCGCAACATTCTCGTTGTCGGCGCAGGCCCCGCTGCGTGGCGTTTTGTACGCGCGTACCACGAAGGCGCTGAAGCTGCCGGTCGCGCTGCGGACACCATCACCGTTCTCAACGATGAGCCCTACATCCCCTACGACCGCGTTGCTATCGAGCAGATTTTCAAGGACACCGAGAAGGACCTGACCCTCGGCGATCCCGAACTGTGGAATGCAGAGAACATCAACCTGGTCAACAACTGCCACGCAGAGAAGCTTGACCGCACCCGCCGCGTCGTCAC
>FLSH01003680.1_pt1 | contig 18917 bp, 12 predicted proteins | sample 1550441 | NCBI WGS metagenome assembly FLSH01 (sample SAMEA4031756, study PRJEB14383) | metagenome | biome: human; feature: oral; material: saliva | place: Philippines | collected 2014 | reverse complement strand
GTTGAAGAAGAACAGATGCTGGCTCATCATTTGGGTCTTGTGGAACAAGTTTACCTTGTATGGCTTCTTGTAGAACACTCTTCTTAAGTAGTGTGTTAAGATTATTATTCAGGTCTTCCAACTTATCTTGCACTTTTCCATATTGTTCTACAGCTACTATAGATTTTTTTATCTTTTCAGCAATACTCCGTTGTTCGTTTAGTGGGGGCAATGGGAAAAGCTTATTTTCAAGATAACCAGAAATTATACGTTGTTGATTTGCTGTACCCTTGAAAACTGCTTCTTCTACAAAATAAGGACTTTCTAAAAAGAAAAGAAGATATTCTACAGAAAGAGTATTTCTATAAGGGCGGAGAACTTTCAGTTCTGTTGTTCCAGCTCCAATACCATTAGGGAGATTATTAAGAATCATTGATTTTCGATTTTGAAAACATGGTGTTATTTTAGCAAAAGCTACATCACCATCGGCAAAATGAGTATAACCAGACTTTATTTCTCTCCACTTACGAACAGTATATGTATAGCTTGAAAGGTAAGTAGCTTCTATCTTTTCCATAGGAATAAACGCAGCCTCTTTATTGTCATCAACATAGTTTTTCGGATTTATCTGTACCATATTGGATAGTCTACCCCAAGTCCAGGATTCAGGTATCTCAAACGGTATTTCATCATCTATGCAGACCACCTTACCATCGGCAAACTTCTCATAATAGGAATTGTCCTCACCTCGGTAAATGATAGATTCTTTCTTATCTTTCTTGATTTTCCCCTCCTTAATAAGTCTTGCCTTTTCTGCACGAATCTTTTCAAGCAGTACGGATGCTGGTTCATCATTAGGGTCTTGCGGTACAAGTTTTCCCTGTATCGCCCACTGAAGTATGCTATTTTTTAATTGTTTACCGTTCATCGTATTCCTATTAATTTAGAAGTCTTCGTCTTTCTTTTTCTCCTTCAGATAAAATTGATATAGCTTTTTCCCAATTTTATCTTTTTGGAATGTACGTTCATGATTCATAGGTGTCATAGACAAACGAATTTTGGCAACACCTTCATTCAAAACCTCAAGTTGCTGTGGAGTAATTCTAAATTGTGCTGTTGAACTAATTTCTGTTACAGGAATTACCATATTACCACTAATAAGACCTGCCGATTGGCTCCTATTTCCGATTACTATTCCTTTCAGTTCAAGATATTCACCGGTGAATGTCTTAATTTTCATAGTTGGCTCGTTAAGAAAAGTCATTCTGTCTGAGCTAACTGTGGCAACTATAGAATATTCAGTTCCTTGTTTTGCCACACTATACTTCATATTGCAGCCTTCGGCGGCAAATGCTTTATAAGTATAACCTACAGTCTGAGCTGGGGCTATAAGTCCAAAACACATACAGAGCAGAAATAGTATTTTCTTTATTATCTTCATAATCAGTCCATTTTATTGTAATCTTCACCATTTATACCTAACTCACCAGCACCTATTGCATTCGCAATGTCTATCTTCAGCTCTTCATCATAATCCTGTCCTGACATGAATGATACCATTATTCGTAAAAGCATATCTTGGGAAATATGCGAAGCGGCAACATGATATACGATTGCTTCTAACTGGCGCATGAAAATGCAAGCCTCCCATTGGTAATTGTTCTTATGTAGGAAATATGCTCCTAAAGTCAAAGCTATACGCTTATTCCCATCATTGAAATAATGTCCAGAACAGAATCTGAAGACAAGACTGGAAAGCTTTTTGGTAAATGTTGGATAGTAATCATCATTCTGAATGGAATCAAGTGTGGCAAGTATGCCACCCTCATCTCGAACTCCAACAAAGCCTCCACCACTGGCATCTATCATTTTGCGATAAACCTCCAATGCTTCCTCGTAGCAAATGTAGTGTATCTCGTTATTCATCCTCTGCCTGTTTTAACCGTTTGAGTACATCCTTATTGTTTTCCAATATACGGTCAAAATCTACCGACTGGTCACCAATAAATCGTTCAAATTCTTCAGGAGACACAGCTTGTAGATATTCGCCAATATTGCCATGATAGGCATCACGGAAACTAAAATCACGCGAAGCCATTTTGCTTCTGGCGTCATTGAGATAAGGCTTCTGCATCGGATGTTCTGCCAGTTCTCCAACTATCCGTTCAACTTCCTCAATGGTAAGTTTCACTTTACCGTTCTGTTTGCATTCTTCTTGTATCGCTGCACCAACGCCATTCTCAAAAGAAGAAATTACCAATAGAACCTCTGCGTACAATGTATGTCGTACGTTATCTTTACTGTCAAGACGTAGTATTTCTCGGTATTCTTTCGCATTCTCCTTGAAAACTGCTTTGTAGATAAGATCTGTCACTTGGGCGTACTTGTATGTTTGGTGCCCTTGTACATATTGGCTGATTACCGATGTGAGATTCTTTCTATAATTTTCTTCTGTTATAGCAGCTGGAATATAATTTCTATCCCTTCTGTTGATGAACTTTGTCCCTCCACCTGTTTTTTCATGTATTGTAGCAATGACCAAATCAAGAATCATGCTACGCAATGTCTTTGCCCTTTCACTTTCCGTGAGTAACATTCCTATATTAAGGAAAGCTCTGAAATTAAAGAGACCAAGCTGGGTTGTTTTGCTCCCGACATTTATGACGGGAGCAAATTGTAACTTCATCGCTTTCAAGTGTTTACCCTTACATAAAACATACCCATTGGCTGATAATTCATCCGAATGTTTTTCCAGATAACGCTCTATAGTCCTTTCTTCGACTTCATAGAAATCGGCAACCATTTTCTTTGTAAAGCGATATTCTCCTTCAAAGAACATGCCCGTGATATCAAGTTGCTCCTGTATCTTATTAATAGCAAAACGGTTGTTGAGTACGTTTTGGCGTTCAATATTTGAAACTGTCAAATCTTTCATTGTCCGTCAAATTAAAGTTGCTTATCTATATTGATTTCTATTCCTAAGATCTTCTGTATTTCCGCCAGCGTCTTATCTATCTCATCGTCAAGTGCCTTACGCTTCTTGAAATAGTTAGCAAGGAGTTCGGCTGGAGGAAGTATCTCTTCCTCATCCTTAGGGAACTTGCATTGATCGAAATTAAAATCCAATTCAGACAATTCTTTGGCAGTAAAGCAGCGAGCTTTCTCTCCCAATTCATCCGAAGCTATTTCCTTACGATCATTCCACCAATCAGAGATAGGTTGGCAATGCTCCAATCTCATTGACTTTGTCTTGGAGAAATGCTTATACCCTTCTGGCATATCAAGACGATAGAACCATGTTTTATTGGTAGAGAAGCCTTCTTCAGCTCCCTCAGCTCGTTCATTATTGAAGAACAGGATATTTGTTGCGATACTGGTATAAGGTGCAAAGATGCTACCTGGCAAACGAATAATAGTGTGGAGATTAAAATCTCGAAGCATCTTTTGCTTGATAGCCAATTTTGCTCCATCCGTACCAAAGAGGAAACCATCAGGAACAATGACAGCTGCACGTCCATTAGCTTTCAGTCTATACATGATAAGTACCATGAATAGGTCTGCCGTCTCACTTGAACGAAATTCCATCGGAAAATTACTTTTAGAGGCAGCATCAGTACTTCCACCGTATGGCGGATTCATAGCTATCACGTTTACCTTGTCTTCTTCTTTGAAATCAGACATCTTTGTTCCCAGCGAATCACAATGACGGATATTTGGCGATTCTACGTCATGCAAAAGAAGATTAGTGATAGAGAGAAGGTAAGGTAGAGGTTTCCACTCCTGTCCAATAACAGCCTTTTGAAAGAGTCTCCTATCATCGGTAGTTTTTACTTGTTTCTGTAAGTAATTCAAAGCAGAAGTAAGGAATCCACCAGTTCCCGATGTGAAATCGCCTACGGTTTCACCAAGTACAGGAGAAAGCTGCTGAATGATAAAATCAGTCAATGCACGAGGAGTATAGAACTCTCCAGCATTACCTGCCGATTGGAGGTCTTTAAGTATACCTTCATAGATGTCACCAAACATGTGTCGATCGGTTGCATCATCAAACTCTATCTCGTTGATGACATTGACAACTTGACGCAGCAGGATGCCATTCTTCATATATTGGTTCAAATCCTCAAACACCTCTTTTACAATAGCTTTGCTACGAGGAGTTTCACGTGTCACCTCAAGCCCTTTTAAGGTAGGGAATAGTTTATCGTTGATGAAAGAAAGCAAGGCATCACCAGTCATGGCGTCACCATCTTTCTCATCTATTGCCCAATTCCTCCACCGTAATTCTTCAGGAATTATGGATTCAAAGGTTGTGCGTTCCTTGCTGGCTTTATATTCCCATGTTTCCTCTTGAGTGTCATACACCTTTAGGAAAAACATCCATGTCATCTGCTCAATACGCTGTGCATCTCCATTGATACCCGCATCTTGACGCATGATATTTTGCAGACGCTTTACTATATTATTTACTGCCATTTTTATGCTGTCTTATATATTTCGTTTTCAAGCTCTTTCAAAGCCTGTTCATATTTATCTATTCCCCCAAATAGTTTCACTATCTTTTGTGGTTTGCCTATCTTATTGAATGGAGCAGTATCAAGAATATCGGAGTCTTCAAGATTCAAAATACCATAATCCGCATATTTATCGAGAAGAGCCTCTAACACTTCTCGCGCCTTACCTTCATATTTGGCAAAGTAATTCCGCTTCTTGACATTATTTGCCCTTTCACGTCTTGCCATAGGTGGTTGGTCGTATGCCACATGACATATCACATCGAAGATGTCTGCATGCGCCAATGCAGGATTCTTTTCTCTAACAGCATCAACAAGAACGCTATAGTCTTTCAGTTCATCAACAATTACTTTCTTCCGCTCTGCTTCTGTCCAATTCTTTACAAAATCATTTAAGGTAGCATAACGCTTTCGAATCTGCTTACGCGTATAGTCTGTTACACTTTCTGTACGCATAGTTCTACCATCTTCACCAAGAACACTCACAATTTCCGTAGTAATAGCTATATGTTCACCCTCCACAAGATACTTAACCCGTTGAGGTTCAGAGACAATAGTTGGCGATTTATCAGGTATAGTATAAATCTTCGGACCTTTTCCTTGTGGCGGCTCAGGGTCGCCATCAAATTTTGGGTCTTTGAATTTAGCAGTGGCATTGCGGAAATCCAAGATTTCCAAATGCCATTTCCCCTTATCAGTTCTTAGACGTGTACCACGTCCTATGATTTGTTTGAACTCCGTCATAGACCCAATTTCTTTATCAATTACAATAAGTCCACAGGTCTTGCAGTCTACACCAGTAGCAAGTAGTTCAGACGTTGTAACGATTGTCGGATAAGCCTGGTCTACATCAATAAAGTTGTCTAACTGCTTCTTTCCCACATTGTCATCACCAGTTATACGCATAACGTAACGCGGATCTCTGTTACAAAGGTCTGTATTCAAGTTGACCAATAAACTCCTCATTGCCTCTGCCTCGTCAATGTCTGTACAGAACACAATTGTCTTAGTCATTCTGCCTATCTGTTTCAACATCTTTGTAATACGCTTGGCAACTATCTCCCTGCGCTTGGTGAAGGCTATATCTCTACCAATATCCTTACGCTCATACAAACGTTGCACTATATCCCTGCCCAGCAAGTCTTTCTCGTCATCGCTTGGCTTGAAACCTTGGAGGTCTATGCTAATATAGGAATTCGTTACTCGATAAGGAGCAAGGAAGCCATCCTGTATTCCTTGTAAGAGTGAATAGGTAAACACAGGTTCGCCGAAGTAATCGAGGTTATTAGCTCCATTCTCTGCCTTTGGCGTAGCAGTCATACCGATTTGAGTTGCAGTACTGAAATACTCAAGCACTTTGCGCCATGCACTATCATCTTTCGCACTACCACGGTGACACTCGTCAACAATGATAAGGTCAAAGAATGTAGGCTGAACTTGTTTAAAAGAGTCTTCCACTCCTTCTTCATTAGATACTAATTGATGATATAAAGCCATATGGACTTCATAGGCAGAGTCGATGGCTGCACCTTGTATTTTAGTCATAACCTTTTTGAAAGGTTTGAAGTCCTGTACCATCGTTTGGTCTATCAGAATATTACGGTCTGCAAGGTATAATATTTTTTTCTTTGTGCCAGAAGCTTTCAAACGATGAATGATTTGAAAGGCAGTGATAGTCTTGCCTGTACCCGTAGCCATAACAATCAGCACCCTATCTCTACCTTTGGCAATGGCTTCAACAGTACGCTCTACTGCTATACGTTGATAATATCGAGGTTCATAGGTATATGGATCAGAATAGAACGGTTGCTCTATGATTTTCAAAGCCTCGTTGTTCAACTGTTTAGCATTGATAATCCGTTGATACAAAGCATCAGGCGTTGGAAACTGTTCCAATGAAAGTTCAGTTTCTTTCCCAGTCAGGATATCATGCTCTAAGAATCCATCTCCATTAGAACTGTATGCAAAAGGAATATCAAGAATCTGAGCATATTCCATTGCCTGCTGCATTCCTCCTCCAAGTGGTTTGCTATTATCTTTAGCTTCTATAATAGCGATAGGCTTATTAGCAGCATGAAACAAGAGATAGTCAGCCTTCTTACCTGTTTGACGTGCATGCACCTTACCTTGGAAAATAACCCTACCATCAGTAAAGTAATATTCCATTCGGATATGTTCATTCTTCCATCCTGCCTTATTAATTGCAGGTGTGATGAAACGCAACTTTATATCTTCTTCTGTCAAATCCTTTTTACTCATTGTTCTTGATTGTTTTAATCTTTACATAATTTTTTATTATGAGAAGTTCTACTAATAGAGATAATTCTTGCATACTGAACATAATATTGCCTTTGGGCAACCATGCGTAAGTAGTCTTACCTCAGCCTTCAGTTCGTCTGTAGATTCTGGTAGGTTTTTAAGAGAAGGCTGCACCTTATCAGAACAACATCTTGATATCGGTTCTTAGCTTTTCCGAGTCTGAGTGAAAGCCCTTTTTTGTCTTGTGGGACTCTACACTGCTCGGTTTTAATACTCTGTATTAATGCTATACGATGATTTTCAAAATGAAAACAGCCATCATAACTGCAAAGATAGTGTTTTTATACAGAATGACATAATTATTTTTAGACAGAATGACATAAAGACAAGAAAAGACAAATTAAAGACAGGGGAACAGGAGACAGAAGGACAGAAAAGACAGAAAAAACGAATGACAAAGAAAAGCCCCTCCCGAAACCAACGGTCACTGACCGAAGGGAAGTAAAGGTCAGAGATAAAACAGAGCATTATTACTATCAAAGGGAAAGAAAGATAGAAGGCATAAAAGCAGGATTAATAGATATAAGTTACCCATTAATTAAATTATTCATCATCTAAAGTTTCTATGGAGAAAAAATTGGCTCTTCCGTTAAATGCGTAGATGCTTTTCGTACAGCTTTAACAGAAGACCCAAAATAATTCATCAAACAAAAACATGGGCAAGGCTGTCAACTGTCCATTCTATCATCACCCTCCTATGCAAAACAACCTTTTCATTTTAATACATTCAAAATACAGACAAGAGTTTGAAAAGTCATTACATAATTTTAGACATATCATCTGCAAATATAAAAACAAATGCAAAAATGTAAGTTTATAACCAGCAGCCAATCAACTGGTTATCAAGTCATTCTTAAAAGGTGCTTAATTAGACTTCAAAAGGGCGTTAGTAACACGCTAAAAGAGCATCTATTGCACGGTAATCAGGCGTCTTTTAGAAGCTAGAAGAGTATGTGTCAGCTTTGAACTGAGTAAAAATATTTACAGACACCGATGTTATGGTAATAATTTGTATGTATAGGCAGAAAGGCATGCTAATGAACAGACACAGCATCAATTTGCCTTTTCAGCATCTTATCTTGTAGTTTATCTTCCGATGTAAGACCATGTGATTTTGGACAGGCATACCTTGCAAGTGTATAAGTCTTTATTCTATTTCCAATCTACGCATTTAACGGAAGAACCTTTTTTGGTCTCATGTCTGCTCTTTAATATTTCTAAGCGAAACAAGAAACCAAAGTTCCTCAAACAATAAAGTTCAAAGGCAAGTCACCTCGATTTTAATATGTAGCATTGCAGATATAACCTTTAGCACTCTTGCTTTTTCTTTTGTTGTCGTTGGAACCGTCACCCATCTATTGTCACCTATCTGAACCTGATACTTAGTCTGCTGTGTAGAAGTAATGAGATCATAATTACCCCACGGGATATGCTTGCGCATAATGGTTTCTACGCCCAACTTCTTTATCGTCCCAAGATAGGTTTCCGAGGCTCTTACACTATCAAAACATTCACCATCGGCAAACCTTACAACAAGACGATCTCGTGTGCGCTGCTTCTTCTCTGTCGTAGATGCGGCCTGCACCTCAAAGCCTACACCCATCTCTAAGACAAGCCCTAAGGAGAGTTGCTGACTGATAGAACGAAGTTGCATATAGCGTGTCTCGGTGTCAGCCTGTGTATTAAGATACCAACCGTCACAGATGGGCTTCATCCACTCCTTATACTGTGGATAGATGGTCTTAGATAGTAATGGGAGGTGACACATCGTCATTTCTATTGAGGGGAACCGCTCGGCTCCTATCTTTACCAAAGCCTCTATCATCGTGTTTACGGATTTGCTACAACAGATTACCTTCCCATCAGGAAAGGTGACACGAAGTAATTTCTTCTTTGCTCTTTGACGTAATCTTTCTACTTCCATCTTTACTTAATAAGAATTAGAAATTAGTTAAACAAATATTTACTGCAAAAGCCTTATTGCCCTACAAGGATAAAATAGCCTAAAGGTTGACTTTTTATCCTACTCCTAAGATTGAAAAAGCTTCATATCACTTCTGTGTACAGCTCATCACATTCTCTTAATATCGAGAAAACGATACCATTTCTATAATAAAAAGTATTTATCTATCTATAGATTATAGCCGTTTAGTTGTAAGCATAGGTCTTTATTGCATACAAATATCGTAATAATATTTTAATTACACAAGATATTATCTTCCTTTTTTGCGCCAGAACAAAATAACACGAGCCGTTACTTACTTGGTCTCCACAACCTACTCAAAAGCAAAGAGCCGCACGGATGCGGCTCTATATAAGGTAGGACGGCTGCGGAGCTTGATGTTATCGTACTTATATGCAGACACTCATCCTACTGTAAAGATATAAACAAAATTTATTAAACGATGAAGTCTCAGAGTTGTCTTCACAAAAGTTTCTCTTTCTGATAGCATTTCTACAATACTCTTAAACCCATCAGACACTTGCGTAGGAGTCTTATAAAAACACAACAGCTAAGGATAAGTTCTTGACTAAGACTATCCTGTTTCGCAGTTTGGTCGCAGTGGTCATATCTCCCACAGCACAAAGATAAGTATGATTTTCTGAATGAGTAAATAATATAAAAAGGATTACAACTTTTATCTTATAGCTAATATAAGTTTACAAGTAAAAAAGTTTACAAGTGGACAAGCTAATAAGTTAACGGGATATACACATCCACGTTTTATTCATTAAAAGAATAACTCTATTTTTCCTACCCTCTGTACTAAGGCCCCTCTGTCTTGCCATATTCTCATGCCTTTCGCTTTTATCGAATTTAAGTTATAAACTCGAGCATAAGTTCCCAAGCTATTTCCTTATCGTATACAGCCTTTTAAGGCTTGCTCATTCTTACCATCTTCTATTCTAAAACGGTTTGTACGTAAATCGATTAAGTATGTATTTGTATCGTCAGCTTGCGCACTTTCTTCGTCGAAAGTCATCATAACAGTCCATATCTTGCGTTGACGTATATTGATATAATAAATCTGTTCATAACAAGAAAGTGTATTGGCATTATTGTAATATTCATAGCATAGAATCGAGTCAGTGACCACGTTGTTTACAGATAACAGGACATAGGCGCTTATATGTTCCTCCGTACTATTTTTTTTCTTATATATTTTGAGTGATAGCTGATGTGTATTATCTAATTTCAGAGCCAAGCGAGACATCCTTGAAAGTATGCTGTAATATTTTATTGACAGTTTTTCAAGTACACAACCATCCTTTCCTCTTGCACAAGAGCTATTAACCTGACTTGGAAAAGTAGTATCGGCGACAAGACTATCACCAAGTAGAAATCTTTCATTCGTGGCCTTTGAGCCGAAACGCTGACACGTTTGCGACAGAACCTTCTGCTGAGACGAAAACGAGAAAAGTAGTAAAATGGACAGGACTATGACCTTTATGACTCTCTTTTTAGAGCCAGAATGTAAACGAGAAGCGCATAGTGTTGCTCCTTTCCCTTGGGTAGCATCGCTAAACACGTTACTGCCTCTACCGCTCATTTGATGATTAAATCCTATTATCTTCATTGCTTATTTGTGGATAACAAAACCGTTTTTTACTTATCTAATCATTAATACGTAAGTTAAGCCACCATAACCTCTCCACGTTTCTGCAGGCATGAAAGACATGCGACAAGTAAATGGCTTACATGAGAAATGACAGATTTGCAGGATGTTAACAACGACAAACTAATTAGTTGGATGAGACAAGCAACTTGTCAACCTGTCTACTTGTCCACTTGTCAACTCATTCTTAATGTGTCCGTGTTCTTATCCTTACCAATACATCCTGTTGATCTTTTTCTAATTTGAACTTCTCCACAAAGAAGTAATCTTTGAGTTGATTAAGTAGCAACTTATTCTCCTGCTGATACTTCTCTCCCTTCTCAAGTGCCAAGAAGTAGATATCCTTATATTGCTCAAAAGGTGCGTAAAACTTTCCCAATAGTTGCTGGAAATGTGTCTTAAAGTATTCTTTATCATTAACACCAGTCTTAGCTTTGATAAAATAGAAGTCATAATCCTCATCTAACCATTTCTGTATCTCTTTACAAAAACGCTGTCTTACCTTCATCTTCCATGCGGTCTTCTGACTTTGATTATCTCTCGCATACAGTGAAAGAACGTAAAGGAAGTTCACATCATAATGGGACAGCAACAGTGTGTCACGGTCAAAGAGTCGGTTATCAAACTGTACCCGCTTGTGCCTGTTTCTCTTTCTGTCGGTTTTCTCTATATTGTCATCGTCATAACTGAACATTTCATTCAGCTTTGCCGATATAAAGAAATTAGGTAGGATATTATAGCCTTCTGTCACATCATCTCGCAGGCGAACACCCGAAGATGGCTTATCACCATTGCTAAAAATATCAATGTTCCATTGTATAACATTCCGTGCATAGGTGTATTGCTTATAGATTGACTGACTTCCTAACTCATGACCAATCTTATAATACTTACTATCCCCGATATAATACGTTTGCTCGTTCTTCCCAGCAATAAGACTCTGTGACGTGAACAGATGATCAACGATTTTCCCATCCTCTTGCTGTTTCTCCATACCATCTGGCAATGGGTTATCGCCTATCAGCTCGTCGATAATGGCTTCAAAAACAATATAGAAGTTCTTTACCAACAGGTAATCCCGTTGTTCAGTGGCAACCATCACCTGCTGTGCTTCGTCGAAGAAGTTATAACACAAATGCCATAGTTGTAAGGCTTTATCTGAGAAATACTTATACTTTATCTGTCGTAAACGTGTCTTACCAAATCCATTGAGATAGGTATCAAAACGCTTACCGGTAATGAGCTGGAACTGGCAACAGATATCCTTCGGGAAACCATAGGTGTCACCGATATAATTCAAGATAGAGAAGAAGATAACGAGTAGTTCTTCATCAAAGTTTATCTGCCTTCGCTTGTTAACTGGGTTTAGATAGACAGCCTGCTCATTCTGAATAATAGCAGTCTTCGTTGCTATCGTTCGTTGCCAATTAATCTTGTTCAGACCACTATGCAGATTTTTTATGATAAAGAAGAAAAAACTTTGATTGTCTTGATTGAATTGTATCAGCGACAGAAGAATATCAAGGTAGGTATTACTCTGTCTGCGTCCTCGATGACACATCTGTGCTATATATGATTGACAAACTATTCTCGTATCATTGCGTCTATCATTCTTATAGACCACAATGGCACGATATATCCACACAGCAAACTTATAAAGAAAACTACGCTCTTTGGAGTCGAAAGTATCTAAGTTGGCTATATCCTCTGGCTTATACTTTCCAAAAACAAGTTCTTGACCGTCAACATCCTTCAGCAAAACCTTAGGAAGAATAAAGACACAATCCTTGAGTAGCATATTATAATAATACCCTACGTAATGGATAGACACCCTACCCTCCATATTCTCTAAGGCATCAATACCATAGAGAACGTCCCTGACCTTAGAGACATCGTACTGATATTCTTCTATAAGGATTCGCATAACGAGTGTCTACTGTTGCTTTGAATACTTAACAAAGACCTCACGCATACGAAGTATTCGTGTAATAATAAGATCGAAGATGGTAGACCAATGTTCCTTATCATCAAAATCTATATCGTCTATCCGCTCTACAATCGTACTTGATTTCTTTTCTGGATTCTCACGCCACTCATACGTTGTATCCATCTCTGCTTCAATATCCTTTTTCTGATCAGCAAGATGATAATAAGTATCTGTGGTTCTATCGAAATATACTTGCAGTGCAATAGCACGCTCCCAAAGTTTCAGAACTACAGACATATAGAAATCGGCACCAGACACATAGAAATTCTTCCAATGATCCTTACCCGCCTTCTTGGTTCCTCCAAAGTAAGTCTTAAAGTCGTCATTCTTTTGTGCATAGGCTAAAAATGCCTCCCAAAAATCATAACGCTTTCGTTCTGACACCGACCATGTAGCCCTTGGATTCTCGGAGTCATCGGTATTCTCTGCCTGTCCGTTATATTCCTCTTCGCTTTCCTCAACTGGTGTTAAGCCTAAGTTACCAAGGAACTGTGCCACTTTCTCCGCCCTTACCTTGGTCTTCATTTCGCCCTCAGTATAGAACTTTGCAAACGTTAGTTTTCCACCTTCAACTGTATCATCAAAGATAGGACCTACTAAATCGAAGTCCTTAAATACATCATTCCAAAGGTAGAAGACAACCTTACCCACAAATGTCTCTGCGCTAATAACGCCTCCATGTGCCTTACAAAAGAAATAGCCCAACTTCTTATCCTCCGAATTAGTCGTGCTCTCTATCTTCTTGTTTATCTCCTCTAAGAACTGCCACCAGTCATATTGACTGCCTGCAACATCAATGACATAACCTTTCTTTGCATCCGATATTGGCATATAGCTCCAATCCCAACGACGCTTAAAGGCTGAGTCTATCGGGAACAAACTCTGATCGCTGGTATTCATCGTTGCCCAAATAAACAAATTACTTGGTAGCAGAAGGATATTACCCTCCAACACCTCGCTCACTACATCACGACCACCATAAAGGCTATTAATGGCACCTGCCTGACGAATAGACTGGTCCTTAAAGGCTTTAGCCAAATAACGCCTCATATCGCTATCAGCCTTCACAGGATAGTCAGAGAAACCACGATCATTGCGGTCTAAGAGCTGGAACAAATCACCGAATATCTGTGCACAGTTTCCTCGATTAATTTCTTCTATTACTAAGAACTGTCGCTGCGGATTGCCTTCATCACACGTAGCATACTTCTCCCATGCTGCAATATATGCTTGTAGAAATGCCTGTGGAACAAACTCATAGACAATCTTCTCCTCCGTCAGTATCTGCGCATGCTCAATGACAGGATGTCCCGACAAGTCACGCATCGTTATCTCTCGTGTCGTCGGCTTATATGCTCCCACAAAAGACGAATAGTCACTATCAGGATGGAACGTAGTACGAATTACGTCCTCTCCCTTTATCTTCTGATTGATTGTAAATGACTTACCAGTGCCTGGCGCACCATAGAAGATTTGCTGGCGGGGAAGACTGCTTACGTTATTCTTTACTTTGTGAGTTGATTGAAGAACCATTTGAGCCATTACCGACAGTGTGGACGTATAACCATACTCATACTTATCTATCTCACTGCGCCCAGACAATGCTTGTCTTGCAGATTCAGATGTAGCATCAGAATGCTCACTCCAATAGTTTACATATTCTTCCAACAGACTCTTTGAGATGGTACGTAAGCCTGTAGCACCTTTACTTGTTGACCTTACCAAATAACATAATCTGTCCTCATCAACAATCTCTACCTGCCCATTGTTTGATACATCGCCTATCTGTAATCTGTTATTCAACCCCATAATTTATATTCATTTAGCCTAATATGATTTAGTTATATCCTATATCTCAGATATAGTTATGAGTATATAACACAACAATTCTATGTGTTTTGTCATCGACTTAGAGAACCGTATTCTATCACCCTCACCGCAGTAATTCTATGTGATTACATTCTCCTCGCACTGTACAAAAATGTGTTATATATACTCTCTGCAAAGATAATCATTTTCAAACAGATTTGGGTAGAAACGAGTGGATTATTTAACCCTCGACTGACAGGACTGGTCTGAATTACCTCCCACACTCTCTACACAAAAAGAGCCGTAAAGATGCGGCTCTATATAAGGTAGGACGGCTGCGGAGCTTGATGTTATCGTACTTATATGCAGACACTCATCCTACTGTAAAGAAGGCGGTACAGCATCACTGTTAGAAATCCTTTCCAACATAGCCTCTGTGTTCTCTACTGCAAAGATACAATTTTATCAACCAAAATACAAGTAAATACTCATGGTTTTTCTACCTGTCTGTGTATTCCAATTCACGCGTCCCCGTACTTTCTCCCCCTACATATTTAATGCTAAAACCTTGACTCAACAGCTAAACACATTACCTGCCAACATTCCTTTTTTCGTCTACCCTTCGCACTTATCCAGCCTGATACTTATCATCAGATAGCTATTAATTCTTAATATATGGCTGCAAATTCTGTGCCCTCTGTCGTCTGCTTGCAGGCGTTTGTGGGTTCCACCTGTTCACTGAAAGGCCTCTGTTCATCTGTGAAAATCTGTGAGAGATAAAACATACCACGAACTAAGACGTTCGCAAATAGGCTTCTGTTCATCTGTGAGTTCTGTGAGAGATAAAATTCCCTACAACTTAAGACGTTCGCAGAAAGCCCTCTGTAAAATCCGTGAACTCTGTGAGAGACAAAACTCCCAACGAACCTCTTATTTATAGACTCAGTGAGAGATGAAAAATCCAGATAGTCCCCTCTCCCAAAGTATTACATCCCACAGTTCAGACCCCACAATCATCAAGAAATCAGACTATTACACATACCATTCAAGACCATGCCTGTCTTACTTCAAGAAGGGCGTCTTCTCCATGCAAGAAGGGCATCTTCTCAAATGCAAGAAGGGCATGTTCTCAAATGCAGAAGGGCATGTTCTCAAATGCAGAAGGGCATGTTCTCAAATACAGAAAGGCATGTTCTCAAATACAGAAAGGCCCCTTCCTCTGTTTTAATACGCACGCATTGCATTCATGTGGGGCAAAACAAATTTACATCAAGATAAAATACTCCTCCCCCTCACATGCCTTCCATTCTCCCCACCCCTTCCCCTTCCTCTCCTAATCCACACCCGTCCCATCCCCATTCCACACACCTTCCGTTCCCAGCCCACTCCCCTTCTGTCTGCAGCCCGCTCTCTTTCCGTCCCCAACCCACTCCCCGTCCGTCCCCAACCCACTCTCCCCTCTCCGTTACTCCCCGAACTTGTTCATCTGTTACCCTGTCTCTTCTTGCATACAACTTGTTCTCACGTCCACTCCTCAACTCGTCAACTTACAATGTTACTCATCGAACTTGTTCATCTGTTACCCTGTCTCCTCTCGCCACCAACCTGTTCCCTTGTCCCCCCGTCAACTCGTCAACTTACAATGTTACTCCTCGAACTTGTTCATCTGTTACCCTGTCTCCTCTCGCCACCAACTTGTTCACTCGTCCCCCCGTCAACTCGTCAACTTGCCCGTTACTCACCGAACTTGTTCACCTGTTACCATGTCTATTAATACAACTAACTTGTTCCCTTGTCCACTCGTTAATCCGTCTACTTGTAAACTATTTTTATCATCTTACTTTTTTGTCGGTACTTGTCCAAAACACTGCAACGCTAATTCTTCCCTTTTTGTCACCGATTTCTACCTTCAAAAACATAACTACCAATAAAACAAGTCATTAACTTGTCACACAAAAGAAAAGAATAAGATAAGATTTAGAAGTCATCAGCCACAAACACAGACAACTCACAGAGAGAAAAGAAACAAAACCCCTCAAAATTCGACGTATTTGTATATTTATTTCACAACAACCCACGATTCCCTCCCTATCCGTCGCACCTAACCTCCTAACTTGTCGTCTACACCCCCCAAGTAGCTACTTATCTGTCGCACCATACTTACCTTTCTGTCGCATCATACTTACTTATCTGTCGCCGCTAACTTACTAATTTGTCGTCAATCGTCCTTGTAACTCGTTGAGTGTTAAATGTTTCAACGGCCCTTACTAAGTCTTATAAAGATTGTATAACGATAATCTAACCTGAGAAGAAGTTTTTTAATTTAAAAGTATATAGAATTTCTTGCCGTGTGTGAAGACGATTTTAAACAAGTTTCTAATGCACCCTCCCTTTTTGTCGCACTTGTCTTCTCGCTCCCTCTTCACGCCTCGCCCTCCGTTTTTCGACAACGTTCTCAGATGTTCGGCGGCACGGATGGCCCGATACGTATAGCTCATTTCGCTCTTTTCGGCACTATTTTCTTGTCGTTTTTCGAGCTTTTCTTTCAGTTTTTTCATGGCTTGTTTTCCCATAATTGTAGCCCATGCAAGATGCGTTTCCGAGCCCTTTTATCTTCTGTTTCTTTGTCCTTTCTATGCTTTTTGTCGCCTTTCGGTGTTAGTTAACATGATGTTTTAAGTGATTATAAATGATTATAAATATATCTTTATATAAATAATTATTAGGTAGTTAAGTACTTATTAATCAACTAAATATAATATACACTGTTATTCCAATCTATCTGTTATCATACTACTAATAGTTTTCATCTGATAAGAAATATATAAAAATGTATCTTTATAAGAATATCTTTATATCTCACTCCTACCCCTCTACGTAACAACTAAGTTTTTCCTCTTTTTGTTTGCTTACTTTGAAAGGTATTTGACCAGATTTTTCGTAGTCGTTGTTCATCGTTGATTTGTATTCAGTTTACTATCCATTTCGTGTCCTCAAGCAGCTCTTCACAACCCCCAAAGACGGCAGAAAGCGACCTCCCTTTTTGTCGTCTTTCACTCTTCACAGCGGTCGAGTTTTTCCTCCCTTTTCGTCGCCTCTCATCAATCCTCAAGTCTTTACGCCTGTTTTTTGCAGCTTATTCGCCTACAAAGTACGTGCGACAGATAGGGAATGTATTTTTAACTGTCCCCCACCCTATTAGTGTTCTAACTCATTAATAATAAGCATTTTACGCAGAAGAATAGCGTTATTTACGTAGAAGAAGTAACAAAACTTGTCACTTTTTTGTCGCACTTTACTTTCATCAACGCTTATAGCTCTACTGATTATCAGTATTTTATCGTGTTTTATTAAGTGTTTTCTAAACATTCCCAATTTGTCGTCTTTCTCCCTTCCGAGGCCATGTTCCTTATTTGTCGCAGCCCCTTTGTGCCTCTGTTCAGTTCGTTCAGATTGCTAAGAAAGAAAGATGTTCCTTTTTTGTCGACATCCCCAGTGTGTGTATCGTAAGTTTTCTCTCCCTATTTGTCGCACTGACATCTACTAAACGGACGGTGGTTCCCAGTTCTGTTAGTATTTCTTACGCTTTCTTTCGAGTCTTAAATGGCGTCTAACCCACTGTCTTGTTGAATTTTATGTGTCCTCTTTGTGTTTATAATAAAGTAATCAGAACCCTTCAAAGCGTAGTCTTTTCATGTATTGTCATTGTGTGTGTCCGCCCTGTCAAGCCGCTTGCACGACAGCGAAGGGACCCTTTCACCTGGTCTAAAAACGGTGAAGAAATATGATTCTATTACCAAGACGCTCACCTCAGAAGTACCATAAATGACGAAGTCGACTGCTGCTTAATTCCTGTCTGACGGCTTTCGGCGACTAATAGGGAGCTTATCGATTCTGTCGGATTGGCTACTAAAATTCTACATGTGAGTTGTTCGCACGTCATCTTGTGCTCTACTCCCCTGTAAGTTGTCATTTATCTTGACAAATGCGAGCCTTGCCAACTTGCTGTAATGCGACTGCCTGATGGGTTGATGGGTGTTGGGTGATGGTTGTTGGGTGTTGATGATTAGCAAAAGAAGGGTGTTGGGTGATGGATGTTGGCTGTAACGTTCTGTGAAATCGGTTGACTTAATGTCTCTGTGTACCTTTGTGAGTTCTGTTCTTCTGTGTTCTTCTGTGAGAAAAAGAACATTTTTGAGACTCGCAGGGGAGTTTTTTCTCTCACAGACCACACAGATTTAACAGAACATATTTGCGCACTGTTTCGAACTCATGAGGAGGTGGCCCCTCCCCCAACCCCTCCCCCGCAGGGAGGGGCGTAATATGTGAGGTTACCCCTACAAGACTGCCAGTAAGGGACATAACGAAGCCTACGTCCTTTTTATAGGGGTATCTCGGTGATCACTCCCCTTCCCTTCGGGGGAGGGGTCGGGGGAGGGGCCGCTATCTTTCTGCCCTTTGTGTGTTCTGTTCTTCTGTGATTTTCTGTGAGAGAAAGATTGTTGGATACTCGCAGTGAGGAGTTTTATCTCTCACAGAGCGCACAGAGTTCACTGAGCATTTTGGCGCACATTTCGAGCCCACAGAAGGCCTCCGGCATACAGAGTTCACAGAGGCCTTTCAACTAACATTAGCTGTAACGCTCTGTGAAATCGGTTGACTTAATGTCTCTGTGAAACCCTGTGTGTTCTGTTC
>FLSH01002409.1_pt4 | contig 18939 bp, 18 predicted proteins | sample 1550441 | NCBI WGS metagenome assembly FLSH01 (sample SAMEA4031756, study PRJEB14383) | metagenome | biome: human; feature: oral; material: saliva | place: Philippines | collected 2014 | reverse complement strand
TGGGCTGAAAACGATACATAAGAAAGGCTATAATACCTATAAAGACAAGCGACAGACCTATATATATAATAATACGAATATCACCTTTATCATTAATACTAAAGATATCATTTAGCAACTCACCAATCTTTTGCATCAACCATTCCCACAGATTCACGTCTGGAGCATGTAGTTCCCGTGCATAATCATAAGCCTCATCAGAACGATACTGGTGAAGTAACGATGAATCGCAGGTGAGTGTATCCGTTAAAGACTGTAGCATAATGCTCGTTTAAAGCTTATCGAAATTGTCTATATCACTGTCTTCTTCCGCTAACTGTTCGAAGTTCTCTATGTCATCTACTACAGAAAGGCCATCAACTTCTTCAGCAACACTACCGTAATGATAGGCCAAAGCTATAGTTGACAGAGACATCGTCAAATACATTCCAAAGTTCATGAGGACTGAAAATAGGTATCCTACAAAATTATAGATCGGAGAATTGGCGAAAGTTTCCTGTCCCGCGTCAGATGAAATCAGCACAGCCTTAACAAGGAAACTAATATACCATGGCAGGGTTGTTACTGTCTGAAGAACGTTTGCAAGCAATCCTACAACTATCATCAAACCTAATAATGACCAAAAAGAATGGAAACCAAGGGATATTGAACGACGTACTGCTCCCCAAGCGCTCTCGTCATCTTCAAAGATATACACTGGCATAGCCATGGATAAAGGTATGATAAAGACAACAGTTGCTAAGACCAGAATAACAAATAAAGCATATAAACTGGTCATTGCAGAAAAGATTACAACAAGAATAAGTATAAGAAACCAACCACCAACAAGCAATAAGCCAAGAAGGAAGGCACGCTTCATACTCTGAATGATGAGCGGTTTCAAGTCTTTCATCGTGGTATTATGCAAACGAGTAGGACTCGTTCGATAATATTTCATCATTGCATAACAAATAGATGACAACAGAAACGAACCGACAGAGACACATACAAAGTATCCAAAATAAGAAAGTCCCAGGCGAACAAGTAAGCCTTCTGAAGGAGTAAAGCCACCCATCCCTCCAAGAGCATCCGTATAAAAGGGCATCAGGGTACTAAACATCGTCTCAAAAGAGAATGCCTGAACAAGGCACAAAGGGAGGATCAGATAGAAACATGCCTTCAACCATAACTTATAGTTCTCACGAAGGAAATCAAAAGTGGCACTTAGTTTCTGACCAAAACTACGGTTCTGATACAGTTCAATCTTAGGTTTTTCTACTTGCATGCTTATAATGATTACGTTTATAAGGTAAATATATAAAATAAAATATTACGAAACAAAGGGATAAAAGGATAACTGTAAGCCGCACAAAATCATTGATTTCGGTGTGACGAGTAATAAAGCTCTCAATAAACCCTGCCAAAACAAAGAGAGGAACAGTACCCACAACGATCTTCATACCTCTCTTTGCTCCTCTCTGGAAGCTGACAATACGAGAGTATGTCCCTGGGAACAACCAACCGTTACCCATTGCCAAGCCTGCAGCACCTGCTACTACAATAGCAGATAGCTCTAATGTACCATGTAACATTGTAGCCAACAAGCTCTCACCCAAAAGTCCATGCTGGTAAAAGAAGGTATCAAAACACCCTATCATAATCCCGTTTTGGAATAGCTGATAGCCTGGCATGAAGCTTGTCAACACACCAGATACAAAGATATTAAATGATACCATGATGTTATTCAAGGTTATTCCAAGAAACATCACACTCTCTTCTTCACTCCCATAAACACCCATCGGCTTCCCTTTGGCTATATTCTCAAGGGTCATATCCATATATCCATCACCAAGGATAAGACGTGGAAAGGAAGCATCACCTAATGTTGAGAGTACACCTATCAAAACGCTTACCATGAAAATAAGGAAAGAAATGAGTAATAAGCGACGTTCTTTCCACATCACATCAGGGACTTCCTGTGTCCAAAAAGTCAAGACACGACTCCACTTCTCTCGTTTGTTACGATAGAGTTCATTATGAAGAGAGGAAGAAAGGTTGTTTAGATAGATTGTAATACGTGAATGAGGATAATGTGTTTGTGCAAAAGCTAAGTCTGCAGTAAGGTCTGTATAAGCCTCTGCCAGACGGTCAGGCATCTCAAAGTTGACATTATCTATCAACTCCTCTACGCTCCTCCACTTATCAATATTGTTTCTTATGAAGAGTATCTCCTTCATAGGTCAGCACAGGGTAATACACATTATTTAATAATTTGGAAACAAAAGTAGAGTTTTTTTCTTACATTTGCAACTGAATCAACATTTTATTAGAAAGAAAATGCCTGAAGCCAATATCGTCACAGGACAATACGTACAAATTAGTCAGTCACCTGCCAGCATAGGAGAACGCATTCTTGCACAGATGATAGACATCTTTATCGTTGGAGTTTACTTAATAGGTGTCTCTCTGCTGATAATAGAAATGAATGTCAGCATGCTCAATTCGCAAGTATTTTTCATTTTATGTATCTATCTGCCTGCCATCTTTTACTCTTTCCTAATGGAACTATTCAATCATGGACAAAGCCTTGGAAAGATGGCTATGAAGATTCGTGTAGTAAAGAAAGATGGTACTTCACCCAGTATTGGAGACTTCTTTATGCGCTGGTTACTACAAATCATAGACATGGGATTCTCCTTCATTGGTGCACTTGTCATCCTCTTGACTAAAAACTCGCAACGATTGGGTGACCTCGCAGCAGGCACAATGGTTATCCGACTGAACGATTATCGGAAGATTCAGGTGTCTCTTGATGAGTTCTCTTATCTTGATCGCCACTACAAACCAGTCTATCCACAAGCTGAAAACTTATCATTAAATCAGGTTGATGTTATCCAACGTACGCTTAACGTTGACGACAGTACGGACCGTGAACGGCGAATCACATCACTCGCAGCTAAGGTCCGTTCCGTCCTCTCTATCTCAAATGTCACAACAACAGACGAGAAATTCCTATACACTATCGTTCGTGATTACCAACATTATAGTCTTGAAATTGTTTAAGTATCTATTATACCCTACAAAAATAGGAGGTACTTGTACAAAAAGGGAGAGATTGAAAGAATAAAAAGAACACGAAAGCTATTTAACAGACGCTTGTAACGACGTTTCATTTTCCTACAAAACATCTTCCAATGATCAAACTGAGCTTGATGATCATTGGTGATTAAGTATCCTTTTAACTATAGATTGTACTCACATTAACAACATTCTGTGATGTGCTAAGCCATCAGCACCATTGGTGCTTACCAACAACTCCATTGGTGCTGGGCTGCAACACCAGTAGTGCTAGGCTGCCGCACATAAATAGGAAATAAGATAATAGATGCTTCCCTATCACTACACCTTATATAATAAAGTATCTATGACAACAGTATATGATGAAGAAACAAGTGAACAATAACACACATAATGTCTGCCGTATTGGTCCCTTTCACTCTTTCACACTCTCCTTTACTCTTGAGGATACACCACTACCCCTTCTTGCTTCTTACCATCCATCATTATCTTCAATGGTTTAGGGAAACGGACATGGCGTACCCACTTCGTCTCTTCAACTGCTGGTAAAGCATCAAGGATACTTCGCTGATAGACACAATCCTCTTTATATGGATTGATAGTGAAGTAGCCTACACCGAAAGAAGTAAGGTTCTGGAAAAAGTGGGTACCTTGACTGGGATCTACACGATAGTGTTCCAAGCCTTCTTCCACGATAATACGTGCAGCAGAAATATGCGGCCATTTAACAGGAATACCAAGCCAAGGATCACTTGATCCCCATCGACCAGGTCCTATGAGAATATAATTTTTATCTTCAGCAAGAAACTTTCGATTGATTTGTTCAATTTCATCCGCAATTGCAGGATTGTTCATTGCCGTAAAAGAAGCATCAGTCTTCACATAGACAACATCCGTTACATCATCCGAAATACCATGTCCTAAAGAATTATAACTACGTAGTAGACACTGGCTATCAGGAATCTTTTCCAGGTCTTCATCCAACATCTGTTTTGAATCAACTATCGGACGAATCTGAAGAAGATACAGTTCCCCTGTTCGGTCGGTATTCAAATTGACAGCAAACTCTATCTCTACAGGGCGACGCATGGCATCAGCACCATAACGCATAGCCATCTGTAGCAATTCTGGTAATGGGAATACATCCTGCTGCAATACACCACAGAAAGAGATAATCTTCCGTCCACCATCATAGATTCCATCATAGATTGTCTGGTCGTTAGGAAGATAAGTAGAGGCTATAAAGTGTAGACTGTTATCAGCCTCAGCATCCTTTACTTTCAGTTTTAGAATATTAAAGCCATCATCAACCCTGAAATCCTCTCCCACATGCTTCATGTCAAGTGCATAGAATTGGGTTTGTGTCTCACGTAAAGCAATGTCCATCTCACTCATCTGTAAGACTTGACGTGGATGGAAGGGCGATACACGTAGTGTCTGTCCCCCATCTACGATATATTTTCCTAATCCCAATGCCAAAGAAACAATTCCTTCTTCGGCTTGTTCCTCCCCTATAGGATAATAATTCAGTGATCGTAAGACACCAGAGATATTTGGATAGAAATGATCTCCATACTCTTTACCTACTACTTGCTGCAGGATTACTGCCATTTTCTCCTGATCTATGACATTACTTGTTGCTGTCATGTAAGCCTTTGAGTCATGATAGTAGACAGAAGCATAAACAGCCTTAATAGCACAAGCCAACATTCTGAGCATTTCATACTTATCTTCTAGATATGGAATCATATAAGTAGAATATATTCCAGCAAATGGTTGGTAATGGCTATCTTCCAATAATGAACTGGAACGAATGGCTATTGGAGAGTGTGTTGCCTCAAAGAAAGCAAAGAAATCACCAATAAAAGTATCAGGTAACTGTGCCTGAAGAAAGGCATGGAGTATCTCATCGTCACTGGCATCACTTAATGCTATCTGATAAAGATTGTTCTGCTCCATGAAACTATCAAACACATCCGTACAGAGAACAACAGTCTTTGGAATTTGAACAGTGGCATTGGTGAAGCTATTGAAGTCTGGATGACGTTTGATAACGTTATCAAGGAAAGCCAAACCACGTCCTTTTCCACCCAAAGAACCGTCACCAATACGCGCAAAGTGTGCATAGCGGTCGAACTTATAGCGGTCGAAAACGGCTACAACACCCTCATTACGCATTCGACGATAAGCTACAATCGCATCAAAAATAATCTGTCTGTGCACATCAACATCCTGTAACTTATGCCAAGTAATATCCTTCAAGAAAGAAGATACAGGGAAAATAGCACGTGCAGATAGCCAACGACTGACATGATTGCGTGAGATGTGATAGAGCATAGAGTCGCGGGGAATCTTAAAGATATTATCTTGAAGGTCCTTAAGATTACGTACACGCATGACTTCTTCATGCGTTTTAGGATTACGAAAGATGAAGTCACCAAACCCCATATGCTCTTCTAGCAGGTGTCGGAGGTCCACATTCATCTTCTTTGAGTTCTTATCCACGAAGCGGAAACCCTCTGCTTCAGCCTTCTCGCGGTTCTCACTCTCAGAACTTTCCATGATAAGCGGGACATATTCATCTGTGGCACGGATTGCACGGAGTAGTTTCAGACCAGCTTCAGCATCCTTAGTGACATTCACTTGATGCCCTGCAGCAATTAAAGCATCATCCTTCACATTATCTATAGGGAAGCGTGCATCAGAAATTACACCCAAACAGTTGTCCTTATAACGCTGATAAATGGCCCATGCCTCCTCATAAGTACGGGCAAGAACGACCTTAGGACGACCACGTTGACGCAGGGAAGCATCGTGACGAGTTAGGGCTTCTGTTGCAAAATTCTGACTTTGAGTGAGGATATAACTATATAAATTAGGTAGAATGGAGGAATAAAAACGAATGGAGTCTTCCACTAGAAGTATCATCTGTACTCCTGCTTCCTCAATATCATTATCTATATTCATCTTATCCTCCATTAGTTTAATAATGGAAAGAATAAGGTTCGTGTTTCCCAACCAGCAGAAAACATAATCGAAGATACTCAGATCTTCGTGCTGAATACGCTTCGTAATACCGTGAGAGAAAGGCGTCAAAACAACACAATGTATATCAGGGAAATCAGCTTTTACAGCTCGTGCTACATCGAAAGCATCATTATCAGCATTACCTGGCATACAGATAACAAGGTCTATGTCAACCGTATTAAGTATCTTTGCTGCCTCTTCTGTTGTCGAAACCTGAGTAAAGGTAGGCGGATAACGTAATCCTAGCTCCATGTACTCATTATAAATTTTCTCTTCAACACGTCCATCATCCTCTAAAATGAAAGCATCATAAGGATTAGCCACAATAAGAACATTGTAGATACGACGCATCATCAAATTGACGAAGCTAACATCTTTTAGGTAGAAATTGCTCCACTGTGCAGGAATTTGATCACTCATTGGCAGAAACTTAATTTTGGACAAAAATACGAAATAAATACAAGTCAACATAGCTTTTGGTTGCTAAAATGAGATTTTTTTTATTATTTTGCATACACGTGATTACCTTTCGTTAGCATGGGAACTTTCATAATAAAACTATTCTTTAGAAGATTTTGCAATTTTCTTTTGGAGGTCTGACAATTTTTGGATACATTTGCCGTACCATTCTAACCGAATGATACTAACTAACATAAACAAATAAAAGTCAATTTTACTATGGAAGTCGAAAAAATCATGCAAGCACTGGAGCAGAAGCATCCAGGTGAGTCTGAGTATTTACAGGCAGTGCGCGAAGTGTTGATATCTGTAAAGGATGTCTACAACCAGCACCCAGAGTTTGAAAACGCAAGCATCATCGAGCGTATCGTTGAGCCAGAACGTATCATCACATTCCGTGTACCATGGGTGGATGATAAGGGTAAAGTGCAGGTAAACATTGGTTACCGTGTACAATTTAATGGTGCTATTGGGCCTTACAAGGGTGGTTTGCGTTTCCACGCATCAGTAAACCTCAGCATTCTGAAGTTCCTCGGATTCGAGCAGACATTCAAAAATGCACTCACCACATTGCCTATGGGTGGTGGTAAAGGTGGTTCTGACTTCTCTCCACGCGGTAAGAGTGATGCAGAAATCATGCGTTTCTGTCAGTCATTCATGAACGAGTTGTATCGTCACATTGGTCCTGATGAGGATGTTCCTGCAGGTGATATTGGTGTTGGCGGTAGAGAAATTGGTTATCTCTTTGGCCAGTATCGTAAGCTAACACACCAGTTCCAAGGTATGCTCACAGGTAAGGGCAGAGAATGGGGTGGTTCAATCCTCCGCCCTGAGGCTACAGGTTATGGTGCACTCTACTTTGTTCACCAGATGATGGAGACCCACGGACTTGACATTAAAGGCAAAACTGTTGCTTTGTCAGGCTTTGGAAACGTTGCATGGGGTGCAGCAAAGAAGGCTACAGAATTAGGTGCTAAGGTTATCACACTGAGTGGTCCTGACGGATATATCTATGATCCAGAAGGTATTAGCGGTGAGAAGATTGAGTACATGCTCGAACTTCGCAACAGCGGTAACGACGTTTGTGAGCCTTACGCAGAGAAATATCCAGGTTCTAAGTTCTTCAAAGGACAGAAGCCATGGGGACAGAAGGCAGACATCTACTTGCCATGTGCTACACAGAACGAGCTTAACGGTGAGGATGCAGACAAGATTTTGGCATGCAAACCTTTGTGCGTTGCTGAAGTTTCAAACATGGGTTGTACAGCAGAAGCTGCAGAGAAGTTCACAGCAGCTAAACAACTCTTTGCACCAGGTAAGGCTGTGAATGCCGGTGGTGTTGCCACATCAGGTCTCGAAATGTCACAGAACTCACTCCGTCTCTCATGGAGTCCAGAGGAAGTTGACCAGAAGCTGCATTACATCATGAGCTCTATACACGAGCAGTGCGTGAAGTATGGCAAGCAGAACGATGGATATGTTGATTATGTGAAGGGCGCTAATATTGCTGGTTTCATGAAGGTAGCGAAAGCTATGCTTGACCAGGGCGTCATTTAAACAATACCAGTTATTCTCTCCTCTCCTAGTTTCTTGTAACTGGGAGAGGATAAACTCATCAGGGGAAGACTGGTTATAAATAGATTATTATGTATAAAATCAGACTTCTCCTGATAGCGTTTTTTTTGCTATTCAGTTTCTTTACACTGACGGTACATGCACAGTCGGGTGGTAAAGCTTCTTATTACAGCAACGGACTACACGGTCGTCGGATGAGTAACGGCGAACGGTATGACCGTAATGGTTTCACTTGTGCACATCGAACACTCCCATTTGGGACACGTTTAAAGGTAACGAATCCAAGAAACGGTAGATCGGTCATTGTTAGAGTAACTGACCGCGGACCATTCGTACGCGGACGAGTAGTTGACTTATCATATGCAGCTGCACGGGAGCTAGGTACATTAGCAAGTGGTGTCGCTTATGTAAAGGTGGAAGTTGTACCAAAAGAAACTGAGATTCCTTATGCTACAGAATCAAAAGGTATAGAAGTTCCAGAAGTTGAATATGGTACTGCTGGAGTATGTTATGAGTTCATTCCAGAATGGGAGAAGGTTGAAGAAGACAAGCCTAAGGAAATTGAACGCAAGGTAGATACATATCTTAATCGCCGACAAGCAGCACAACAAACAGATAAAGGAGGAAATATTGAGACACGTAGGGTTAATACTACACAATCTGCACGACAGACATCGACATCAAAGACTACGAATCAAGCGACACGACAATCTCAACAGAGTAAGCCAACTACACAACAAAATAAACAAACAACACAACCATCTAACAGAAAAAATGGTGCAAGTAGTAGCTGGACCAATTTCTTTAAACGCATTAAAGATGGTGTAACAGGATTTTTCGAATAAAACTGTCAAAAAGAAAATATTAAAATAAAAGGAGTAGGAGATTTTCATTAGTCCAATAAAATATTAATTTAGGACAATGGAAATCTCCTACTCCTTTTATTTAAAGAGATCTTGAAAAATACTTTTATTTATCATAGACAAAAAAACAACTAAACTACTACTAGAATAGAATTCTAAAGAAAGATACCAAAACAAAATAGGGACAGATATAAAAATCTGTCCCTACTGGTGTCAAACAAAGATTAATTATTAGTTAGTACAATTATAGCCTTAATTAATTTATTTATCAACTTATTTTCTTGTCGTTATCTCTAATTTATTAACTTTACAGATACTCCTTTTACCCTGAAGAACTGTCAAAGCAAAAGTGGTACTGCCATTTGTTAGCTTTTTACCAGCTTTTATGGTAGCTGTATAGCGGATTGTCTTTCCTGGAGCAATAGTCACAACATTAATGGAGGGACTAATCTGGATGTCTTGTTCATCTGCTATCATCACTACGGATGGTTGTATGTTATTTACGGCTACAGTGCCATAATTAGTAATATCAAAAATGAGCTTACCTTCCTCATTACGGGATAAAACACCATCATGATTGTTATCAGAAAGATAAGCATTAGTGATTTCAACATAAGGAGTACTTCTATTGTCCAAAAACACATTGTGTTCTACTGTATCTGATGAGGCAACACCCCTATCCTGAATAGAAACACAAGTATCAATGTGACTATTATCCTGAGAATCATAAACATTATCCACTATAGAGCTCTTATTATGCTTATCAGCTTTTGCACCTATTGTCGCACCAACCATAGCACCACCTGCCATTCCGACAATAGTACCAATATTAGAGCCACGTCCTCCTCCAGCAATACCACCAATGGCACTACCCAAGACACTACCTAATGAGCCACCTGTCATGGCTCCAGAGCCTGCATAAGTTCCACAACTACTCAAAAAGATGACTGTGAAAATAGGGAGAACAAATAAATTCTTCATACTTCCTTTTATTTTATAGTTACAAAAGTAAGCACAATTTCACATATCGCCAAAGACATTCCCCTACTTCGTATGGGGAAAACCCTAAAATACCTAAACATATCTTCTACTACTCTGATTTCCAGAAGTAAAAAGCAATAAAAAATATTATTCCTCTATCGGAAGATACAACATCAAATGATCAAATGCTATATAGCGTTTATCAGCCCAAGTGATAATACCGATAGCATCATTCAACGTACAGTTTCTCAACTCTTCATGCTCAGAAACAGAGACTTTATACGACTTTCCATTCTCATCTTTTACAGAGATAAAATCTGGTGTAATAGATTCCAGACCAAGATAGAAAGTATAGGAATAAGCTTCAAAGTCATTTGTTACCTCCATTCCTTTTTCTATTGGAGGATTCCAATCGTTTTTTGCACGTGTCAATTGTATCGGACGAAACCACGAAACATCCATCATAAACGACTCAAAAGCTATCTTCGTTGGTTTTTCTCCTCCCCAAAAAACAAAGTGTGGATAAGTGATATCATCCTTTGACAGCTTTTCATTGTTCAACCATTGCAACACTGAACGGGGGTGCTGCACACAAGCATAATCCTCACCATTACTATAAAAACTTACTGTAAACTCTTGCTGATGCAGCTTACCAACCTCACCTTCCTTCTGAAAATAATGACAGAACAGGTAGCTTGTTGCGAATTCTTCTACTTTCCAATAGTCCGGACATTGCTCACTATGCTGCTCACTCAACCAATAACCATCAAGATCAGGATACAACTGGTCCCATTGAACACGCCGTCCATTCTCTGTAATCTGCTCTGCACTTGCAAGAATTGACAGATTGCAAAGTACATCAGCCGTAAACTTAACCAATCGAATACGTGTCAGCTTCTCTTCCGAGTCTTTTAGAGCTTTATGAAAGAGGGTCATCCTTGGCGTTTGTACAAAAAGAATATTACGATGACATACGCGCAGAAAGAAGTTATAAACCTGCTCGTATTTTACCTTCATCTCCTTCGCATCGCCCTGTCGAGTATCAAAAGACAAAGGCAAGACGCCAAGCAACATCAACAACAAAACCGCAAGGCAATAAGTATCTTCTTCCTGCAAACGCAGAAGAAGTTCCCTCATCTTCGCATCTTGCTTATCTGTTATCTCGTCATCAAAAACACAAACATTGATGATTTGCTCACAACATTCTATCCTCACACCCTCTTCTTCATCCTCATGCAAAGGATTATACCTCTCCATAAGCTTTGCTGCTTGTGCATAAGCGTCTAACAAGCCATTAAGAATAATGTCCGTTTCGTCATACCACTCACGCTCCAACTCGTGAAATACGGCTCTGCGTAAAAAAGCATCTTTTCCACCAACACGACCAAAGGAATTGTTTCCACCGCCCGATTTTCCTATATGCCTCCAAAGCTCCTCACCACTATTATATAGTAGTCTGAGTCGAAACACAGCATTCAGCTTCTCCTTCATCGCCTCGTCATCAGCATCACCCTTAGACATTATTGACTGAGTTTCATCCCGCTTATCTACTATCTTAACAGTCTTATCATCTCTATTCATATCTTTCGTCCTTTACGCTATCATCTTATCTGACAGTAATAACCTATCTGACAGATCGCCTCCTTTTCATCTTCAATAGTTTTTACAGCTACAAAGTTCAATCCTTAAAGAATGTCCCAACAAGACATTTCATACATATCCAAACTTCCTTTCTTCATATATTACTAATTGCAGCAATAAAGCTACTCTGTCACAAAAATACAAATTAAATCCTTTGTGCCTCTCACAAATAAGCATTTATTTTGCAAACAGAAACAAAAACCTAATAAATTATGAACAAAACAACATTTATCTTAACGATTGGTATTACATTACTCTGTAGCACTACCTTACTCACAACTACCAGTTGCACGCCTAAGACTCCCGAAGAAATGCGACAAGATAGTATTGAAGCATTCTATGCTACGCCTGAGGGTGAGGCTGCAGCTATTGTTGAGAAATATTACGAAACATTAAAAGTAGAAGGACTTTCCGAAGCTGCGTCAAAGTTCTGTACTGGAAAGATAGCAAAACAATTAAACTCAATGGCAACACTTGTCAATATGGTGAAAGGTGGTAGTGGATATGACAAAATGGATATGGGCTTCGAGTCCGTAAAAACTGCTACGCTAACCAACTATCAAGATGTAGCAATGGTCGTAATTAAGAATAGAAAGGGAATCTTTACAGCAATGCTAATCCTGCAGGAAGATGGCTGGCGAATTTTCGCCATAGAGCCTAACGACACAACAGGTTTCAAAAATATGATTTTTCAAGACAAAATATCAGATAGCTATGATGTCTATCCTACTGACGGAGAAGACCCCGATGGCGGTGCTTCTGCTGCTCGACAGTTAGAAGAGGAAATGAACCAAGACTTCGAAACGTCGTACGATAATGCCGACTCATATTCAGAATAAAAACTTCTAAACATACAAAGATTATGACAAAAGAAAACATCATCAAAGCAATTAAAGATTATGAGTGCCATGCACTTCCCGTAAGTAAGAATGTTTTTACTGGTGACAATATTACTGCAGAACTCATCGAGAAACATTACAACCGCTATGGCATTAACTGTCAAGGAGAACAACCGCTACTCATTGTCAATGACTCTATCGTGGGTTCATTTGGCGGATATGGTTGGACGGGACTGATGATTACCGACAAGACACTCTATTATAAGTGTACAAAGGATTCCTTCCTCAGTGGTTTGATTGCTTTCAGCTCAAAAGGCATATTTCCTTTAGATCAAGTGCAGACCATTGCTATCGAAAATCACGATGCCTGCTTCGGCACAGCCTACGTAGGTCATCAACTCGTTATCAACAATGAAGTGATGGGCTTACTGCGTATGGGTGGAGGTGTTGAGTTTGACGACAAGGCTATCAGCCAACTGAATCATATCTTTAAAGCTGCGAGATAAGCCTGTTCAACTCTGTCTTTCGGTATTAGAAAGTTGGGGAATAAACTTCCTTAGCAAATATGTTATATTTGGTTTTGACAAGTTATACCCTCTCATACCCTCTCTTAAGCAATAAGGTGCTGACATTCTAACATCGTATAATAATGTGTTAGATGCAATGACTGCAACAACACCTTTCGAGCATTAGACATTGAGTACAATGCAAGTACATTCTCTGTCCCAAAGCCTTGCCCAAAGTGTAACAGTCGACACACTTACCCTCCTAACTGCCGTATTCTCGGCTTTTATCCTTTGGGCAACAACCGTGAGGTTTATAAAAGAATCTGGGAAAGGATGAACAAAGAGGAAAGCAAGTGTGATAGCTAATAGGCTGACATCTAATAGTTCTCATTAGCTACAACAGTTAACAAGCCTTCTACTGAACATATTTCATCAAGCAAGTATATTGTAATTATACTCTTTAGAGTAGTATCAATATATGCTTTTCATTGTGTTTTATTTACTTTATTTCATTATTATTTTGCTATTTCCAATAAATTCCCTACATTTGTGCCATGTTTGGTGGGCACTTTACAAACTACTCACCATTCATTGCACAAGACTTGCAAACGAGGTTATTCGACCCGGTTAAATCTGGAAAATTCAACTAAGGAGTCGTCATTAATCGAGTTTAGGCAGGTTCTGTGCCCCTATCCTATATGGGGGCATGGACTGTCTTTACTTTATTTTGACTCCAAGGTGTTTTCCAGAACCGAACCGGATAAATAAAGATAAAGCGGGCCGTGTCCCCTTTCTTCTTTTATTATCGTCTAATACAAACAACTAAAAACAATATTATTATGGCACTATTCAAAATTACCGTGAAGATGTCAAAGCATTGTGATGGCATGGTTATAGAACCAGGCATGAGCATCCAGTATGCTGCATTCTTCTCAAACGTTCTTTCAAACGACAAAGAACGAGACAAAATCAACACTCTCTTCTTCAACCACTTCGGTGTAGACCTAAAGAAGATAAATGCTTTAAACCCTGCGTATTTGAATGTAGAAAAAATATAAGACCACCATTATGAGAAAATATCTATATCTAATTCTGCTTATTATATCCAGCATTGTCAGTATCAGTTGTTCTGATACTAATGAAAATAAGAGGGATACTATAATATTATCAAAAAGCGAAAAGGAAATATATAAAGATATTGAGATAGCATCGCAAAAAAAATATTATCTATAGAGAATTCAAATAAAGCAAAGACAAATTTAAGAAAATATGCAAAGAAAGGCTTCTTCGGAAAGAATTGGCCTATTCCAATTATCACAATAGTTTTTCTCTTATTTACATTATACGCTTATGGTGTATATGAAGAAGCAAAACAAGCAGAAATGAAGCACCCTTTAAGGAAAGCAGATTTCTATTTATTATTCATTTTCACTGGTGCTTTTGGAGTACCATTTTTACGACTTAGGAAATTACAATGGGTTGCATGGGCTACTATTTTCACGTGTTTCTTTGCAATAATTGTTAATTACAAAATTTTATGGACATTTTATAATGTTCCAGAAATCTTATTCATTAGTAGTACTTCCCTCCATGAGTTTAAAAGCTTGACCATCTTCTATTATTCTGAGATCATAGTTGGTGGGCTTATAGCCTTCAACATTGTTTGGGGTATCATAGTGTTACCATATTATATTTACTGCTACAATTCTTTATATTTTAGGAAGCACCATGAAAATAATGCAATCCTATCGGGTAAAGAACTCGAAGTTGACTGGTTCTACAACAAAGAACTTTTACCTCATATCCACCAATTAGAAAAAGACCTTGAACTTATTAATAAGTATTGCTCAGATGATAATTATATTATGGAAGATCCTGAAGATAATAAATTAGATGGATTCTTTAAGGGTATTTTTACTTTTGGAGCAAGTGGAGACCTAAAACATGCTGTGGGACGGTTACGTTTATTGTCATTATCCTGTCAAGAACTCGGTCAGCATTTAGACGAATTAAATACAGAATATTTTCATTTAAGCAATTACCTTCAAAAATATCGTATAGCTGCATACAGAAACCTTTATTTAGCAAAAGAACTTATTAAAGTTATCAAAGACAATATGTCTGGACAACAACAAGAATTACTTACAGACAATTTGTTGCTAATCGACATTCCAAAGTATTCTCAAACGAAAAATGTAACACTTGACGCATCATCAGTTTCTTTTGACAATGACAGCTTTACTAGAGATTTTTCAGTAAATATAAATGATGCATTATCAAATATGGCTAATTACATTGAAGAGATTGAAAATCCAACACATAATGATTTTATTGACGCCGCTGTTGTTAATGGAGTCCAAGCATTGGCTAACACTGCAATATCAGCAATCACAGGTCTTTTCAATATGAATTCTAGAACAAGAGAAGCTTTAAGGGATAAAGAAGTACAAATCAGCGATTGTATTCAATACTTAAGTTCATCAATACCTAAAATACAACAATATCAGGCGACTTTGTTAAGACAAAGCGAGATTATGATAGCATTAAGTAATTTCAATAAAGCATTTGTTCATGCATATGAACCACTTAGACATATTGTTTTTGGAAGACCAAACATAAAACAATTTCTACATGGGGTTGTAAAAAATAGAGAAATATTTAAAACAGATGATTTTCGAAAAGATTTACAACTACTTATCGCGACCTGTTCAGAATACAATAAGATAAATAAAGCTACTGTTAGCAACAATTCAATGATGGAGGATAGCACAGATCTAAGACAGAATTCATCGTCACAAAGAATGAACACACCAAAAAAGGTAAATAAAGATTTAGCATATCACTCAATCGAAGAAACTACAATTGAAATTATTAAATAGATATCTGGTAGAGAGTTTATTGCTGATAGTTTTCTCATAGAAAACATTGGAATAAATCCGCCGTATTTACTACGAAGAATTGCAGAAGAACTTAATCGAATATTAAGAATAAATATAAGCATAGATGATCTTAGTAACTGTACAACAGTGAAAGAAATCATATATTCTGTATCATTACAAATGACAAAATAAACAAAATATAATATGCAAGAAAATAACAAACAAATAAGTCCGCTTAAAAAAGCGGGATATACTCTTAAAACATATTTAATAGAGCACCCTGCCGAAGGATTACAACTTGCAAAACAAGCTGGCGAAATATGGGCTATGAATAAACAATATGCTAAAGAGATTAACATGCTGAAAGAGAGCAATAAGTTTGAACTAGAAAAGATTAGCAAAAAATACGAACTTGCGAGAACTACTCTTGAACTTATCTTTTCTGAAAGAAGCAATGCTCTAAGCGGGTGTTATTATACATTAGAACAAGCATTAAAAAACAATGACAGAGAAATTATCATCGAAACATTAAGAGGAATTAGTAAAATCGTATCAGCTAATCCTTTAGAAAGTTTTGACCTGTTAACAAAACTATTAGATGATTCTAACGAAACTTTAATGTTGGACTTTTAATATATTATTAACTTAAATTGTAAAATTATGCAAAGAAAATGGGTTTGTCAAAAATGTGGTCAAGTACGTGCTATTTCAGGTGGACCAAAGCCTGATGCAACGCGTTGTGTTAAAGGTGGAACACATGTTTGGAAAGAAGAAAAATATACTGGTCACTTCTGGGATCGTTTTTATGGTAAATAACAAAGTACAATCCTTTCAACAAATAGAAATTCTTTCCAAATACAGAAATAGAGTTATTTATTCTTAAGTTTAAAACTACTTACAAAAAAGACCATTCCAAGACTTACCGGCAAGTAAAGAATGGTCTTTTCTGTCCTACCTTAAAACTACGAGGCCTCTACAAAACTCTTAGCTTAGAAATTTACTTATATCATTATTTTTTCGTACCGTTATAGTATGAAACAGCAACTCTCCTCTCTCAGCTTTGCCGACCTATTAGTCGGTCAGCGTAAGGTCAAGTAGACCTCTAAACATAATGAAGTTTATCAATCAATAAATCAAATAATCATAAACTCTAAAAAGAATGATGCAATTACAAAAAAGATAAAGGAACTTGAAGGAGAATATATTGACTTCATAGAAGTTATAGATAAAGAAAAAAGAAATTATAGTTTTGTCAAGAAATACTATTATGTAGTGGAACTAACAAATACATACAACTACGACATCATACGCTACTATGAGAATCCTCATTTGGAAAATAGTTACGAAAAGATGGAAACTCTCATTTTTAATCGTCGAATGCTCCTTAACCAACTATTCAAGCCAACAGATGAAAACTATCAACTATTAAAGGAATTCAACGAAAGACTTAAAGAAGTAGTAATTAAAAACTATCAACATAGCAGAGAGTTGTATTACAATACAAAGAAAATGTTGGCAGATAGTGGAAGTAGTTTGCAGTTTGGGGGTGTAGAGTGTAAGATATTCTTAGGAAAAGATAGGCAATACTCTAAAAGTAATCCCTTTCAAGGAGAAGAATCAGAAATAATTTGGGAGATTCTCAATGATGAGAGTTATAACGACATCTATTGCAAATATGGTTGCTGTATGAGTTTTGACGGATATCATGGAGAGGAAGACGACAAGAGTGAAATGGAACTCATGGGAATGCAAGATGCTGATGATTGTTGGAATGAAGGGTTAGACCGAGAATAGAGTTACGACTTACACCTTCATCAGCATTTTCACAATCTATACGACCATACGAGCTTCAGTATCTTCGATTTCATTTATGTTAGGGACTTCTACACAGAGTTTGAACTAAAATTTAATCAGAATATTTAAACAAGAATAAATGGAAAGAAAAGAGTTATGCATAATCTCCGACTCCGATATCCCAGCTGGTTCTGGTGGCATCAACGGAGAAGGCTATACATACGGACAATTACGTCATCAACCGATTATCACAGAAATATTACAACGCATCACCCACCCTATTGCACGCCAAATGGCAGAGGAATGTAACGAACGTAACAGCAGAGATGGGTTTACAATGTATAAAGTAGATGGTGAATACTGTTTTGAAGGGCTACGTGTTGGTCCAAAGGTTAAGATACCAGGAAAAGACGAATTATTAGCTCTGTTAGGTAATCAACCCATCAACGCTGCAACTATCCGTAACATCACATATACGCTCATACGTGAAGAATTAGCACGTTTATACGGAACATCTGTACAAGAAGCTGCAGACATCATTGGAAACCAACTTGATTGTGCGCCACACGAAGATATCTCTGGCTATATCTTCATGGTACCCAACTGGGCGCATAAATGGTTCCGCCACAATGGGTATGTGTCAAGAATGTTAAAACAGTAACTATCTAACTATCACAAATAAAAACTCCCAATACATTAGGTATTGGGAGTTCTTTATTATAGAGATAAAATCTATTCGGATTATTCAGCCTTTGCCTCTTCAGCAACGTTCTCAACAGCCTCTGCAGGAGCATCAACCTTCTTTGTAGAACGACGGCTACGACGAGTCTTCTTAGCATCAGCCTTTGGAGACTTAGCCATATTCTCATTGTAGTCAACCAACTCAATGAATGCTATCTGAGCAGCGTCACCCTGACGAGTACCGAGCTTGATAACACGTGTATAACCGCCTGGACGATCAGCTACCTTTACTGAAATCTCCTTGAAAAGCTCAGTAACAGCCTCGTTGTTCTGAAGATAACGGAATACAACACGACGTGAGTTAGTTGTATCATTCTTAGAACGTGTGATCAGCGGCTCAACATACTTCTTAAGAGCCTTTGCCTTAGCAAGAGTCGTAGTGATTCTTTTGTGCTGAATCAAAGCAACTGCCAAGTTTGAAAGCAACGCAGCGCGATGGTCAGCAGTACGACCCAAATGGTTGAATTTCTTATTATGTCTCATTTTGTTTTTTACTTGTTGTGGATAAACCCGTCAACTTATTGATATTGTTTAGACAACTTGTCAACTATTCTTTATCCAATTTATACTTTGTAAT
>FLSH01005215.1_pt1 | contig 18994 bp, 14 predicted proteins | sample 1550441 | NCBI WGS metagenome assembly FLSH01 (sample SAMEA4031756, study PRJEB14383) | metagenome | biome: human; feature: oral; material: saliva | place: Philippines | collected 2014 | reverse complement strand
GGAGTTCTTCGGAAGTAGTTTATGTGGTGAGATATCGCTATCCTAGCACCTTTTTCCAGGTATATAGCGGCTAAAGCTCGATAGTGTGGCGTAAATAATGAGATTTTTCCTTCATGTAAATGCAGATAAAGAAATGCCTAGTCGAGGTATTCTGGCGCCTTAAAGTGAAGATTTAAATTTTGCTCATCTTTGCATAAAATGATTTGCATCACAAAGGTTATTTTATTCATAAAGTAACTCGAAAGGGTGCTAGAGTATCTCACGGTGCGTACCCGTGCATGCACATTGTGAAACCAAATCACAGCCCACACAATGCACCAACACCTCACTCTTCCGTATTCACTCGTACCGAGCGCACGCCCTCAACGCGAATCGGCAATGCTACGCCGCATCGTGCGCACCCGGTACCACTCACCTCAAGGACGTCCATGCTTCGCATTGCTCGCCCCTCGCAGGCACGCTCCTCACAGCGTTCCCTGCTGAGCTTCGTCACCGCAACCTGCTTGCTCTCGGCAAGCGTGATCCCCGCTGTGGCAGCACCCACCGCGCCGGCCACCCAGCCCAAGGCATCTGCGGCGGCACAGGCTTCTCATACCGCCCAGATCTCCAATACCGCGCAGACCGCACAGTCCGCGCCCGTGGCGTACAACCGCTTCATCATCACCTACACCGATGAGGCGAAGAACGCCGCCTCCACCGATGCCACCGCAGACCAGATCGATTGGTCCGCAGCCGCCGGCACCCAGCAGGCAACCTGGGCCGACGCACTCTACGCGGGCATCACCTCCGAGGTGCAGAGCATTGACGAGCTGCTGAACATTAAGACCAGCTACGTCCGCTCCACCGCGCTGGATGCCAGCGTGGTCACCACCTCCGCGGAACTCACCCCCGCCCAGGCGCAGCAGTACATGAACGCCCTGAGCGCGAACTCCAAGGTCGCCTCCGTCTCGCCCGATATGCGCCGCTACGCCACCGTGGACAACACCTCGGAGCCCGTCAAGATCAACGACCCGAAGATGAACCGCATGTGGTCCCTCACCGGTGAAAAGGGCGTCTCCGCGCTGGAGGCGTGGGGCACCACCCGCGGCAAGGGCGTGACTGTGGCGGTGCTGGACTCCGGCATTACCGCCCACCCGGACCTGGACGCTAACGTGCTGCCCGGCTACGACTTCATTGCCGAGTCGGCGTTCTCCAATGACGGCGACGGCCGCGACTCCGACCCGACCGACGCCGGCAACTGGACCGTAGATAACCAGTGCTTCACCGGTTCGAAGGCGACCGCCTCCGACTGGCACGGCACCCATGTGGCGGGCACTATCGCCGCTATCGCAAACAACAACGAGGGCATCGCCGGTGTGGCACCCGAGGCGAAGATCGTGCCCGTGCGCGTTCTGGGCGCCTGCGGCGGCTTCGATTCGGACATCACCGACGGCATTATTTGGGCTGCCGGTGGTAGCGTGCGCGGCGTTCCGGCAAACCAGAACCCCGCCCAGGTCATTAACATGTCCATCGGTAGCGAGGGTACCTGCACCACCCCGTACCGCCAGGCGATTGCTCAGGCGAATAAGCGCGGCTCCATCGTGGTCGTCGCGGCGGGCAACAACAACTTTGATGCCTCGAAGTCTAGCCCCGGCAACTGTGAGGACGTCATCAACGTTGGCGCAACCGATAAGAACGGCAAGCGCTCCTACTTCTCCAACTACGGCTCCCGCGTGGACGTGAGCGCTCCCGGTGGCGACCGCCGCTACTGGGGTGGTGGTATTCTCTCCACCCTGAACGCCGGTAAGACCGCTCCCGGTAAGGCCGACTACGCCGAGTACCAGGGCACTTCCATGGCGGCACCGCATGTTGCCGGTATTGTGGCGCTCATGAAGGCGGTCGACCCGAAGCTGACGTACGCTCAGGCGAAGAAGGCTCTGCAGTCCACCTCTCAGGGTGTTGAGTGCGACCAGTCCGCGTGCGGTTCCGGCATTGTGAATGCGGCGCGTGCGGTTCAGCAGGTCCGCTCCGACCGTGAGGCTGCCGATGCTGCTGCGGCTGAGGCGGCACGCAAGAAGGCTGAGGAGGAGGCCGCACGTAAGAAGGCAGCTGAAGAGGCAGCCCGCAAGAAGACTGAAGAGGACGCCAAGCGTCAGCAGGCCCCCGCGCCTAAGGTAACTCCGGCACCTAAGGTGACCCCTGCTCCTAAAGCTACCCGTCCGGTGACTCGCCCGTCCCGCCCGGTCACTCGCCCCTCGTACCCGTCGCGTCCGCGTCACGGCCACACTCCCCGTTACCGCTCGTGGTACGGTGCTTCTGCGAATACCTACCCGAGCAGCGGCTACCCGAACACCGGATACCTGGGTTTCGCGACCGGTAACCACCGCTAGTTATCGCCACTAGCCGAACCTCGTTGTAGACGTGAAAAGCCCCCGATGAGTTCTCATCGGGGGCTTCGCTATGCGCTGTCGGCTGGGCCTGGTGTGGCGTCCGTAGCGGATAGCTTATTGTTCATTGACCTCGCGGGGCTTCTGCGCGGGGTTGGTGACCAGCGGTTCGTCCTGGGTGATGGGTTCGGCGTCACCGTTCAGGTCGTAGACCTGGGCATCTTCGGGGATTTCCATCGCGGGGGCGCCGGGAATCCGGTCGTCAGGAATCTGGCTGTGGGCATCGGTGCGGTTTTCCTCGGTGGTGGCTACGGCCCCGGTGTCGTCCGCAATCTTGGTGTGAGACGCTCCGGCGCTCAGACCCTTAGAAATGATCTTGCGCGGTCGCAGGAAGGTCACCTTGCCGTTCGCGTCCAGGTTTCCAGCCTTTTTAGCCAGGTTGAAGCTGTTGATAATGCCTCGGCTGCAGAAATACTTATCGCACTTGATGCGGTTTCCCCCCGCGAGGGTGAACGCCTCCTCGACCTGCTTGGTGGTTATGGAAGTGCCGTTGACCAGCTGCTGCGCCAGCAGAGCGGAGACGTGCGGTGCCGCCATGGAGGTGCCGCTCTCGTAGTCGTAGCTGAACTTGGTGTAATCCGGGCGGTTAAGGCTCTTCATGGACAGGGTGAGGATGTTCTCACCCGGCGCCGAGATGTTAACCCTCGTGCCGTAGTTCGAGAATGACGCTCGCGTGCCAGCCTTGGTGGTTGCGCCAACCGTGATAACGCCCATGCAGTTGGCGGGCGCGTACTTGGAGGCTTCCGTGTTGCCGTTACCAGCCGCGGCGACCACGAGTGCGCCCTTGGAGCGGGCAATGTCGATCGCGCGCTGGTAAGCGGCGGGGCAGCGGGTCACAGTGCCGATAGACATGTTGATGATCTTGGCGGGGTAGGTGTTATCAGGCACCCCGTCAACGTGTCCGCCGGCAGCCCAGATGATGGCGTCGGCAATGTCGGAGGTGCGGCCACCGCATCGGCCCAGCACGCGCACGGGCTGCACGCGGGCGAGGTCGGCGGCACCAACCATGCCCATGCCGTTGTTGCCGCGGGCGCCGATGATGCCGGCAACACTGGTGCCGTGCCAGGTGGAAGTGTGGGCGTTCGCCTGGTCCTTACAGAGGTTGTAGGGCGCGTAGTCGCCTTCATCCCTGGGGTTGGGGTCGCGGCCGTCGCCGTCGCGGGCACTGAGCGGGTCGCTGACGAAGTCGTAGCCGTTCGCCATGCCGGTGACCAGGTCGGGGTGCGGTACGTAGCCGGTGTCGAGTACGGCGACTTTCACGGTTGCACCGCGGCGCAGGCGTGCGTTACCGGTGTTCTGAACGCCGGTGGTGGGGTTGGTGAGGTTCCACTGCTTGCTGTACTGCGGGTCGTTGTACTGGAAGGTGATGTCGCCTTCTGCGGCGGGGTAGTTGATGTAGTCGGGTTCGACGGAAGCTACGTCCGGGTCGGAGGCGACCTTCGCCATGAACTCCTTTGCCTCATTTTTGTTGAGGGTTTTGGAGGTCTGGATGACGGCGTCATTGGTGGAGGTACTGCGCAGGGTTTGGGTATCGATGTTCAGAGATTCACTGGCAATATCAACGGTGTCTTTAACGTCATTAGCAATGTCTTGGATTGCATCCCGATTGCCTTCGTTCTGCTGCTTACGCTGCTTGGCTTCGTCGGTGTAGGTGACGATGAATCGGTCGAACTTCTGCTGGGGGAGCGTACCTGGAGCAGGCGCGGTGGGGGTGTTAGGGCGTGCTGCGCCATTGCGCATCAGATTGAGGGGGCTGACGGGCCCTTCGATCTGGGGTGCCGCCTGGGCTGCTGCCAGGATGGCTTCGTCGCTGGGGGCCTGCGCGAGGACTGCGGGCAAGTCGCCTCCGAAGAGGAGTGCGCCGGCGGCGAGCAGGCTCATGGCTGCGTGTGCGGGGCGCTTGCGGCGGCGGTTATTGGGGTAGTGGCGAGGAGGTGTTTCAGCGCGGCGTGCGCCGATGTATGGAAGCCTCATCTGGTTCTCCTGATGTAGGTGGTATGCGGACTGCGTGATGTGTACTGGTGTCTCCGTCTGCAAGTGCACAAGGTGCGTATGGAGTTTTTACTGGGCGGCAAAAGGGGCCTGTTTTTGGGCGCGCTGAAGTAATGAATGGGGTGAGGGAATAGCGTTTATTTGACCCTTTTTCGTCCCGGAAGAACTCATTTTGGACGGTGTGCAACGTACATTTCTAAGGTATCACTTCAGGGTGAGCTTTAGGGATTTTTAAAGCATTTTTCACGGGTTAATGTGCATAAAACCAACCCGTGCAGGCTGAATAGTGCCTAATCATTAAGGGTTTATGTAAGTTAAACTTGAAGGTTTAGGTATGCGAGGTGAGCTACGTGGTGCCCTTGGAAAGTGGGGTGATAAGTAGATGTTTTAACACTGTGGTGTAAGCACTGAAATGCATTAAAAATGTGGTTGATATTAAAAGATAAAAACCAACCGAAATACGCGTGAAAATAAATAAAAACCTGGTGGCACTCATAGCTGGCAGTGCTGACAGCGCACCCTGCCGGTAGGCACACAAAAGACCGGGGCGGCCACCGCATGGGTGACCGCCCCGGCCTATAGAATCATCAGCATCAGCAAACTGGCGCTCGCTGTCTACCGAAGAAAGCGTCCTTAGGAAGCGTAGGAGCCCAGCAGGCGAACCGCACCGCCGTCCACGCCCTTAGCGCCCTGAACGTAATCGGGGTTGTTAGCCTCGGGCTCACCGGCGGCAACAACGTCACCCATAATCCAGGAGGGGATGCCGCGGTCGTTCAGGCGCTTGGTAGCAGCCTCAGCCACGGAGGGATCAACGATAGCGATCATACCCACGCCCAGGTTCAGGGTGCGCTCCAGGTCGGCCAGGGGCACGTTGCCCAGCGAACCGATCAGGGAGAAGATCGCGGGAATCTGCCAGGTGGAGCGGTCCACGCGGCCCTCCAGGCCCTGGGGCAGAACGCGAGCCAGGTTAGCAGCCAGGCCGCCGCCGGTCACGTGGGAGAAGCCGCGCACACCGCTGCCGGTGGTGCCGTCCTCGCCGTTGACGGGGAATGCTGCCGCCAGGTCCAGGCAGTCTGCCGCGTACACGCGGGTGGGTTCGAGCAGTTCTTCACCGATGGTGCGACCCAGCTCGTCCACCTGGCGCTCCAGACCCCAGCCGGCAACGTTCAGGACCTTGCGGACCAGGGAGTAGCCGTTGGAGTGAATACCGGAGGATGCCATAGCAACCAGCACGTCGCCCTCACGCACGCGCTCGGGGCCGAGCAGTTCGTCTGCCTCGACCAGACCGGTTGCTGCGCCCGCAACGTCGTACTCGTCCTCTGCGAGCAGGCCGGGGTGCTCGGCGGTTTCGCCGCCAACCAGGGCGGTGCCAGCCTGCGCACATGCGCCGGCGATACCGCGCACAATGTCAGCGATACGTTCGGGAACGACCTTGCCGGTGGCAATGTAGTCGGTCATGAACAGCGGCTTCGCACCGCACACGACGATGTCGTCCACGACCATGCCAACCAGGTCGTAACCGATGGTGTCGTGAATATCCAGTGCCTGCGCGATAGCGACCTTGGTGCCCACACCGTCGGTGGAGGTAGCCAGGTAGGGCTTGCGGTACTTGACGAGCTCGGAGACGTCGTACAGGCCCGCGAAGCCGCCCACGCCACCAACGACGGAGGAGTTGTGGGTCGCCTTGATAGCGCCCTTCATCAGCTCAACGGCGCGATCGCCAGCCTCTACGTCAACACCTGCGCTTGCGTAGGTTACGGTGGTGGTGTTCTCGCTCATTAGGATTCCTTCGGGGTAGTGGTAGCGGAGGAGTTTGCGGGGGTGCGGTCCTGCTCGGTGAGCAGTGCCTCGAGGTCGGCGTCGGGGCCGGGGTTGCACATGCCCATACCGGCGTCGTCTGCGGCAATCTGTACTGCGGAGGGGTCGAACTTCGTTTCGAGAGTTTCGGTGCCTTCGCGGGTCTCAATGGAGACAGCCTCGGCGTGCTCGGGCTTGGAGGGGACGGGGCGTTCCACGGTCACCTCAGCAGCCTTACCGGCGAGGGGGCCGCCCTTGCCCTTCTCCTCGGAGTCGAAGAGGGACTTGCCGCGTCGTTCCTCGCTGGGCAGCTCAATCGGGTATTCGCCGGTGAAGCATGCGGTACACATGTTTTCGGCGGGCTGCTCGGTGGCTGCCATCATGCCGTCCTGGGAGATGAAGCCGAGCGAGTCGGCGCCCAGGGAGGAGGCGATTTCGTCCACGGACAGGCCGTTAGCGATCAGCTCCGCGCGGGAGGCGAAGTCAATACCGTAGAAGCAGGGCCACTTCACGGGCGGGGAGGAGATGCGCACGTGCACTTCCTTCGCGCCGGCTTCGCGGAGCATACGCACGAGGGCGCGCTGGGTGTTACCGCGAACGATGGAGTCGTCAATGACGACGAGGCGCTTGCCAGCAACCACGGACTTGAGCGGGTTCAGCTTCAGACGGATACCGAGCTGGCGGATGGTCTGCGAGGGCTGAATGAAGGTTCGACCCACGTAGGCGTTCTTGACCAGGCCGTTACCGTAGGGAATGCCGGACTCTTCGGCGTAACCGATTGCGGCGGGAACACCGGATTCGGGGGTGGGCATGACCAGGTCAGCTTCGACGGCGTGCTCACGAGCGAGCTGACGGCCCATTTCCACGCGGGATTCGTAGACGCTACGACCGGAGATGGTGGTGTCCGGGCGAGCGAGGTAAACGTACTCGAAGACGCAACCTGCGGGCTTAGCTTCTGCGAAGCGCTGGGAACGCAGGCCGTTCTCGTCGATGGTGAGGAATTCGCCGGGCTCAACTTCACGCACGAAGGACGCGCCGACAATATCAAGTGCCGCGGTTTCGGATGCGACAACCCAGCCGCGCTCCAGGCGACCGAGTACGAGGGGGCGAACGCCCTGCGGGTCGCGTGCAGCGTAGAGGGTGTTCTCATCCATGAAGGTGAGACAGAAAGCACCGCGCAGGGTCGGCAGCAGGTCGAGCGCTGCTTCTTCGAGGGAATCGAAATCGTGCTCCGCCAGCAGAGCGGTGACGAGTGCGGTGTCGGTGGTGTTGCCCTGGGCGAGTTCGCCGTGCTTGGGCGGCTTGCCGCCGTTCTTTTCGAGCACACGGTCGTAGAGATCAGCCGAGTTGGTGAGGTTACCGTTGTGCGCCAGACAGAGCGTGCCGTGCGGGGTGGTACCGAGGGTGGGCTGTGCGTTAGCCCAGTGGGATGCGCCGGTGGTGGAGTATCGGGCATGGCCGATAGCGTGGTCACCGGGCATGGAGCTGAGGGTAGCTTCGTCAAAGACCTGGGAGACGAGTCCCATATCTTTGTACACGTGGATACGTTTGCCGTTACTGGTTGCGATACCTGCTGATTCCTGGCCGCGGTGCTGGAGTGCGTACAGGCCGTAGTAGGTTAGCTTTGCCACGTCCTCGCCGGGTGCCCAGACGCCGAAGACGCCGCAGGCGTCCTTGGGGCCGTGGTCAATCGGATCGAGGTCGTGAGTGAGTTTTCCGTCGGGGCGAATCAATTCACTGTCTTTTCGACGATGGGACTGCGGATGCGTCTGCGCGGGCGCAAGACGGATGTGTGTTTCTGTACTCGCACCTGCCTGTGTGTGCGGTAGCATACACCAGACCCTTAAAAGTGTACCGGGTTTCAGTCTAGACGTGGTGAAGGATACGCTAAATACCTCAGTATGGACGGCTATTAGCGGCTTCTGGCGGCAGGAAGCTACAGAAGCCGCGAAAACTCGGGGTCTTAAGCAGCACTTAAAAGAGCGTCAGCAGGGTAGAGAGGTCGCTACGCTCGCCGGAGGCGTCAAGCACCCCGGCGGCAACCGCCTGCTCCCACGAGCAGGCGCCCAGCACCAGTGCCGCCCAGACCGCGGGTGAGGTCTCCACGACCGAGGGCGGGGTGCCTCGCGTGTGGCGGGGGCCCGCCACGCACTGGGTCACGCCCAGCGGGGGTACGCGCACCTCCACGCTATTCCCGGGGGCGAGGGTCGCTAGCTCTTCGAGGGTGAAACGTACGAAGGTAGCGCGCACGGAGCGGGGGAGCGCGGCAAACGCCTGCGCTACCTCGGTGGGCACAGGCGCAGCAGGTGTTGCGGAACTATCTTCGAACGAGGCGAAGAGCGCACGCACCTCACGCACCGCCGCCATGCCCGCCTCTTCGCTGGTTTTGCGTCGAATTGCCACGGCTACTTTCCTTCCGGGGCGCCGTTAGAGAGATCCTCGCGGGTGAAGAGCTCATCATGCATGCGCAGCTCGCCGACCTCAACCGGCTTGCCATCCACGTAGCCGCCGGTCACCGGGGGAACCACCAGCGCAAGTAGGCGCTCGCATTCCTCGGCGCTCAGGTAGCCGCCAGCGGCGAGAGCACGCAGAGCCACGGCGTACATGGCGCGGTGCGAACCGTCGCTCATCTTCACCACCACGGATGCGCCCGAACGCAGACCAATGCAGAGCACGCCCTCCGCACCGCCCTTGACGATCGCGTCCAGTTCTTCGCTGAGCACGGTGTCGGGGGAGCCGGGCGCCTGAATCAGCTCGGGGTAATCCACCATGGCGGTCGCGACCGTGGAGGCGCGCGCATCCGCCCCGAGGTTGCGGATTGCCGAGCCGAGGGTCGAGTAGGCGCGTGCGGCACCCAGCAGGGAGACAGCGTGTACGGGCGCGCCGCAGCCGTCAACGCCGATGGCGGCTACCGGCTCGCCGGTGAACGCCTCAATTTCTTCGGTGATGACCTGCTGCAGCGGGTGCGCGGGGTCGAGGTAATTGTGCAGGGTCCAATTCTGCGAGCCCTCTTCGAGGTCGCCGCGCTCCAGCTTGGCGGTGCACGCCCACAGGAATGCGGCGTGCTTGCCGGAGCAGGGGTGCGCCAGGGCAGTAGCGGCGAGGTTCGCCTGAATCATTGCCTGGCGTGCCTGCTGATCGGCAGGGAGCGTGGGCTTGAGCGCCAGGTGTGCCGGGGTGAGCGGGTTGGTTTCGGTGCTGCCCTGGGTGAGTACGTCCTGCACGGCGCGCATCTGCTCGAAGGTGCCGCGGTGCGAACCGCAGGCGATGGCGACCTGGGAGCCGCGCAGGGGCGTGCCCGCCTTCATCGATCCGATGGCCTGCAGGGGTTTAGCGGCGGAGTGCAGGTAGAAGGGCTCGTGAATATCGCCGAGGGCTAGCTGCACATCGCCGTCGGGGCCCAGTAGGATGAGGCGGCCGCGGTGGCGTGCCTCAACAAGGTTGTTGCGGGTGAGCTGCGCGAGTTCTACGTCGAAGGCGCCGCTCTGGTGGGTGGCGTGGGAAATGGCCTGTGTGGTGGTGCTGTTGGTCATTCTTCTAGTTTAAACGGGGCGTGCGGCGTGACCCTATTCGTGGTGAGTGGCGGGCAGGTGGGAGTAGAGCTGACATCGTTGAGGGAGGGGCGTGTGAATAGATTCACCTTCACAGCGGATTGAAATTATGAGTAATTCATTTTTATAATTGAAGTGTGCTCAAGCGCAACGGGTAAAACCGAGGTACGTGAGCGAGGCACAGCCCGCACGAACCGAAAACCCAGCACCGCATAGGACCGACCACGATCGACGCCCGACGAACCATTCCGGCGCCTCGACGTACCGCCTCATGAATATGGCGATGACCAAGGCAGCGGCAGATGAGCAAACCCCACCCCGTCAATCGATGAGCGACGAGTGTATCTTCTCAGATGCACATCATCTCCGACGCCACCCAACACGCGGTCTGAGAACGGGCGTAGTATATCCAGAAGGAAATTGATGCAGCCCCGGAATCCCCATATCTAGACGAAACTAGCATCTAGGCGAAACTAGTTAGACGCGACTTAGACGCGACCCGGTACGAGTATGCATCCTCAGCGCCCCTCACCCCTCAACTCACTCTTGATCGGTGATCCTTGATTGGTGAGCGGCAAACCATGTAAAGGAGTACATCCATGGCAGAGCAGAACAACACCTCCGCACAGAACACCTCCCCCAAGGGCGGTGTGGGCGTGGATTCTGAATTCCACGCAAAGTTCTTCCCCATCTTGGCTCGCGTTGCTTCTGTGACTGCAGTGCTCATGTACGTGTTCTACTTCCCGCAGATTATCGGTAACCTGAACGGTCACAAGGGTGACTGGATTCAGCCTCTGGTTGCTGCCGTGAACTGCACTCTGTGGGTTCTGTACGGTCTGTGGCGCCCCAAGAAGGACGTTCCAATTATCGTCGCGAACCTCCCGGGTATTGTCTTTGGTGGTGTGGCTGCTATTACCGCCCTCATCTAAGGTTTAGCTTGATTCGGTAGCTTCGGTTACCGGGCCGTGCGGCTCTTCTTGAGCGTGCATTCTTTCGAATGTGCCGCTACATGAGAAGAGCCGCATTTTTAGTGCGCTCAGCTCACATTTTTAGTGTGATACCGGGTACCCTAAATAGCATGAAGGTTTTGGTACTGGGCCCCGGCGGCCGCGAACACGCAATTATTCGAGCGCTTCTGCGCGACCCTGAGGTAACTGAGGTGCACAGCGCCCCCGGCAACGCCGGTATTGCCCAGGATGTTCCCGTCCACGCAATTGATGCGAATGACCCCGCCCAGGCAACCGCCCTGGCACGCGAACTGAACGCCGACCTGGTCGTTATTGGCCCGGAGGCGCCCCTGGTCGCAGGTGTCTCCGATGCACTGCGTGAGGCGGGTTTTGACGTTTTCGGCCCCTCCGCAGCTGCCGCGCAGCTGGAAGGTTCCAAGGCTTTCGCTAAGCAGGTCATGGAAGAGGCTTCCGTGCCGACTGCTTGCGCCTACGTGGCAACGAATGCCGCCGAGGCGCAGGCGGCACTGGATGAGTTCGGCGCACCCTACGTGGTGAAGGACGACGGCCTGGCTGCCGGTAAGGGCGTTGTGGTGACCGAGGACCGCACCGCGGCACTGGAGCACGCTCAGGCTTGCTTCAACGCTGGCGGCACCGTGGTCATCGAAGAGTTCCTGGACGGCCCCGAGGTGTCCCTCTTCGTCATCTCTGACGGTAAGAACGTTCTGCCGCTGTCCCCGGCTCAGGACTTCAAGCGCATTTTTGACAACGATGAGGGCCCGAACACCGGTGGTATGGGCGCCTACACCCCGCTTCCCTGGCTGCCCGAGGGCTTCGTGCAGGAGGTCGTGGAGAAGGTGGCACGCCCGACCGTGGCTCGTATGGCTGAGCGCGGCACCCCGTTCGTGGGCGTGCTCTTCTGCGGCCTGGCTGTGACCAGCCGCGGCGTGCGCGTTATCGAGTTCAACGCCCGCTTTGGCGACCCTGAAACCCAGGCGGTTCTGGCGCGTCTGCGCACCCCGCTGGGCCAGCTGCTGCGTGCGGCTGCTCGCGGTGAAATTTCTGAGGGTACCGAGCTGGATTGGGATCCCCGCACCGCAGTGGACGTGGTCATGGCTGCTGAGAACTACCCGGACACTCCCCGCAAGGGTGACGTCATCTCCGGTCTGGACGAGGCGAACGCGCTGGAGGGCGTGCACGTGATTCACGCGGGCACTGTCGCATCCGAGGAGGGTGTGCTGACCGCTGGCGGTCGTGTGCTGGCTGTTGTTGCTCTCGGCGACGACCTGGCTGCCGCCCGCAACGCCGCCTACGAGGGTGTTCGCGCTATCTCCTGGGCTGGCGCGCAGTACCGCACCGACATTGCGCTGAAGGCTGTGGAGAACCGCATCCAGATTCCCGCTCCGCGCGGCTAAAACCTTAGTGTGACCGGCTTCCCCGCTTGAGGGTGGGGGAGCCGGTCGCTTCTTTGCCTCGAGATTGTGCCGTATTGATGACTGATGGCACTATCGGGAGCCGTGCCTGTCGCGGTATTGTAATTACACAGACTTTTTGCATCCACATCACACCACCTCATCAGGAGAAATTCTCATGACTTCTCGTTCTAACCCCCTGGAAATTCCTGGCTGGACTCACATTTATTCCGGCAAGGTCCGCGACCTGTATGTTCCGAATGAGGAACGTTTTGACGCTACCGGCTTGACCGTCAATGATGACGCTGAGTTGCGTGCCGGTTCGGTCATGGTTGTTGCCTCGGACCGTATTAGCGCTTTTGACCGTATTCTGCCTACCGAGATCCCGGATAAGGGCAAGATTCTGACTCAGATGTCCCTGTGGTGGTTTGAGCAGCTTAAGCAGGTTCCGAACCACGTGCTGTCCACTGACGTTCCGGATGTTGTGGCTGGTCGCGCAATGATTTGCCGTTCGCTGAATATGTTCCCGGTGGAGTGCATTGTGCGCGGTTACCTGACCGGTTCGGGCTTGGCAGCGTATAACGAGACCGGTGAGATTGCTGGTGTGAAGCTGCCTGCGGGTCTGGTGGATGGTTCCCGCCTGGACACCCCGATTTTCACTCCGACCGGTAAGGCTGAGGTGGGTGAGCATGATGAGCTGGTGACCCGTGAGGAGCTGTACGCTGAGGTGGGCCAGCCGGTGGGTGAGCGCCTGGAGGAGCTGAGCCTGAGCCTGTACACCACTGCGGAGAAGATTGCTCGCGAGCAGGGCATTATTCTGGCGGATACCAAGATGGAGTTCGGTACCGATTCGTACCGCGGCGAGATCACCCTGGGCGATGAGGTGCTGACCCCGGACTCTTCGCGTTTCTGGGATGCGACCCAGTACGAGCCGGGCCGTGCGCAGCCGAGCTTTGATAAGCAGTATGTGCGTGACTGGCTGCGTTCCCCGGAGGCGGGTTGGGACGGCTCGGATAATGTGCCGCACCTGCCTGAGGAGGTTGTGGAGAAGACTCGTGCCCGTTACGTTGAGGCGTATGAGCGTCTGACCGGCACGAAGTTCTAAACTCAATATTTCGGGCTGAATAAGTCTTTGAGATAGCTAAAGGGTGGTGCCCCGGAAGAATGACCTTCCGGGGCACCGCCCTTTAGTGCTGGGCACTTATTGCAGGAGCTCAAGCGGCTGAACCTTCGTTGCCGCGTAGGCGGGCAATGCACCCGCCACGATACCCACAGCCAAGCCCAGGAAAGGAATCCCCAGGATAAGGGGAGGCAGAGATAGCGCCCACCCGTTGAGAAGGCACACAACCCAGGAACCGAGGATACCGAGGATGAAGCCTCCAAGAGCGCCCAAGGCACCGAGGAGAGCCGCCTCCGCAAGGAAGCTCACCGCCACATCTCGCCGTCCCAGCCCTAACGCACGGTTGATGCCGATTTCCCGGCGGCGTTCCCAGACCGAAATCTGCATGGTCATCACAATGCCGAAGCTTGTCGAGACGATAAGAACCACCAGGATGATGGTCGTAAGAGCTCGACTGTCCTTCGTCAAGGAAGCACGAAGAGTCACCGGTGAAGGTGGAATCTCAATGTTTGTATCAACGGGGGTGCGTTGCGGATCGAGCACCTGCTTGAGCTGTTCCGCGACCGTATCTGCGCTTCCTGGATTCACGATGACGTCCATACCGCGTTGCAGGGTGTGGGCTTGCGGCAAGAAAGTGGAGGTAGTCGGCAGAATAAGAGCGCTACTGAGAGCAGCGTTTTTGCCACCGTCACGGATAATACCGAGCACATAGGCTCGCATTCCGTTGACCTCAATTATGTTCCGCCCGGGCTCAGTACTGACTCCTAGCTCCTTCGCGAGGGCAACACCCAGATAGACGGTAGGCTCACCGGGGCGCTCGCGGGCAGGCTCCGAAAAGTGCCCTTCGACAATGTGCGCACCTCGTGCTTTCAAACCTGCTTCTGAAACGACTGCAAGGGGCGTTTGCTGGCCCTCATACCCCGGCCTGTTGACTTGTGGACGCGTTGTCTGCGTATCTACGGTGACTGTACCGGCAGCTTTCACCTCTGGAATTTGGTTAACGCGCCAGAGTAGTTCATCCTCCGGTATATCCCAGGTCTGCGGCTGGAGGCGCACACCGAGCCGGGTGGAATCGTAACTGGCCAGCTGAGAGCTCGTATTGAGCGCCGATGACTCGCTGACGCCCACCAGCATGATGATGGTGGTTGTTCCCGCGAGCATCGCCAATACTGTGAGCAGGTTGCGGCGCCAACGGCGGACAACTGCAAGGAGAGCGTAGTGAAGGTTGTTCCTTAGCATCTATCCTCCCCTGACAACGGGTTCTTTGAGCGTTTGGTGGGACGGCTCTTCGGGACTAGTGAGTTCGGGGCTAACGAGCAGCCCATCGACCATGTGTAGCTGCCGGTCGCAGCGAGCCGCGATATCGGGCTCATGGGTGATGATGACCAGGCTTTGCTTTTCCGCACGGCCGGCGAGGAGCAAATCCAACACCTTGTGAGAGTTCTCAGTGTCGAGGTTTCCTGTAGGCTCATCGCACAGTAGGATACGCGGGGCGCAAGCTAACGCACGCGCAACCGCGACTCGTTGCTGTTCACCACCGGACATATTGCGTGGAAGAACCTCCAAACGGTGCCCCATACCCACCTGTTCGAGTGCCTGCAACGCACGCTGATGCGCCTGACGGCCCGGTACGCCGCGCATCCGGAGGGTGTGGGTAATGTTCTCGGTGGCGTTCAGATGAGCAATGAGGTGGTACGCCTGGAAGACGAAGGCAATATGCTCACGGCGCGCCACAGTTCGTTCGGCGTCACTGGCGGTACCCATGTTTTGGCCCAATATTTTCAGCTCACCCTCAGAGGGCTGATCGAGTAGCCCGATGATAGAGAGGAGCGTAGATTTTCCGCTTCCGGAGGCGCCGGTAATGGCCACCGATTCGCCTTCATGAATGCTGAGGGTCGCGTTTTTTAGCGCCCAGGTGGCGGGCGGGAAGAAACGCGCAATATTGTGGCACTCGATATTAGGTTTTGTGGCGGCTGCGCTCGCGGGGAGGGCACGTTCTGTCTCGTGATGAGGCATTTTAGCGCTCCTTCAGCTTTACGACGGTGCCTGCCTTGAGTTCTGCTGCGGGGTTGACGAGCTCGCAGATTCCGGCGGAGCATACACCGAGGGTGACGGGAACGCTCTGACCGTTCTCCAGGGTGATGGAGTGCGTTCCGTTTTCTTCGGTTTTGACGGCGGCTTCAAGCACTGCGAGGGCGTTTTCAGCGCCTCGGTTGAGGGTGACGGTTGCCTGAAAATGCGTTGATGCCGTCGTGTTTTCCGGCAGGTCGATTTTGATGGGGTAGCGTTTCCGTGCGGTAGCTCCCGGTGCGGAGGTATCGCTGTTAGGTCGCGCGCTGTTCTGCGCACCGTTGGAGGCACCTGCGTTAGCGCCGCCGTCAGCGTTAGTTGAGCCTTCGGGTGTGAGGGCCGCACCCAGGGTGCCTTCGAGCGGACTTCCGTTATCGCTAAGAATCTGGACTTTCTGTCCCTCAGCGAGTTCATTGCTGAGAGCGCTACCGTCCGCGGAGAGCACCAGACGGTACCCACCTGCAGATAGGGTGCACAGCGCCGGAGTTGAGGTTTGGCCTTTGGTGCCGCAGCTGTTGTCTACGGTGTATTCATTGCCGTCAGCGAAGAGGTATTCAGAGAGCGGCAGTGCGGTGCTGTAGCGTCCTTCTTCGGTTCGGTCAGTATCCCCGGGAGGGTAGTAGCCACGATCCAGGTAGAAACGGTAGACAGCATTGGCGGTTGCTTCGCCGTAGTTTCCTTCCTCATCCCAGATACTGTAGCCGAGCGATTCTAGAGCTTCTTGGAGCTGTTTAACGTCATCGCCGCGTGCGCCTACGGCAAGGTCGCGGTAGGCGGGAATACTACCCTTGAACGCAATGATGGGACGCTCGTTGATAGTAGTGATAATTGAGCCGTTATTCAGCTGGGTACCCGCTTTAGCGCCGTCCCTGGTCACCACTCCTTGAGGGGTTCCTACGGTGTAGCTTCGGGCGGGTGACACGCTGACTTCTCCCGAGTAGGTGCGGGTAACAGTCTGCATGCTGATGCGGGTTGTTAGTTGCGCGGCGCGGGACGGCTGCACATTGGATTCAACATTGGTGCGTAGCCCCGTGTTGAGCGCGTAGATGGAGAACCCGCCGGTGATGACGAGCAGGATGACGAGCACCGGAACCAGGTAGGCGCGTATGGTTGCCGTCGTGGCGGCGCGGCGGGGGTTTTCTGAACTCTGCTGCGTGTTCATGGGTTCACCTTTCTGCGGTGAAATATGGGGCAGGGGGAATAAAGGGGTGTATCCTCTGCTCTCATCCGCTGGTGAAAGCGGTTGAGAGCAGAGGACCGGTAGAAAAATCTCGCTAGAAAATGTCCAACGAGGAATCAGCGTTTACTATTTGCCGTTGGCTAGTTGCCGTTGAGTAGAGCTGCGGCGCGCTCCTGTGCCTGGCGCTCGATATCGCGTACTTCAAGGATGAGCGGCTCATGCTCATTGAGCCAGGTTGCAGCCTTTTCGTAGTAGATATTCTGGGCTTTAGTCAGGATTCCAGTGGACTTTTGGCAGTTGTAGTCAGCATGAGCTAGGGATTGCTCTTCCGCTTTGACAGCTACATTGGTTGCCTTGTACTTACCCCAGGTTTTCTCTGCGTAGCTGGGAGCATCTCCGAAGTGCTGGATATCGGCGTATCCGCTTTCTTTCATGCAGGCACCGTAGGTGGTGTCATCGCGGTAGTATTTCCCCATTTCTTCTATCGCGTTGTTTTTGGATCCACCCGTGGTGAGTTCGTCAACGAAGCTGGTGTATTTGAGGTAGTTTTCTGCTGAGCCGAAGACAGCTTCTGCCGCACGTCCGAGGCATGAATCTGTTGCCATGCCGAGCTGGGCGCCGTTACTCATCGTGATGGTGACAGTTTTGCTGTCTGCTGCTTGGGAGTCGCCTTGGAGCGCCTTCTGATATGCCGGGTTTTCCATCGCGGGTGCATTGCTGGAGCTAGCGTTGCCCTGCCGGGTGGACGAGTATCCCTGGGTGGCCGCTTCTTCGTTGGCGAAGTGGGCACCACTCATCGCAAGTTCATGAACGGAGGCGCCGTCAATAATGTTCTGGCTACCGGAGTAGGTGAAGGACTTCTCACTCATGCACTTTTTGACTTCGTTAACGAGGGCCACGTTAATGTCCGGGGAGGGATTCTCGTAGCTTGCCAGGACATTGCGAATGTCTTGCTTAACTTCAACGGTGGTGGAGCAACTCGATACACCCAGACAGCAGGCAATACCGATAAGGGCGAGGGATGCGAAGGGCTTCTTTGCCATGGACTTCACCTTTCTCAAGCATCATTGATGGGCGAGAATCGGCAGTGATACGGGCGTATCGTGGATGCTACCTACAGACCTGCTATATGGTGTGAACCTGCGTTTTGTGGAGTAGAAGCGTAGTGAGCCGATTACTAACATGATAGAGTGTTACCCCCCCCCGTACAACAGATACACAACATATATTTATGACGTATAGCACCTATAAGAATGCATGTAATAGGGCTTATGAGTTAAAGGGCGGTGCCCCGGAAGGTCATTCTTCCGGGGCACCGCCCTTTAGCTATGTGGGTTTATGCGATTGAGGGGCGAAGCCTAGCCGGCGTGAACGTCTTCGTCATGTACGTTCTCGTGGCACAAATCCTCGTGCAGAATATCCCGCGCCGGATGCTGCCGCGCCCGCTCCTCCGCAGCACGGTCAGACAGCGAATAAAACCACGTAATGTGCTCGCACACCCGCTCATAGGCTGCCTGCTCATCGTGAGAGGCAATCGCCTCAATAATGCCGTAATGCTGCTGCTGCAACGTGCGCTTGACCGCCTCCCAATCCTTCAGGAAAGGAACCGCCTCCTGCACATAACTCATCGTCGCCATGTGCAGAGAGTCGATCACCGTATCAAGCACAATATTGCCGCCGAGCTTCGACAGCTCATAGTGAAAACGCGTATCGCAGAAATGGAAGCGCTCATCGCTGATCTGCTCATCCATCTCCGCCAGATGCACGCGCGCCCGCTCCAGCGCCGCCGCACGCTCCGGTGTGTCCGGCGCGGCAGCCGCCGCACGCGCCGCAGGACCCTCCAGCAGCAGGCGGGTTGAGACAACGTCCTTCACCGGCAGGCTGCGGGTCGCAATGTGCATGCGCAGCGCCCAGCTGAGCGCATCCGACGGCTCAGAAATGATAATCGCGCCCGACTTCGGTCCCGAACCCGTGCTGGAACGAATCAGACCCAGCGCGTTCAAAACCCGAAGGCCCTCACGGACCGAGGGGCGGGAAATACCGTGCCGTGCCGCCAGCTCACGCTCGGAGGGGAGCTTATCGCCCACACGCAACTCACCCAGGCGCAGGCGCCGCTCAAAGGTCTCCAGAATGATGCTGTAGCTGCGGTCCGCCAGAATCGGCTGGCGCTCAACCACAGGGGGCGCCTCTGCAGGCTGGGTGTCGTCAAAAGAACGAGGCATACTCTCTCCTGATAACGAGGCGGATAACGAAAAGAAGTCTCGACTCAGCATGTTCTCCCAAACTATTGGGGCAACCTATCGAGTCATAAGGGGCATAAAAAGCGGGGCGGCGATACCGGAAAGGTACGCCGCCCCGCTGTGGCCTCCGGTCAAACCGGGGCGAATGTCCTACTGTTCGTGAAGCGGATGCTTCAGGAACTCTCTAAAACCTGAGCTTCAGATTAGGGAATCATGAAGGACAGCACGTTGGTCTGCAGGAAGACCAGGACGCAGACGA
>FLSH01375484.1_pt1 | contig 19453 bp, 16 predicted proteins | sample 1550441 | NCBI WGS metagenome assembly FLSH01 (sample SAMEA4031756, study PRJEB14383) | metagenome | biome: human; feature: oral; material: saliva | place: Philippines | collected 2014 | reverse complement strand
GGCGAGGCCCGCTACGTGCACCGCGTCAACGGATGGGGCACCCCCACCCTGCCCGCCGGCGCCCAGTCGTGGCACGGCGGTAACTCCGTGGCCATCGCGGTCCAGGAGACCGACGGCGGCCCGTGGACAACCATCGTCACCCACGCCTCGCTCACGCGCGACGCGCGCGGCCTGTGGTACTGGGACTTCAACGCCTACCACCTCGCCACAAACATCCGCATCTGGATGAACGACGAGACCGAACCCCAGACCCCCCAGAACATCGCCACCGCCGTCACCTTCAACGACCTCGAGGTGTGGGGCCTGCCCGCGGGCCAGACCCCCGTCGCACCCGCGGTCGACAACTCCATGTACGAGCGCTACTCCGGCTTCGACCCCGGGGACGGCAAGTGGGGCGTCAACCGCGCCCAGGCTCTCGCCCTCCAGTACGGCGTCATGATGCCCGCGTGGGTCCCCTCCGAGGGCTACGGCCGCGGCGGCTTCGACGCTCGTGAGCGCGACCTGACGGGCGGCGCGTTCCCCATGTTCTACGACCTGCCCATGTTCAACACCCCCATGATGGAGTCCCTGGGCAAGGGCGCGCCGTGGGCGCTCGCGAAGGCCCCCACCGGCAAGAACAGCATGTGCAACGCCGGCGAGCCCCACAACTTCATGAACGAGTACATGTCGCCCTACGCCTCCACGCTCGTTGACATCCAGTACGGCGACGAGGGCGGCTTCAACCGCGGCGAATCCGAGTGCTTCAAGAACTGGTTCGCCTGGTCCAAGCAGAACATCCCCGGCGCCGTCGTCCACGCCAACTCCTGGGACGACCCCTCCTGGTACCGCGACGCCAACCTGAGCTACTACGTCGAGAACGCCAAGCCCGACCTGCTCAGCTGGGACAAGTACTACTGGGGCGCCAACGGCGGACCGGCTCCCCAGCAGGTCGTCACGAACCTGCTGAACACCAACACGTGGAAGAAGCAGCGCGAGTACGGCCTCAAGGGCCTCACCGGCGACGGATCCAGCCCGATCCTGTACGGCCAGTACCTGGACTACAACTGGGACGCGAACGTGTCGGCGTCCGAGAAGTCGATCGTTCCCTCCCTGGGCCTGGCGACCGGCCAGAAGTGGTTCGGCCTCTTCCGCATGGAGTACAACGGCTACGACCGCTCCTCCATCATCGATCACGATGGCGCGCCGACGCGCTCCTTCTACGAGTTCTCCAACATCTTCGGCAACGTCTCCTACATCGGTAACTACACGAAGGCCATGAACTCCACGTTCGTCGCCTACAAGCCCGGACAGTACGCGGCCCGTTCCGAGACCCCGACGCTGAGCGGCTACAAGTACGGCAACTTCGCCACCGGCGACGAGGCCACGGCCGCCAACGCCGCCGTCGGCCTGGTCGACATGTCGGTGACCAACGTCGGCTCCGTCAACGACGGCCTGCCCGGCGACGTCGTCGTCGGCTACTTCGAGCAGCTGGCGGGGCTGGACGGCGCCAAGTCCGCCGAGATCTTCGGCGACTCCACGACGGCCCCCACGGGCTTCATGGTCGTCAACGCCCTGACCGGCCAGACCCGCTACCCCTCGGTCCTCCTCGACCCGCGCACCGACAACGGTTCGCTGGCCGAGACCGCCCAGGACATCACCCTGACGGTCAAGAAGCCGAGCGCGGGCGCGCACCTGATGCTCGTCAACCCCGCAGACAAGACGACGCAGGAAGTCGAGCTCGGCGACGGAGAGACCTCGCAGGTCGTCCTCCACGCCGTCGGCGGCGGCGACTCTCGCTTCCTGTACTGGGTGACGGTCGACGAGCCGACCCCCACGCCGGAGCCCACCCCGGCGCCCACGCCGGACCCGACCGTGGACCCGACCCCGGCGCCCACGCCGGAGCCCACCCCGGCGCCCACGCCGGACCCGACCGTGGACCCGACCCCGGCGCCCACCCCGGATCCCGTGCCCCAGCCTCGTACCGGTCAGTGGAAGTCCGGCTACTTCGGATGGTGGTACTCCTACTCTGACGGCACCTACGCGGCGAACGAGACCCTCGTCATCGACGGGCAGACCTACCGCTTCGACGCGAGCGGCTACCTGAAGATGGGCTGGGTCTACGAATCCGGACACTGGTACTACCACGGGCCTTCCGGCGCCCAGCAGTACGGCTGGATGACGGAGCACGGCAACTGGTACTACCTTGACCCGGCGACAGGCGCGATGGCGACCGGATGGACGCGGGTCGACGGCCAGTGGTACTACATGACCTCCGGCGGCGTCATGCGCACCGGCTGGCTCAAGGACGGTGGCGCCTGGTACTACCTGACGCCCTCGGGCTCGATGGCCACGGGATGGCAGCACCTGGGCGGCACCTGGTACCACTTCGGGGCCAGCGGTGCGATGACCACCGGCTGGTTCCAGGACGGGCCCACGTGGTTCTACCTGCGCGCCAGCGGCTCCATGGCCACCGGCTGGGAGCTCATCGGCTGGACTTGGTACCACTTCGCGCCCTCGGGCGCGTGGATCGGGTAGCCAGTCCTCCACCAGCGACGAGGTCGTGGCCGGGCGTTCCGGCTGCGGCCTCGTCCGCGTTGGGGGCGGCTTTGCGCAGAGCGCGTGGGGTCAGGGGCGCCGGCGCGGGGGGAGGAGGGGCACAGAGCGCGTGGGGGTGTAGACGCGCCGGCGCGGGGCGCGCGTTGGGGGCTAGTCCTTGCGGATCGCGAGGGATTCGACGCGGTGGTCGGCGCCTTTGGTGAAGATGAGCGTGGCGCGCTCGCGGGTGGGCTGGATGTTTTCGCGCAGGTTCGGCAGGTTGATCGCGTTCCACACCATGTGCGCGGTGGAGACGGCCTCGGTGTCGGTCAGGGAGGCGTAGGTTTTGAAGAATGAGTCTTCGCGGGAGAAGGCGGTCGCGCGCAGTTTCAGGAAGCGGTCGACGTACCACTGTTCGATGTGTGTCTCGTCGGCGTCGACGTAGATGGAGAAGTCGAAGTAGTCGGAGACGGCGACGGAGACGGAGCCGGGCGCGGAGCGCGGGGGCTGGAGCACGTTGAGGCCCTCGACGATGAGGATGTCGGGGCGGTCCACGTCGACGTAGGCGCCTGGCACGATGTCGTAGGTGACGTGGGAGTAGACGGGGGCCTTCGCGTGGGGGTTTCCGGCTTTGACGGCGGCGAGGAAGGAGATCAGGGCCGTGCGGTCGTAGGACTCGGGGAAGCCCTTGCGGGCGATGAGGGAGCGTTCCTGAAGGATGCGGTTGGGGTAGAGGAAGCCGTCGGTGGTCACCAGGTCGACGCGGGGCGTGGAGTCCCAGCGCGAGAGGAGGAGCTGGAGGAGGCGCGCGACGGTGGACTTGCCGACGGCCACCGACCCTGCGATGCCGATGACGAAGGGGGTGGAGTGCGCGTCGGGTTCGCCGAGGAATGCTCGGCGTTCCGCGGAGATGCGCCTGCGCCCATCGATGTAGAGCTGCAGGAGGGCGGAGAGGGGCCGGTAGATCGTGTCGACTTCGGTCATGTCGATCGGGTCGCCGAGGGAGGCGATCTGGTCGATGTCGTCTTGCGTGAGCGGCAGGGGAGTACGGTCCGTGAGCCGGTCCCACGCGCAGCGGTCGAAGCGCGCGTAGGGGCTGGGGTTGGCTCGCCAGCCCACGTTCGGTGTCCTTCCCGACGAGGTCGTGGCCGGGCTGGGCGAGGAGGCGTCAGTGGTGCTCACGGGATTATTGTCCCTCACAGAGGGCTAGGCGTGCGATGCGTGTCCACGGTGGGGGCCAGGCGTCTATACGCCTGGCCCCCACCGATCGCACTCATGTCGCAATGCGCCCGCGAGCGGGGTGCATGGGAATAAGCGAGAGCTATTCGTCGTACTTTGTTGCCGACGGCCACTTGCTCCCAAAAGTGTATTCGGTCATGGCCTGCACGAAGCCTCGGTTGCCTCCACTGATAGAGTTCGAGAAGGAGGTGAAGGCGTTGATTGCTGTGGCAACTGCCGTTGCTGCTACTACTGCAACGGCCAGGATGGTTGCAAGAGCGACAGGGATACCGACAACGGTAGCTGATTCAACCGCTGCAGCAGCAGCGCCGACCTGGAACTCAATGACAGCAGCAAGAATTGCCGCGTAAAGCACATTGCCTGCCTCTGCGCATTGTTCAAGGATATCTGATGTCTTATCCGCAACTGTGGCCATCTGTGAGCCCGCTTTTGACTGGTCTGCGACCGAGTCACGGTACGCGTCCCCAGCATCTCCACCCCAGTGCCGGGGCTTGAGGAGGTGGTCAATACCGATGGCTTCCGCGTAGTTGTTCATCGGCACCTTGACGTCGGAAAGCCAGCTGAGGGAACGCTCGTGAAGCGTCTTCGGTGCCGAAATGACACGGATAACCTTGTTGTAGGTATCCACGAGCTTATCCCAGGTTGCATAGATCTTATTGAGGAGGCTTTCGATCCTTTCGATAACCCATGTGAATACTTTCTTCGCGAAAGAGAGAATTCCATTGATGGTATCCTGAAGTCCGCGGATCATCTTCTCAAGTGCCTTAAAAACACTCTCAAGCTTCCGAATGATCTCATCGAAAAGTGCGTCGACGAATTTGGCCATGAAAAATCACCTGTCAAATGTATTTGCGATAATCTCGGTGGATTCTGCTTCGTTATTCTCGTAAGCCGTAGCTGAACGGTCGATTGAATCAGCTGCTTCCTGAGCCTCCTCAGCGCCCTGGCGAACGAGAGACGAGATCGTTGTGCAGTGGTTGTTGTAGGTATTCATAATGCCTGCAAAAATTCCAGCGTCAATACCTGTGATCGTCAAAGAATCGACGGAGCTAGCTGTGCCTGAAAGAGGAACGCGCTGTGATTCCCACCGCACGCTTTCCCTGCGAAGATGTTCGACGGTAGCTTGAAGTGAAAGTGCCATTTACTTACTCCATTTCGAGAGAAGGCCGAGCGATTCCGCCAGCAGGTTGCGAGCGGGGTCTGCGGGGGGTTGCTGACTGTCGCTGGATGCAAGCATGATCGCTCGCGCGATCATGGAACCGCCGCGTCGCTCGGCCCAGTTGTAGTTGAGCGAAATATTTGATACGACATCAAACGTGCAGGTGACCTGCACGGTGTTGACCGTGGGCTCCTTGTGCTCATTTGCGAGTGCCTTGTCGGCGAGCGCAAGGATGTCCTCGATTACCAGATCGCTTTCGCGTGGAAGGTAGAAACTCGACCGGTTCTGCAGGTCTTGTTCTTGTGCGTCGATAAAATCGGTGATGTCATCATCGCTTACCTCGGGATCGGTCAAGCCCTTTCGCTCGATTTCTTCCTCCGCAGCCTCGACACGGAAGCCCTGTGCGTTCGTAAGTGCGTCATTGAGGGCCGTCTCCAGTTCCTCGGGTTCCAGGGAGCGTGCCCAGTCCTCGGCGATGCGGCAGTCGACCAGCTTGCCATTCCGGTCGATTGTTACCTCGACGAGCTCGTCTTCGGATGTGCCGAACACCTGTTCCGGGGCGTTATCCCGCAGCCGCTCAAAATATGCGTTGATCTCCAATGATTCTTTGATAGCCTCACGCAGACTGTTGTCCAAGATCGCGTCTCCTTCGTAGCGTCTACCGTGCGGTCATGCTATCCGCTGTTTGGGTCGTAGTCAAGTATTGGCTAGACGCCGCGGGTGCGCGACCGTTCCTTTGTTGTCGCGCGCGGGTGTCTGCCGTCTTTGACGGGTGTGTCCCTCCCTATCATGGGTCGCGCACGTCGGCCCCACACGTCGGCCCCGCGCGTGGGTGACCGTCGCTGTGGGCGACGCCTCCCGCGTCCGACCGTTTCGGCTTACGCGGCGTTGCCGCCCACGATGCGAGCAACCACGTGAAGCGACACACGTTGGGTGCCGTGGGTGGGGTGGGTGTGCTGGAATTAGTACCATGTGCGGAATTGTTGGACACATCGGATGTAAGGCCTCCCAGCGCAGCCGCGAGGTGGTCCTCGGCGGGCTAGCGCGCCTGGAGTACCGCGGATACGACTCGGCGGGCATCGCGCTGGCCTCGGACAGCGGCCTGTACGTGCGCCGCGCGGTCGGTAAGCTCGTCAACCTCGTCGAAGAAGTCGACGCAGACGGCCCCGCCGACGCCTACGCCGGCATCGGACACACCCGCTGGGCAACCCACGGGCGCCCCACGGTCGCCAACGCCCACCCCCACACCAGCCCCGACGGGCGCTTCGCCCTCGTCCACAACGGCATCATCGAAAACGCGGACACCCTGCGCGCCGCCCTCGTCGCCGACGGCGAGACCTTCGCCTCCGAGACCGACACCGAGGTGGTCGTCCACCTGCTGGCCCGCGCCTACGACCAGGCGGAGTCGGCCTCGTACACGGGGGACGTCGCCGGGCTCACCGGCGCGGACGAGGAGGTCGCCCGCCGCCTCGTCGTCGCCATGCGCGCGGTCACCGCCCAGCTGCACGGCACCTTCACGCTCCTCGTCGTCTCCAACCAGTCGCCCAACGTCATCGTCGCCGCCCGCCGATCCTCCCCGCTGGTCATCGGCCTGGGCGAGGGCGAGAACTTCCTGGGCTCCGACGTCCTGGCCTTCGTCGAGCACACCAACCGCGCCGTCGAGATCGGACAGGACCAGATCGTCGTCGTCTCCGCGACCGACGTGACCGTCATCGACCCCGACGGAACGCCCGTCACCCCCAAGGAATACGAGGTCGACTTCTCCTCCGACCGCGCCACCAAGAACGGCTGGCCGACCTTCATGGAGAAGGAAATCCACGAGCAGCCCGAAGCCGTGGGCGCCACCCTCGCCGACCGCATCGACTCCCACGGCCACCTGGCCCTCGACGAGGTGCGCATCCCCGAGCACGTCCTGCGCTCCGTCGACAAGGTCATCATGATCGGCTGCGGCACCGCCTCCTACGCGGGCCAGGTCGCCCGCTACGCGATCGAGCACTGGTGCCGCATCCCCGTCGAGGTCGAACTCTCCAGCGAGTTCCGCTACCGCGACCCCGTCGTCGGCGAGAAGACGCTGGTCGTCGCCATCTCCCAGAGTGGCGAGACCATGGATACGATCCAGGCGATCCGTCACGCTCGCGAGCAGGGCGCGAAAGTCGTCGCCATCGTCAACACGCCCGGCTCGACGATCTCGCGCGAGTCCGACGCCGTCATCCTCACCCACGCGGGCCCCGAGATCGCGGTCGCCTCCACGAAGGCCTTCACCGCGCAGGTCACCGCCTGCTACATCCTTGGCCTGTACCTGGCGCAGGTGCGCGGCAACAAGTACGCCGACGAGATCGCCGACTACATGGACAAGCTCGCGCGCGTCCCCGAGGCCATCGCCCGCGTCCTCGACAACGGCGAGACGGTCCGCCAGTTCGCCCGCACGATGCAAGACGCGACCTCCGTCATCTACCTGGGCCGTCACGTCGGCTTCCCCGTCGCCCTCGAGGGCGCGCTCAAGCTCAAAGAAATCTGCTACATCCACGCCGAGGGCTTCGCCGCCGGCGAGCTCAAGCACGGTCCCATCGCCCTGGTGGACGAGGGGCAGCCCGTCATCGTCATTGTGCCGACCCCGCGCCGCCCCGAGCTGCACGGCAAGGTCCTGGCCAACATCGCCGAGGTCCGCGCCCGCGGCGCCCGCACGATCGTGGTCGCCGAGGAAGGGGACACCTCCGTCGACGAGTTCGCCGAGGTCGTCTTCCGCGTGCCCCCCGTGCCGACCCTGTACGCGCCGCTCCTGACCGTCGTGCCGCTGCAGATCTTCGCCTGCGAACTCGCCTCCGTGAAGGGGCTGGATGTCGACCAGCCGCGCAACCTCGCCAAGTCCGTGACGGTCGAGTAGCCACCCGCGCGGGGCATGCGCCCCGTGAACGTTCCCGGGCCTCGTTCCTCATCCAGGGACGAGGCCCAGGTCGCATTGCGTGGACCGGTGTCAGATTCCGGAGCCTGGGCGTGCGCTGCATCATGGACGAGCCCTGGTCTGGTGAAAGGCTTCACGATGTACATGTGAAACAGTAACCAAAAGGGCGATGGAGTTTGCGGGGGTGGGGGAGGGGGAGACTAGCGTGGAAGAGGTGTCGGCGCTCCTGCCGCACCCACCAACGTAAATCACCCCGGCCTCGTCAATCGGGGCCGCGACCACCCCAGGAGGTGCGCACATGACCCTGTCCACGATCCTTATCGGCATCCTGCCCTCTGTCTTCTTTGGCGTCGCCACGACGCTCATGGGCAAGACCGGCGGCTCGGACCGCCAGCGAGTCATGGGCGCCGTCCTCGGCGGCCTGCTCATGGCCGCCGTCGCCACTCCCTTCCTGCATCCCGCGTGGACGCCCCTGAACCTGGGAGTCTCCTTCCTGACCGGCCTGCTCCTGGGCGTCGGCGTGTGCGATCAGCTGCGCTCCTACTCGGTCCTGGGTATGAGCCGCACGATGCCGCTGTCGACCGGCGGTCAGCTGGTCCTCATGTCCCTGGCGGGCATCGCGATCTTCGGCGAGTGGCTCCACGGCGGGGCGCTGCCCTACGGTATCGCCGCGATCATCGTCCTGATCGTCGGCATCTGGTTCCTGTCGCGCTCCGAGTCGGGCTCTGACGCGGCGTCGTTGGACTGGAAGCGCGGCGCTTTCCTGCTGACGACCTCCACGCTGGGCCTCGTCGCTTTCCCGCTCATCATCAAGTGGTTCGGCATCCAGCCCGCCGAGTTCCTGCTGCCTCAGGCGATCGGCTACACCGCCTACTGCGGCGCATTCTTCGCGATCCAGGGGCGCGGCGGGGTCGACCCCGAGGATTCGCTGCGTCACCGCCGCATGGTCCCCTCGATTGTCAATGGCGTCCTGTGGGGCATCGCCATCCTGCTGCTCCAGCTCAACTCCAACAAGCTGGGGGCGGGCACCGGCTTCACGCTCTCCCAGCTCGGCATCCTCATCTCCACGCCGCTGGGTATCCTGTGGCTCCACGAGACCCGCACGCGCAAGGAGCTGCGCTGGACCATCATCGGCGTCGCCCTGGTCATCGTGGGCGCGGTCCTGGCGGGCGTCGCCAAGACACTCGACGTGGCCTGACGGGCCTCCACCTGAGCGAGGCGGGCGCGCGGCACCGGGATTCCCGGCCGCGCGCCCGTTCGTCGTTGTCACGGCTCCCTGTTGTGGTTTGGGGACGTCGGCCTTGTGCAGGAATGCGGGAGCCTGACAGAACAGTTGTCAGAATGTGTCTCCGCCGCGTTCGGCGAGAATGCGATTAATGACCTCGTCTGGCAGCGGGCGCCCCGTCGCGTCGAGCAAACCGTGACGCTTCAAGTACTGATAATGCGGATCAGCAAAACGAGGCAGAGGAAACGGCAACAAATACACGACCCCGACCACAAGCGCTAACAAAGCGATGAAGAGCAGAACCCTCACAATAAAGACAGGGGCCCCAATTGGTTCGAGAAGAAGAGCGATTCCTCCGAAGAAGAACATGAGGCCGACGCAGGGGCGCAGCATCGCCTGGGCGTTGCGCGTGGGGGACAGTGCCGCAGACATCCTCCGCCACGATCTGGCAAGCGGCGAGTCCGTGTATGTCTCGAACCACCACGCATGAATAAGGAGACAACCAAACACCACGCAGCCGATTCCGCTCCACATGCGTCAACCTACTTCCCGTTGAGCCACTCGGCGAGGGGTGGCATTGATGCTGTTATTAGACCAATCTGCCGGTACGCCGGCTACCCTGCTTGATACGATCCCGCCGGCGACGCCTCCGACGCGGCCGTCGACGACGCCTCGGACAACAATGCCGTTGTGTCCTTCCTCCGCGTCGATCCCGGCTCCCACCTGAGCGAGGCGGGCGTGCGGCACCGGGATTCCCGGCCGCGCGCCCGTTCGTCGTTGTCACTGTTGTGGTTTGGTGACCTCGGCCTTGTGCAGGAATGCGGGGGCCTGACAGAACAGTTATTCGAATGTGTCTCCGCCGCGTTCGGCAAGAATGCGTTCAATGTCTGCATCCGGGAGGGGCTTACCCGTTGCGTCCAGCAGGCCGTGACGCTTCAAGTACTGATAATGCGGATCAGCAAAACGAGGCAGAGGAAACGGCAACAAATACACGACACCGATGACAAGGGCAAGCAGACCAGCAGCCCCGAACAAGAAGCAGAGGAATGTGGGAGCTCCGATCTTCTGTAGGAGCATCCCAAATCCGCAACTAACGAACATGAGGCCGACGCAGGGACGCAGCACCGCTTGAGCGCTGCGCGTGGGGGACAATGCAGCAGACATCCTCCGCCACGATCTGGCAAGCGGCGAGTCCGTGTACGTTTCGAACCACCACGCATGAATCAACAGGCAGCCAAAAATGATGCCGCCAAATGCGGTCCACATGCGTCAACCTACTTCCCGTTGCGCCACTCGGCGAGGGGTGGCCTTGATGCTGTCATTTGTCGCGTCTGTATGAGCCGCTCTGACAGGCCGGCGCGATCGTTTCGCCTACCCGCGTCTGGGTGGTCTGTGGAGTCAAATCAGTGGGAGTCGTAGGTGGCGAGAGTGCCTTGCGCAACGAGCCTTAACGATCGGCAGTCTACGTCGCCCGGGTGCGCGGTGTGAAGACCACGTCCACCCTGTGGAAAGCGAATCTGTCCCCCGTAATTCCCCGAGACCACCGCACGCGTTGCGCGCCTTGCCAAGACAGTTGATGCGGCCTGAATACCTCCACCTGAGATGCGGGTAGGCACGCAAGCGCAGTGCTGCCGAAGAAAAGCCCATTCGGTCTTATTTCTTGCGAGTGGTCTTGTGGTAAAACCCGGCTGCTATAAGATCCGCCGCGTTCTGGTTATCCACTGTGCGGAATGCTTTGTCGGCCCCCTCAATTCCCATGTACATGAGACGCAGGATCTTCACCATTTTGGTCGTCGCCTTGGTGATCTTATTGATTTTCTTCTCAAGAAGTGGTTGATGAACGCTACCGGTTGCCGGGGTGTCAAGATTAGCGGAGTCTAGCTGATCTAATGCATCTTTACAGCGTTCCTGCGCTACCTTTACCTCTGTGAAATCCCATGAAATCTTGCTCACTTGTTCGCCTCCTTTGGGGTGAAGAGTTGGGCGAGTTGGCCCCATAGGACGGTTTGAAGGATGGGCTCCATGGTGGCTTCCTCGTCGGAGGATTCGTCTCCTTGTGACGGGGTGACCAGGTACGAGCCCGCGGGTGTGGACAGGACGCTGAGGGCGGCCCAAGGGGTCACGCCGTCGGGCGTGATGTTGTCGCGTGTCCACGTGGTGTACTCCCAGTCGCCGCTGAGCAGAGCGTGGGAGAAGAGCGAATCAGCCGGGCCGAAAGTGGTCAGGTGTTCCAAGATGGCTTGGGCGTTGTCCAGGTTGCCTTCCTCGGCGGCGTCGAGGAACTCTGTGGGCAGGTAGGGTGGCCCGTCGAAGGTCTCGGGGCGCGGGCCGAGCGGGGAGTTCGCGACGACGACGTGGGGGATTTCCTCGGTGTCGATGCGGTAGACGTGGATCTTTTCCCCTTGTGCGCGTGCGACCGTAGCGTATGGGCGGCCCAGCCAGATCCGCAGACTGCGACGGGTCGGCTGGGCGGGTGTCAGAGACACCATCGTCATGACAGCACCTGCCTGGTTCATGGATTCCCACAGGGCCAATGCCGTCTCGCTGAACCCGTTCTCGTCGACCGCTGGCGTCGTACTCAGGCCCAGGTCGCGGGCGGTGTCGAGCTGCTCGGCCCGGGGGACGTGGCGGGAAGCCAGGGACAAGAAAGCCGTCGCCTGTTCGCTTGACAGGCTTAGGGTGGGGCGGAAAGAGTCGTTGGGGCTCATAGGGCGACCTCAATGGTGGGGATGATTTGGACGATGTCGTCGGCGACGAAGGGGAACTGGTCGGTCGTTGACGTGGCCGTCGCCGTGACGAGGAAACGCTGGCCGCCCTGCGCGCGGTGGACCCACGCCCACTGGCACATCGTAATGGGTACCGTGCCCTCAATGTAGATGCCGGTGCGCAGGTAAGCGCCGCTCGGGGTGGCGGGCCACGCCATGTCCTCCAGCATGATGAAACCGCCGATAGTGTCACGGATCAGGCGCGCCGAGTCAGCCAGGACCACCGCGTCGTCCTGATCGTCAGGGATGGAGGAAGCCACGGTCATGATCGTGGCCGCGAAGCTGTGCGTGGCATCGACAGGGCCAGCCACACCGCCCAGCACGCGCGTGCCCTCCTGGGAGTCAGTCGGGGCGATAGCCGCGAAGGCCTCCTCGGGCAACGGAGACCACCGATCGGGAGCCTGATAAGAAAAAGTCATGAGAATGGGTGTCCTTCACGTTGAGCGAGAATGCGATTGATGACTTCGTCGGGCAGCGGGCGCCCCGTCGCGTCGAGCAACCCGTGGCGCTTCAAGTACTGATAGCGCGCATCGGCGAAACGAGGCAACGGCAGGGGTAGCAGGTACACCACGCCAATAACGAGGGAGAGTAGGGTGAGGAATGCGAACGGAAAAATCAAAAACTGCGGGGCGCCGATATGTCGGAGAAGAGTTCCGATTCCTCCGAAGACGGACATGAGGCCGACGCCGGGGCGCAGCATCGCCTGGGCGTTGCGCGTGGGGGACCACGCAGCGGACATCCTGCGCCACGCGGACGCCAGGGCTGAGTCCGTGTACGTCTCAAACCACCACGCATGAATCAATAGGCAGCCAAAAATGATGCAGCCAAATCCAGTCCACATGCGTCAACCTACTTCCCGTTGAACCAATCTGCAATAGGGCTTACCAACCCGTCATTTACTAGGTCTGCGGCAACCCCACCGATTTGGCTTGCTACGACCCCGCCGACGACCCCGCCGATGACGCCTCCGACAACAATACCGACCGGTCCGCCCGCCGCGCCGATCGTGGCCCCCAGCTCCGCGCCGTAGGTCGCGCCGGCCCAGCTGGCGGCACCAGTCGCGACTCCCCTGACTCCGGCACGCGTGATCTTCTCGCCCTCTCCCATGTCCGGATGGTTGAGGGTGTCGGACTGGTAGGAGTCATAGGCGGCGAGAGCCCCTTCTGCGACGGAGGCGGTCACACCCAGAACCTTGCCCGCCGTCTCGAGTGTCGTTACGCCCTGCGGTAGTTTCGGGACTTCACCAGCTGGGTGTGGACTATATCGCGTCCAATTGGACAGGTCGCCCTTCGCGGTGATTTTTTTCCACGGGGATAGCTCCGCGAAGTTAGAAGGCCGAACGTATTGCCCGTTATAGGCTGAAACGTGGGCTGCTCGTATCCCTGTTGCGGTTAGATCGAGCCACGAGCCGACAACGCCCGGTAGCGACGACAGAGGGCGTTCGGGATTGGGAATGTATGTATCCTTCAGTTGATCGATGAGGCTCGTCAGCGTCTTTTCCCAGAGGGTCGTGTCGACGTTGTTGAGTGCCGTCGCGAACTCGTGCTCGGCCATTTTCTGGAGGCTCTTGGCGTCGTTGAGGGCCGATTGTGCAAGGCCATACATGAAGTCTTGCTGTGAGGAGCCGGAAGCGTCGAGGGTAACCGTGCAATTTGTGTAGTCGCCGACAACTGAGAGCCCTGCGGTCTGTGCGAAGGCGATGAGATCTTTGTACTTATCCCGTACAGTGTTCATCGCCGCTCCATAGGTGGAAAGAGCCTCTTTGAGCTTGTCGGCTTGGTGGTTCACGGTGTCGCAGGCGTCGGATAGTTGCGAGTAGTCGAGGAGAATATCAAAGACGCATCGGGCGCTCTGGTGTGACATGAGGCCGAGCGCCCCTCTGATGAACGTGTCCGCTTGTGTCAGGGTCTCATCGAAAGTATCGAACTGGGCAACTGCCCCTAACGCGGTGTCCACGTCTATCGCGAAGGTCCACGAAAAAGACTTCGAGGTGCGTAGTCCCGTCAGGGGACCGATCGGGGGTATCGGCATGCTCATTGCGAGTCCTCAGAGGGGGTGTGCTTCATGAGGTGTGTGCCCTATCGTTCCAGTTGTGCGTGTAACCTTAACAATCGGTAGTCTACTCCCCGTGGGTGCTCTGTGTGAAGATCGCGTCCATCTGGCGGAAGGTGAATTCTCCCCGAAATCCCCCTCATCACGGCCTTCGTTGCCTAGGTCTCAGTTACGATGTGCCTCCTGAACTCGGCGGAATTCCGCTAGCCGATGACGATATGTCAAGCGGTAGAACGTCTCGACAGGCGCGCAGCGTAGCGGCTGGTGAGGTGAGGGGCAATTGACCGTTTGTTGATCCTGGACGGCCGGCCCAGCGGAAAGCACGCGCGGAGGCACGTGACAGCATGTGACAATGGAGATATGTTGACATTTGACGGCCCTGCCCAGACGTTCCAGCAGGCGCGCTCAATCGAAGAGCGCTTTGTCCGCGAGGCAGCGCAGATCGATGAACCGGACCTGTACATGCGCCAGGTCGGCGACGCGGTCGCGCAGCGCGTTGCCCGCCTCGTCGGTGACACACCCCCTCTGTTCGCCGGACCTCACGAACCCACCGTCCCCGGCCCGCGGGCGGACGTCGTCGCCTTCGTCGGAGGGGGCGACAACGGAGGCGATGCCCTGTACGCATGCGCGACCCTCGCTGACATGGGCATCAACGTGGCGGCGATCCTGCTCAAACGAAAGCGCCACGCCCGTGCGCTGCGCGCCGCGAAGACAGCTGGTGTCACCATCGTGGACCTCAAGGGGGGATCGATCACCACAGTTTTTGATTCCCCCCAGCTCGCCCTGGTGGCGTTCGCGAAAGTGTGGATCGACGGCATTGTTGGCGTCGGTGGCAAGGGTGCCCTCAAGGGGAACCTCGCCGAGGCCGTTGAACAACTCAACGACTTCTCGTTCCTCACCCACCCTGCGGTTGTCTCGATTGATGTGCCCTCGGGCCTGACCGACGACGAGGGGAACGTGAAGGGCGCCGTCATGCGCGCCACGCACACGATGGCCGTGGGCAGCTTCAAGCGCGCCCAGATCCTGGCGCCCGCCGCGCAGTATTGTGGCGCCTTGGAACTCATCGAGATGGAGTGGACCGGACTCGTTGGCCTGACGCTCGCTGACACGGAGGAAACGAGCGGCGAGGTTCCGGTGTACTTCTACGACGGAACCGGCAGCAGCCGATTCGTTCAAGCCCCGGCCTTTGACGACGACAAGTACGCGCGCGGCGTCGTCGGCCTCGTCGCCGGATCCGACACCTACCCGGGCGCCGGCCTGCTCGCCACACGCGGGGCTTTGGCGTCCGGCGTCGGCATGGTGCGCCTGAACTCCACCCGGCGCGTCCAAGACCTCGTGCTGTCCGCCGAGCCGGGCGTCGTCACGGTGGGCGGGCGCATCCAGGCGGCCCTCATCGGCCCCGGACTGGACGAGGACCGCCGCGAGGACGCGCTCGAACTCGCGCAATTCTGCGGCCAGTCCGGCGTTCCGCTCGTCATCGACGCCTGGGGCCTCGACCTGATTCCGGAGCTGGCGGACACCATCAACCCCGAGACCACCGTCCTCACCCCGCACCACGGTGAGGCCGCGCGGCTGCTGACGAGGCTCGGCACGCCGACGAAGCGGGACGAGGTCGCCGCAGCCCCCCTGCGCTACGCGACCCTCCTCCACGATGCCACGGGCTGCCACGTCGTGCTCAAGGGTCCGGTGACCATCGTGCGTTCCTTCGAATACGCGGACATGCTCCGCGATCAGGCGCTGCTCGCCAGCTTCATCGACCCGGAGTTGGATTTCCCCGACCTGGAGAGCATGGAAGACAGCGTGACCCGCTGCGACTCCACGCTGGTCGCGCCGACCACCACGTCGTGGGCGGGAGTCGCGGGCAGTGGCGACGTCCTGGCAGGCCTGATCGCCGGTATCCTCGCCCGCCCCGTCAGGGACGAGCACGCGCTGCCAGGACCGAACGGACAACCGCAGGCCGTCACGCCCGAACGACTGGTATCGGCCGTGTGGCTCCACGGTCGCGCGGCGAAGCTGGCCACCGATGAATACAACGGTCGCGCCCCCATTCAGGCGCGTGACATCGCTGACGCAATCCCGGAAGCGCTCGCGGCCCTCAGCCTGTGAGGTGGGAGGGCGCAGCCGCGCGGCGCGCTCGGGCTCGCGTGAGATACTAGGGGAGTGACTTCCACGAACGAACACGGTGAAGGACGGGGATACCCGTCGCAGGCGGTTGTCGACCTGGCCGCCATCCGGCACAACCTGGGCGTCCTGCGGGCCGCCGCCCCCGGTGCGCTCCAGCTCGCGACCGTCAAGGCCAACGCCTACGGGCACGGCCTGCTCCCCGTCGCGCTCGCCGCCCTGGAAGGCGGCGCCGACTGGCTGGGTGTCGCCCAGCTCGCCGAAGCGTTTGCTCTGCGCCACGGCCTGGACGAGGCCGGGGTCGCCCGCGCCGACGCGCCCCTCCTCGCGTGGATCTCCACCTCCTCCTCCGACTTCGCCGCGGCCATCGACGCCGACATCGACGTGTCCGTGTCCTGGACGTGGGTCCTCGCCGACATTTGCGCCGCAGCGCGGCAGGTGGGCCGCCCCGCGCGCGTCCACGTCAAGATCGACACCGGCATGTCCCGCGCGGGCTCGACCCTGGCCGACCTGCCCGCCCTGGCCTCGGCCCTGCGCATGGCGGCCGACGAAGGCCTCGTCGACGTCGTCGGCGCGTGGAGCCACATGTCGCGGGCCGACGACCCCAGCGAGGCGGGCAACGCCTCGACCGCGACCCACGTGCGCATCTTCGAACAAGGCCTGGCGATCCTCGCCGACGCGGGCATCACGCCGCGCATCCGCCACCTGGCCGCCACCTCCGGGATCCTGTGGCACCCCGAGACGCACTACGACATGGTGCGCGCCGGCATCGGCCTGTACGGCCTCAGCCCCGACCCCGCCGTCGCCTCCGCCACCGACCTGAACCTGGTCCCCGCCCTCACCCTGCGCGCGCCCCTCACCTCCGTCAAGGTCATCGAGGAAGGCACCCCGGCCTCGTACGGCGGGACCTGGGTGGCGCCCACGCGCCGCTGGGTCGGCCTGGTTCCCCTCGGCTACGGCGACGGCATCCTGCGCTCCGCCTCCAACCGCGCGCGCGTCACCGTCCACACCGCCTCCGGCCCCCTCGAGGCGCCCCTCATCGGACGCGTGTGCATGGACCAATTCATCGTCGACCTCGGGCCCGCAGACGGCGACGCGGGCACCCCGACCGCGCGCAGCGGGAACGCGCCCGCGGCCGTCGGAGACCTCGCCGTCCTCTTCGGAGCCGGATGCGACGGCGATCCGCTGGCCGACGACTGGGCGCGCGCCGCGACCACCATCAACTACGAAATCGTCACCCGCCTGGGCGCACACATTCCCCGCGCCTACGTCGGTGAGGCCACCGCGACCCAGGGGAGCACCGCTCATGACTGATCAGACCATCGCCTCCTACGCCGTCGACACCTCCGACGCCGACCAAACGCGGGCGCTTGGCGAAGCCCTCGGGCGCGTCCTCGCGGCCGGGGACCTCGTCATGCTCTCGGGCGGGCTCGGCGCCGGCAAAACTACCCTCACGCAGGGCATCGGCGTCGGCATGGGCGTGCGCGGCCGCGTCGCGTCACCCACATTCATCGTCGCCCGCGTCCACCCCTCCCTGAGCGGCGGCCCCGACCTGATCCACGCCGACGCCTACCGCATCACCGACCTGAACGACCTGGAGACCCTCGACCTCGACTCCTCCCTCGACGAGGCCGTCACCGTCGTCGAATGGGGCGAGGGCAAAACCGAAGCTATGAGCGAGGAACGCCTGGCCATCGAGGTGCGCCGCGCGAGCGGCGGGCAAGCCCAGCGCGACGGCGACGTCATCGACCTCGAACACATGGACGACGGACGGCGCCGCATCATCCTGCGCGCGCACGGACACCGCTGGGACGGCGTCCTCGACTCGCTCGTCGCCGCCCACGGGGGAACGCGCCTCGACCAGGACGCCCTTGACAGCGACGATCACACCGACGGCGAGTAGGATCGCACCGTGCGAGAGATAGCCCTGGACACCCAATCCGCCACCGCCGTCGCCATCATCGAAGACGGCCGCGTGATCGCCCGCGCCCACAACGACTCCGGGCGCCACCACGCCGAATCCATCACACCCCTCGTGCGCGAGGCCCTCCAGGCCGCCGGCCTGCCCGCCCAGCTCGCGGATGCGGGCATCGACCGCGTCCTCGTAGGCACCGGCCCCGCCCCCTTCACGGGACTGCGCGCCGGCCTCGTCTCCGCCCGCGTCCTCGCCCGCGTCGCGGGCGTACCAGCCTACGGCGTGTCAGCCCTCGACGTCATCGCCCGCCAAGGCCTCGACCTGCTCCCTCCCGACACGCGCGTCTACGCGATCGCCGACGCGCGCCGCCGCGAACTCTACTGGGGCTCCTACCTGGCCGCCGGGCCCGACGACGTCACCCTCGAGGGCCGCCTCGAAGTGGGGGACGTCGCCTCCCTCCTCGCCGCCATGCGACACGCCCCCGGCCTCGTCGTCGCCGGAGCCCCCATCCCCGCCCACTCCGCGCCCGCGCTCGCGCGCGCCGACCTGGGCCCCCAGATCGAGCTGGACCCCGCCGTCATGAGCCGCATCGTCGCCACGCGCCTCACCCGCGGCGAGAGCGACCGCCTGGGCACCGACCCCCTCTACCTGCGCCGCCCCGACATCCAGGGCCAGCCGACCGCGCGCCTATGACCGCCGAGCTGCGCGTCGCCACGCTCGACGACCTGCAGTCCCTCGTCGACCTCGAGGCCGTCACCTTCCCCGAGGACCCGTGGACCCCCTTCATGCTCGCCGACGAACTATCCTCGCCGGCCTCGCGCTACTGGATCGCCACGAACGAGGCCGGGGAACCCGTCGGGTACGGCGGCGTCAAAGTCGGGGGAGACCAGGCCGACGTCATGACGATCGGGGTCGCACCCCATGCTCGAGGCCGCGGCGTCGGGCGAGCGATCCTCGACGCGCTCCTCGACTGGGCGCGCCAGGCCGGCGCCGCCGAGATCTTCCTCGACGTGAGGCCCTCCAACGCGGGGGCCATCGCCCTGTACAACTCCCGTGGGTTCGTCGAAATCGGGCGTAGGCCGCGCTATTTCCGCAACCCGGTCGAGGAAGCCGTCGAAATGCGCGCGCCCCTGACCCGCGCGGGTGCGAAGACCACCACCAAATAGGAACGCTCCATGTCACATTATTCGGCTCAATCGGCCTCGCTCGAGCGCGCGCAGAGGGCCGAAAATGTCGCGGTGTACACCGATTGTTCACGCGCAAAAAACGGCGCAAAATAGCGGAAAACTGTGGCAGGGGAGGAACCTGCTCGCGCCGTCTCGTGCCAACGTCCTACCGCCGCAGGGCAACGCGCCGATATGCTTCATGGCATGGCCACTCAAAATGTCGCAACGAAGAAGCGCCGCGCGTGGACCACCAGCGTCTTTATTAAGCAGCTGATGGCCGTCTCGGGCTTCGTTTTCGTTTTCTTCTTGCTGTTCCACTCCTACGGCAACCTCAAGATGTTCCTCGGTGCGCAGGTCTACAACGACTACGCGCACTGGCTGCATGAAGAGGCTTT
>FLSH01432317.1_pt1 | contig 19553 bp, 15 predicted proteins | sample 1550441 | NCBI WGS metagenome assembly FLSH01 (sample SAMEA4031756, study PRJEB14383) | metagenome | biome: human; feature: oral; material: saliva | place: Philippines | collected 2014 | reverse complement strand
CTCGCGGGGGAGTGCCCCCTCTGCGGCGCTGGGGCGCCTTGAGGACGGAGCCCCCGCTTCGCGTGTCCGGTACGCCCTCTAGGTCGCCTACCCCTCGGTGAGGTTGATATAGGGGTTGTCTGTGGTTGGGTTTCAGAGGTAGCACACCTAATTTGGGTTGAATAAGGGGTTGTTCTGTCGTTAGGTTGCGCTGTCGGTTTACCTGGGTGCGTGGTTACTAAACGTTTCACAGGTTAAAAACGGGTGGCGTATCCGCTCCGGCACTGCAGATACGCCACCCAAACACACCACACTCCACAAGACAATGCAGAGCGCGCGGGATAAACCATCCCGCAAGGTTCCCGCGTTCCCTGCCTCGCACCACGGTAGGCGTAGACAGAGAAGACGGGAGTATGCGACCTTCGGGGCGAGGTGCCCGTCCGGAAGATTTATAGAAGCTCCCATACCGGTTCCATCAGGTAGGAATCGGAGTGGTCGCTCCTTCCGATGGTGAAGCATTCCCGTGCGGAGTGAAGACCACAATGGCAGGAGTCAACATCTTGCAGGAAACGCTCGGAGGAGTCCGAAAATAATCGATGCCCTCATGGAACCGGATGATCGGTGATGGGAGCTCCTGTAGATAGAATAACCTTAAAGCGCGCCTAAAGTAAACCTTCAACCAATAATTTAACCTTATTGTTATAATTCCTAGTCATCGCGTTATTGATAGTCGTTCAACACCCTCTGGGGGTTGCATAACTAGACTCCCGGAACTTTGGTCCGTTTGACGCTCTTCATCGTTATTAAATCGTGATAAATTCCATGACGCTGATGTCTAAAAGAGCCTCGGATCGCGCGCGGTCAATCGTCACGGAGCGTCAAAAAACGTCATTTTGTCACGTAATTTATTCCGGCGGCGAGAAAATATGCGCCCCGCCCGCGCTGTGGCATAATCAGAAGCGTCATCGTGCTCCGGGGTCGGTGAAATTCCGAACCGGCGGTCACAGCCCGCGAACCGTTTCGCCCGCATCGAGCAGACTCGCGTCCACCGCCCGACTATTTACGGCGGCGAACCACCGAGCACCCGAGCAGGCAGACGGCCGAACCGGTGAAAATCCGGTGCCGACAGTACAGTCTGGATGGAAGGTAGCACGAGCAGAAAACGGCAGGTCCCGCCCCTCACGGAGGTGTCTGCGACCCCACCGGCGGTACAACGCGGTGGGGGTCGTGTTCGACGTTTCGTCGTGGTATCCCGAAGGGCCCGCGGATCCTGCCCACACACCGGAGCCGGTGCATCCACCCCGTGATGCGCCCGGAATCGATGGGTTCTGTTCCTCTCCCCGGAGCCGCCGCAGATGCGCACACAGCGCATCCGGAATACGTCCACACACGAGAGGAAAGAATCATGGACATTCTGCGGTGGCTCTTCGACGCACAGATCCACGTGGGGGATCAATCCCTCCTCGTGCGCGAAGTCCTCGGCAACGCATTCGGCCTGGCATCGGCGCTGGGTGGCATGCGACGCAAAGTATGGGCATGGCCCGTTGGAATCCTCGGCAATCTGCTGCTCCTCACCGTCTTTTTGGGTACCCTCGTCGGTAGCCCCCACCCCGTGACCATGCTCGGCCAGGCGGGCCGCCAGGTCATGTTTATCGCCGTGTCCATCTGGGGCTGGTACCGTTGGCGCGCAACCCGAGCCTCCGGGGGTAACGCGAGCGCGGGTGCCGCCGTCATCCCGCAATGGGCAACGAACACCGAACGCGCCGGCCTCGTCGTCGCGATGGTCGCCGGCACCCTGCTGCTCACCCCCGTCTTCCGCGCCCTCGGCTCCTACGAGCCGGTTTGGTCCGACGCTTGGATTTTCACCGGCTCCCTGCTGGCCACCTACGGCATGGCGCGCGGTTGGGTTGAATTCTGGCTCATCTGGGTGGCCGTCGACCTGGTTGGCGTGCCGCTACTGTGGAGCGCAGGCTACTACGCGACCTCCCTCATGTACGTGTTCTACGGATGCTTCACCATGGTCGGCTTCTTCGTCTGGTGGCGCACCCGTAACCTGGAGGTGCAGAAGGCCCGCGTGCAGACCCAGTTCCCGGACGTGACCGTGGACGTTGCGGACCTGGCTTCCGCGGACTCCGTGGCGGAGTGCGAGGTCGCCACCAAGAGCAACACCGCGCAGAATGTAGCTTCGCAGAACGTAGCATCGTAGAAAGAGGCGTAAGCGAGATGACCACCACCGATTCTCAGCACGAGGCCCAGGGCCCGGCGAGTACCCTGCCCGAGCGTATTGGCGCCGTGCACGAGCGACCCATTCCCAAAGACACGGGCTACCTGCCCGCGACCACGCCCTCGACTGTGCCGCTGCCGCACAACGACCTGGATTACTCTGCCGCCGAGTACGGGCACCTCACCGGCGTACCCGCCGCCCGCACCCTGAACCTGCCGGGCCCCGAGCAGACCCTCAGCCATGATGAGGCGATGAGCCTGGCCCTCGAAGCCGCACGTCAGGGTATTCGCGGCGCAAACCCGCTCGTCGGAGCCGTCATCACCGACGCGCACGGGCATCTGCTGCACGTGGGCTACCACCGAGGCGCCGGCACCCCGCACGCCGAGGCCGACGCGCTTGCAGCCGCCCGCGCCGCCGGAACCGACCTCACCGGCGCCCGCATGTACGTGAGCCTGGAGCCCTGCAACCACACCGGACGCACCGGCCCCTGCTCCTACGCCGTCGCCGAGGCGGGCATCGGCGAACTCTACTACGCCTACAGTGACGACACCGAAAACGCTGCAGGAGGCGCCGCCTACCTGCGCTCGCGGGGCGTCACCGTGCACGCCATGGAGGAGTTCGCGAACGCATCCTACCTGCTGAACGAGCGCTGGTTCATTGCCGCCGCTGAACGCCGCCCCTTCATCACAGCAAAGAGCGCCTCCACTCTGGATGGGTTCATTGCGGCAGCTGACGGCACGAGCAAGTGGATTACCGGCCCCGCCGCGCGCATTGACGGGCACCTGATTCGTCACCGCGCCGACGCCGTCATGATTGGCACCCGCACCACCCTCATGGACGACCCGACCCTGGATGCGCGCGACGCCAACGGGGAACGCTTCGAGAAGCAGCCGCTGCGCGTAGTTATGGGTAAGACCGAGATTACGGACAACTACCGGATTCGCGGCCTCAACCCGCCCGAAGGTGTTGAGGCGGACCCGCAGAACTTCCTGCAGGTCTTCACCCACGACCCGCGCGAACTGCTCGACGAGCTGTACGCCCGCGGGGTGCGGCACCTCATGATTGAGGGCGGCCCCGGCATGGTCGGCCTCTTCGCCGGTGAAGACCTCATCGACGAAATGGTCTGGTACCGCGCCCCCATCATCATGGGCCGCGGCAAAAGCGCCGTGTATCGCCTGCTCGTGGACACCCTCGCGCAGGCACCGCGCCTGCAGCTGGACGACCTGGGTATGTTCCCGGCGGTGCGCGTGCTCGGCAATGACACCGCGACGCACATGGTGCCCGAACCACGCGGCACCGCGAAGGATCCGGGGGAGCGGCGCGTGTTGCAGAAGCTGGACGCCTGCCGCGCGCCCGAACCGCGGCTGGATTAGCCCCCGTACGTGCCGGGCAAATCGGGCCCGGTAGAACTGCGTCGGTAGCTTCACTGAACGCTACCGGGTTCGCATACTGGCACGTCCCGCATCCGACTACAGGGAATATTCGAAAAATACGTATAGTTATACGTAGAGCAAACCATCGCCGCCCGTCACCCTCAACGACGACAACCGGCGGATACGGCGAGAAAAGGAAAACACATGTTTACCGGAATTATTGGCGCCCTCGGCACCGTAGAATCCATCACCCCCATCGAAGGCAGCGACGCAGCCTACCTGACCCTCAACGCCGGTGACATCGTCGCCGACCTCGACCACGGCGGCTCCCTCGCCGTCAACGGTGTATGCCTCACCGCTATCGACCTCGACCGTCTGCAGTCCGGCCAGTTCCGCGCCTACGCCATGGGTGAGACTCTGCGCCGCACCAACCTCGGCGACCTGACCCCCGGCGATACCGTCAACCTGGAGCGTTGCCTGCCCGCCGGCGGCCGCTTCGACGGGCACGTGGTGCAGGGTCACGTGGATGCGGTCGGTACCCTCGCATCCGTCACCGCGCACGAGGCATGGAGCACCCTGCGCTTCACCCTGCCCGCCGAGCTGGCACCCCTGCTGGCGGAGAAGGGCTCCATCGCTGTCTCCGGCGTGTCCCTGACCGTCACCGCCGTTTCTGAGCCCGGTGAGAGCCCCGCGTGGTTTGAGGTCGGCCTGATTCCCGAAACCCTGAAGGCAACCAACCTCGGCACGCTCAAGGTCGGCGACAGCGTGAACCTCGAGACCGATGCGCTCGCCAAGTACGTGCAGCGACTGACCGCCTTCGCCGGCGCGCCTCAGACTGCTTCTGAGAAGGTTGCGCCGCGCCGCGCCGACGCCGCAAGCGTGCTCGACAGCGTGCAGACCGCGGTGGACGCCATCGCCGCCGGCCGCGCCGTGGTCGTGGTGGACGACGAGGACCGCGAGAACGAGGGCGACATCATCTTCGCCGCCGAGCACGCAACCCCCGAGCTGATGGGCTTCATGATTCGCTACACCTCCGGCGTGGTGTGCGCCCCCATGAGCAACAAGCGCGCCGACGAGATGAAGCTACCGCCCATGGTCACCAACAACGAGGATCCCAAGGGCACCGCCTACACCGTCTCCTGCGATGCGGCCTCCGGCGTGAGCACCGGCATCTCCGCGGCGGATCGCGCACGCACCGTGCAGATTCTTGCCGATGCCTCCTCCAGTCCGGCGGACATCACCCGCCCCGGCCACATCTTCCCGCTGCGCGCCGTTGACGGCGGCGTGGCTCAGCGCCCCGGCCACACTGAGGCCGCCGTGGAGCTCTCCCGCGCGGCGGGCCTATCCGGCGTGGGCGTCATCGCCGAGGTCGTGCACGACGACGGCTCCATGATGCGTTTCGATGCCCTGCGCGCCTTCGCAACCGAGCACAACCTGCCCATGATTTCCATTGAGGACCTCATCAAGTACGTGGCACAGAACGCTCCGACCGGGGAGAACGCATGAGCGGCGCGATGAACGCGGCCGAGCAGGTGACCGCGAAGGCGACGGGCCCCGAGAGCCTGAGCGCCGAGTCCCGCGCTACGGCCGCGCGTCTCGCGGAGAGCTACCGCGTCAGCCCCCTCGACATGGTGCCCAACCCCAGCCCGCTGCTGGTCGAAAGCACCGAGGAGGTTGCCGTTCCCACCCCGAACGGCCTCTTCGGTCTGCGTGCCTGGCGTTTCGCGGACGGCGCCGAGCACCTCAGCGCCCGGGCCCTCGACCGCGACGGCAACCCCGTACCCTACGAGGGCGGGGGAGTGCCCGCCGTGCGCATCCACTCCGAGTGTGCGACCGGCGATATCTTCGGCTCCTTCCGTTGCGATTGCGGACCCCAGCTGGAGAACGGCCTGCGCATTATCGGCCGCACCGGCGGGTACCTCGTCTACGTGCGCAACCACGAGGGGCGCGGCATCGGCCTGGTTAACAAGCTCCGCGCCTACGCCCTGCAGGATGCCGGGCTCGACACCCTCGACGCGAACCTGGCCCTCGGCCTGGACGGCGATATGCGCGACTATTCGCAGGCGGCACTGATTCTGCAGGAGCTCGGCGTGCACGAAATGCGTCTGGTCACCAATAACCCCGCCAAGCAGGAGGCCCTCGAAGGCCTTGGCCTGCGCGTGACCGAGCTGATCCCGGACGAGATTCCCGCCCGAGTCGAGAACGCCCACTACCTGCATACCAAGCGGGAGCGCATGCGTCACCTGCTTGAGCGTGCCTAACCCGGCGGGCCAGCAACCCTGCGAACCCCGGAAAACAGACACCCCACTATTTCAAGTCAACCCACCTCAACCCACCAAAAGGAGAACACCATGAGCGGCGTCGGCGCAGCAGACACCTCCCTCAACCCCGAAGACTACAAGGGCTTCAAGCTCGCCATTATCGCGGCCAGCTGGCACACCCGAGTCATGGACGGCCTGATTGACGGCGCGCAGCGCGCCGCCCGCGACGCCGGCCTTGAACCCACCCTCGTGCGCGTTCCGGGCACCTTCGAGCTGCCCGTCGCCGCAACTCGCCTCGCCGATAAGTTCGACGCCATCGTCGCGCTCGGCGTCGTGATTCGCGGCGGCACCCCGCACTTTGAGTACGTCTGCCAGGGCGCAACCGGCGGCCTGACCGACGTTTCCGTGCTGACCGGCCGCCCCATCGGCTTCGGCGTGCTCACCTGCGATAACGAGGAGCAGGCCCTGGACCGTGCCGGCCTGGAAGGCTCCAACGAAGACAAGGGCTACGAGGCGACCGCCGCCGCACTGCAGACCGCGGCAACCCTCAAGAACCTCGCATAACGGCACGTCCACCCCGTAGCGGGGCCGCCCTCGGCGGCTTCACGGCGTTCGCGGATTGGTGCCTCCGGACCCCTTGAGGCTCGGAGGCGCCGGCCCGCATCGTCCTTGCCGTGGGCCAACATGAATCAACACCCGCGGGTAGACTGAACACAGAACCCGCCACCCACCCCGACGCATCGCGGCACCACCGGCGTCACCCCACCCCAAAGGAGTACAGTAATGCAGGATTTGGGCACCATCACCCCCTCGCGCGAAGAATTCCGCGCCCGCGCAGCCGGAACCCGCGTGATTCCCGTCCACATTAAAATCCTCGCCGACTCGCTCACCCCCATCGGCATCTACCGTTCCCTCGTACTCCAGGACGACCAGGGCGCGCCCGCCGAGGCGGCCCACGGCACCTTCCTGCTCGAATCCGCCACGATTTCCTCCGAGGGTGAGTCCGCTTCGTGGGCACGTTACTCCTTCATCGGCGCGTCTTCCCGCTCGACCCTCACCACCGTTGACGGTGCCGTTCACTGGCAGGGTCGCACCCCCGCCGGCGCACCCGTCGACGGTGACCCCGTGGAGGCCATCGCCAAGACCCTGCAGATGCTCTACACTGAGCCCGACCCGAGCCTGCCGCCGCTCACCTCCGGCCTGGTCGGCTACCTCGGCTGGGATGTCGTCCGCCACTGGGAGAACCTGCCCAACCCGCCCGCCGACGACGTGAAGCTGCCCGAGTTCGCGCTCAACATGGTCTCCGACATGGCCATTCACGACAACCAGGACGGCACCGTCCTGCTCGTCGCCAACGCCATTAACTTCAACGGCACCAGCGAAAACGTCGACGGCGCCTACGAGGATGCCGTCGCGCGCCTGCACAGTATGCTCCGTCGCCTGCAGTGCGGCGCCGCGGCCACGACCTCCATTCTCTCGGGCGTGGACGAGGTCAACCGCAAGGTCCGCGAGGACGTCACCCTCACCTGGAGCGACCAGGACTTCAAGGACATCATCGCGCGTTCCAAGAAGAACATCATCGATGGCGACGTCTTCCAGCTCGTGCTCTCGCGTCGCTTCGAGGCGCAGACCGACGCCCGCCCCCTCGACGTGTACCGCGTGCTGCGCCAGTCCAACCCCTCGCCGTACATGTACCTCTTCAACTTTGACGACGCTGAGGGAACTCCGTTCCACATTGTCGGCTCCTCCCCGGAGGCGCTCGTTACCCTCAAGCACGGCATCGCCAGCACCCACCCCATCGCCGGTTCCCGCCCGCGCGGCGCAACCCGCGAGGAAGACGTGGCCCTGGCCGAGGAGCTGCTCGCCGACGAAAAGGAACGCTCCGAGCACCTCATGCTCGTCGACCTGGCACGCAACGACCTCTCGCGTATCGCCAAGCCCGGCACCGTGTCCGTCGACCAGTTCATGATTATTGAGCGTTTCAGCCACATCATGCACATTTCCTCCGCCGTCAGCGCCGAACTCGACCCGCAGTTCAGCGCCTACGACGTGCTGCGCGTCGCGTTCCCCGCCGGTACCCTCTCCGGCGCGCCCAAGCCCCGCGCGATGCAGCTCATCGACGAATACGAACCCACCCGCCGCGGCGTCTACGGCGGCGTGTGTGGCTACTTCGACTTTGCCGGCAACATGGACATGGCAATCGCCATCCGCACCGCCGTGCTCAAGGAAGGCACCGCCTACGTTCAGGCCGGTGCGGGCCTCGTGATGGACTCCAACCCCGATTCCGAAGCCCTCGAAACCGTCAACAAGTCCGCCGCTCCGTTGCGCGCCGTGCTGACCGCCTCCGGCCTGGCACCCCTCGACGCGGACGCGGCCGTCAACGCCGTCCAGTAACCCAAGGAGACACCATGAGCACCGTTCTCGACGACATCATCGTTGGCGTCCGCGAAGACCTCGCCGCCCGCGTACAGCAGGTTCCTCTCGAGGAGATGAAGAAGCGAGCCCTCGCCGCCGCACCCGCCCGCGACGCGATTGCCGCTCTCCGCGGTGAGGTACCCGGCGGCGGCAACGGCTCGACCGTGCGCATCATTTCCGAGGTGAAGCGCTCCTCACCCTCCAAGGGTGCCCTTGGCGAGATTCCCGACCCCGCCGCGCTCGCCGCACGCTACGAGGCAGGTGGCGCCGCAGCGATTTCCGTGCTCACCGAGCAGCGCCGCTTCAAAGGCTCTCTGGCCGACCTGGACGCTGTTCGCGCCGCCGTGAACATCCCCGTGCTGCGTAAGGACTTCACCGTCGACGAGTACCAGATCTGGGAGGCACGCGCACACGGCGCCGACCTGGTGCTGCTGATTGTCGCGGCACTCGACGAGAAGACCCTGCGCGAGTTCCTGGAACTCACCGAGTCGCTCGGCATGAACGCCCTCGTCGAAACCCACACCCCCGAAGAAATCGAGGTCGCCCAGCGCATCGGCGCCAAGATCGTGGGCATCAACGTGCGCAACCTCAAGACCCTTGAGGTCAATAACGAGCACTACGCATCCCTCGCAGCGCACCTGCCCGACCCGGTGATTAAGGTTGCTGAGTCCGGCGTCGCCGGCATCGAGGATGTGCGCGCCTACGCGGGCGCCGGTGCCGATGCGATCCTCATCGGTGAAGCGCTGGTTCGTTCCGGCGACCCCGAAGGTACCGTGCGCGAATTCTCCCAGGTGCTTGTGACCCGCTAGCCTGTGGGCTAGTTGTTTGAAGAGGTTGTACCGGACGCCGCTCGCGGGGGAGTGCCCCCTCATCGGTGCCTGAGGCACCTCGAGGACGGAGCCCCCGCTTCGCGTGTCCGGTACGCCCTCTAGGTCGCCTATCCCTCGGGTTGGTGATAGAAGGGGTTGGTAGGTGGTTACCTTCTCGGGGTAGCTCGCCGCAGTCTTGGGTATATGAGGCTGGTATGTGGTTACCTTCTCCAGGTAGCTTGCCTTGGGTTGGTTGAAATAGGGGTTGGTCTGGAGTTTCGTTCTCGGGTCAGCTTGCCTTGAGCTGGGGATATATAGGTGGCTTGGTCTGGGGTCGGGTGATGCTGTCAGCTCACCCGATTCTGGGGTTATCCTGTTGGATTTTTTATCTACTTCCCGTATACAGACCTGATACATAGACATAAAGCCGGTGCCTGCTTCACAGCAGACACCGGCTTTTCACATGTTATAGAGTGCTTAGCGGCCCGTGTAGTCGGCGTCCGCAATATCCTTCGGCCAGCGAGCCTTCTGGAACGGAGCCCACGTGAAGGCCGCCGCCACCAGCAGCAAGCCGCTCAACACAAACGCCGGGACGAAGCCCCACGCATCCGCAATCATGCCAGCCACCAGAGGGCCCAGAATCATACCGAAATCGCTGCACATCTGGTACACCGCCAACACCTGGCCGCCACTGCGGCGGGTGCCAATCACATCAGAAACCGCGGCCTGAATCGACGGGCCCATAAACGCCGCACCAATACCCAGGCACGCCGTCAACGAGACAAACACCCAGGCCACAGGCGCGAAGCCCATGAAAGTCACCGCAGAGCCCGAAAGCAGCAGACCGGAGAACGCCATGACGCGGCGGCCGAAACGGTCCGAGAAACGGCCCGAGAACGTCTGCGTCAGCGCGTTACCCAGCGAGTTCGTCGCCATCGCCAACGAGGCCAGCAGAGTACCTGCCACGGCGTTCGACATGTCGCCGCCGGTCGCCAAATATGCCGCGGCCAGCGGAATAATCGAGGACTGCACGCCGAACACCGACCAGCCAATCGCCCAATTCGAAACCAGGGCGGAGCGGTAATTCGTGAACTTCAACGCGTCACGAACCGTCATCGCCGGCAGGTTGCTCCTACCCGAGGCGGCCTCGGGGTGGGCGGCCTTGTCGGAGGCGTCAGCCTGGGCCTCGGCGGGGGAATTAGCTTCAGTCTCAGAGCGCTCGGCGCTGTCAGAAGCGGGGGAGGGAGCCTCCGACGGCAGAGTCCCTGTGCCCTTACCCTCAGCCAGCCGCGCCGCCTCGGCAATCGCGTCACGCTCGGCCTCCAGGGTCGCCTGCGACGGCATCAAGAACCACACAATCAGGCCCGCCACCAGCAACGAAAAACCGTACACGATAAACGGCGCGCGCAGACCAAACGGAGCCAGGGCGCTCGCAATGACCGGGCCCAGCAGGTTGCCCAGCAGGAACGCCGTCGCGTAATAACCGGAAATACGGCCGCGCATATGGGGAGGGGAGAGACGCACCAGCAGACCCATCGCGGAGACCGTGAACATGACCGAGCCAATGCCAGCCGCCGCGCGTGCGGCCAATAGCACCCAGTAATCCCAGGCGAAGGCAATCATAAACGAGGTCACGGACACGATTAGCATGCCAATCGTGTACACCGGACGTTCACCGAAACGGGTAATAATCTTGCCCGCCGTCGGCGCAAACAGCAGACGCGTAATCGCCAGCGCAGACACCACCATCGTCGCCATAGTGACCGTTGCGTTAAAATTCTGCGCGTAATTCGGCAACACCGGCGCGACCAGGCCGAAACCCACCGCAATCATGAACGAGGCAACGATCAGAACCTTCAGACCGGTCGGCACGCGGTTCGGGTTAATCGTGCGAGGGTCAAAAACGGGCGGTGTTGTGGCAGGGTTCCTCATGCGCATCCTCGTGTGTGTGGGCTGATGCAGCCGCGGGGCCCCACCCCTAAACACCGGCTGCGCTCAGCTAGAAAACTTCAATAGTGTCCAGTCTACTCCGGGCCGGGCCGGGCACGCGCGTCAACCCGACCGACGAAACCTCCCAAGCCGGTAAGCTAGTAGTGTGAATGAAACGATGATGATAATCTGCGCGATTGTGCTGGGCGTACTGGTAATTGCCGGTGTGCTTTTCGCCGTTCTGCGCCGACCCAAGAAGACCGCGAACCTGCAGTCTTTGCGCCAGGAGGCGGCCGCCGCCTCCGGAGAGTCGGCACCGGAAGCTGAGAGCTCGGCACCTCGCTCCATTGAAATTGAGATGCCCGACCCCTCCGCGGGTCGCCTGGTTCGTCTGCGTGCCCGCCTGGCCCGCTCGAACAACATGCTCGGTCAGGGCCTGCTTTCCCTGCTGTCTCGCGACCGCATCGACCAGGATGTGTGGGACGAGGTTGAGGAGACCCTGCTACTGGCTGACCTGGGTTCCGAGCCGACCACCCGCCTGGTAGAGGCCCTGCAGAAGCGCGTGCGCGTTGAGGGCACGAATAACCCCGCCGCCGTGAAGAAGATGCTTCGAGAGGAGCTCGTGAAGATTGTCGGCCCCGACATGGACCGCGAGCTGAAGACCTCCGGTAGCGACGGCAACCCCGGCGTGGTGCTGGTCGTTGGCGTGAACGGCGTGGGTAAGACCACGACCGTCGGTAAGATTGCCCGCGTGATGGTTGCGGACGGTCAGTCCCTGATTCTGGGCGCCGCCGATACCTTCCGCGCCGCCGCTTCGGAGCAGCTGACCACCTGGGGTGACCGCGTGGGCGTGAAGACGGTGCGTTCCGAGAAGGAGGGCGCCGACCCCGCTTCGGTCGCCTTTGATGCGGTTAAGACCGGCAAGGAGGAAGGCGTCGACACCGTGCTGGTGGATACCGCGGGCCGCCTGCAGAACAAGGCCGGCCTGATGGATCAGCTCGGTAAGATCAAGCGTGTGATTGAGAAGGAAGCCCCCGTGACCGAGGTGCTCCTGGTCATCGACGCGACGACCGGCCAGAACGGCATGATCCAGGCGAAGGTCTTCGGTGAGATCGTGGACGTGACCGGTATCGTGCTGACTAAGCTGGACGGCACCGCGAAGGGCGGTATCGTCGTGGCCATTCAGGAGGAGCTGGGCGTTCCCGTCAAGCTCATCGGCCTGGGTGAGGGCCCGGACGACCTGGCACCGTTCGACCCGGAAGCTTTCGTGGACGCGCTGCTGGACTAACATTCGCTGCCTCTACGCCTTTATGCCGAGAAGCCACATGTGTTCAAACACATGTGGCTTCTCGCGGTTAATGCGGTTAATGACGACGGGCAGCACACGATGCGAGGCTCTGGGATATTCTGAAATCAGAAGATGCTCCGGGCCCTCAACCGAGCATCGCACACCGTACAACCCAATTCACCCCGAACCTCAGCGAAGGAACCACCATGGCAGCAACCCTCCCCGGAACCCTCCCCAGCGCCAACTACCAGCCCGCCTACCGTTCCAACGGCGCCTGTGACGACCTCGCCGAACTCGTTGCACCGTACAGCCTTTCGCGCGCCCAGCTGGCTGAGGCTACCGGAATCGCCGATGAGGCTACCGTGAACGGCTGGGTTGAGCAGTGCTGCCCCGACCTCGCCGCGGACGCGCCCGCGCCCCTCGAGCCCGTGCTGCGCTACCTGGACGAAACCTATCTGCCCGACCCCGCCAACTGGCCCGGCACCAACCCCTACGACGAGTTCATCCTCGAGAACATTGCCGCCCGCATGCTCGCCCGCGTTGTTGCTGACACCTTCGGCGCCGACCGTTCGGGTAACTACCGTGAACTTCTCGCACTCGTTGCAACCCTTGTGCTGATTGCCCGCTGCTGGGCTGGCACCGATGAGGCTTTCCTGACCCTGCTCAACGCCGAGCCCACCGCGGAGGCAGGCGAATACCTGCAGGAGGCTATCGCGAACGCCCCCGAGTCCCTGTACCCGCTCCTGACCGAGCTTCTGCTACCCGCCCTGCGCGAGGCGCGCGGCACCTTCACCGCCGACGAGGCACGCCTGCTGACCGGCTACGCTCTTGCCGCCGGATACTACGCGGGTGAGCACCCCTACGAGACTCTGAGCGGCATCCACATTGCGTTTGCCGCGGATGACCGCGCCCTGCCCGATGCCGACCTGATTCGCCGTGTTGAGGACGTCCTCAAGGCTAACTTTTCCGCCGCCCGAGTAGGAGCCGATGCTAGCGCTACGGAGGCTAACCCGGAGCCGCGCAACTTCGTCCTGCCCGGCAACCAGGACGGCTACGAAACCGCCGCGCACCTGGTCGCCGTCCTGCCCCAGGCGCACGACGTTATCGCCTTCAGCACCCGGCCCGGCGAAGGAACCAGCGCGCTCGCTGAGGACCCCCGCGCCGCCTTCACCCTGTACCTGTGCTACCTGATGCTCGGCGACGATGAGTCTTCGGAGGAGCGCGCCGCGGAGCTCTACCGAGCCAGTCGCGGGGAGTAGAGCTAGGTTTTTGCGTCCTTAGATATTCTGGCCCAGCAGATACCCTGCCTGGTGCCCCTGCCTGCCGCCTGTCGCGGCCGCTAACGCCTAACGTCTAGCCGGCAGACGCTAAGAAGCCACATGTGTTCCGAACACATGTGGCTTCTTGCGGTTATCTGTGGTGGATGTGGCGTTGTTTGATTATTCTCAATGCCGAGGCTTTACACGGCGACGGGTTCTTCAGTGCGTACCGCATGGTAGGTGGCATCGCTGACCGTCACACCGTACTGGCGCGAAGTGAGCTTAAGGATTTCCTCCACCGTGTAAATACGGAACACGCCGCCGTCGGTGGTCTGCGCGTACTCGCGCAGCAGCTGGCGGTTGGCGAGCTGACGAATCGGTTTGCCGCTGGCAGCCGCGGCGCGCACCTCAGCGCTATTGCGCAGCCACAGGTCGCGCACCCCGGCGGTCACGAAAACGCAGTCGGTACCCTTCACCCGGGTTGAAGCCTCGGCGAGGCACTGGGTCCACAGCGCAAAATCGGCGTCAAAATTGGCGCTGGGCAGAAGCGGGTGGCCCTGTTCCGCGGCCTCTGCGAGCTGCTGATTGTAGCGTTCCGGGCTGGGGGCCGCGCCCACGTGCCCGGTGAAGAGGCGGTTCAGTCGCGGCAGAATCGTGTCATCTTCGCGGCGGGCCACGTTGATGGAACCGGTGTCGGTGGTGGGCTCGAGAATCCTCATAATCTGGGCGATGGAGTGGTCCAGCTGGTGGGTGACGGAGCGCAGGGCACTCCAGGGCGAGCCCTTCTCTTCGGGGAGAGTTTCTTTGAAGGAGGCGAGGGCCGAGCGAACGCGATCGGCGGCCGCCGGTACGGGGGAGGCGCCGTCGAGGGCCGCCCAGAATTCCTTGAGTGCCTGGTGGGGGAGGAAAGCGTGGCCGCGTAGCTGCGAGAAAGCACGGATGATTTCGTCGCTGGTGCGTGTGGGGTATTGGTAGAGGCTGGCCAACGCGGTGGAGTCAAAGATGACGAGGATTCCGGGGTGAATCGATGATAGGGTGGCGCGATCGAGTTCCTTGTACTCAACGAAGTCGGAGTACAGGGTTCGCGTTTGTCGGGTGATTGACATGTGTCCCCTCCGGGTATGCGGGTATGGTCGGTCAAATGCGAGTGCCGGAGAAGTCGAGGAGAATAATCCATTCCAGTTTATCGACCTCCGGGTGCAGGTGAGGGACTTTCTGGACAAATATTTGGTTTATTACTTGCGTACCTGTCGCAGACGGGTGTTATCGCAGGTCGGGGCCTTCTGGGGAAGACTGTGAACACCTGTGAGATGGGCCGCGTGGGGTGCATTTGAGCAGGTGTGCAGGCCTGTCGCTGTCGCAGGTTTCGGCCTCGCTCTTCTGGCCATCGGAGGGAATATCACAGACCGTCCCAATGAGGGTCTATTGGAAGTATAAAACAAAATATGCAATTCAGTGCAAAATGTGGACGTTGTGTTACACCTCTACAGGTCACGCCCACAGAACACACGGCAGAACCCGGGCGGCAGTAGATGAACTTTTGTCTACTCCTGTAGACTTGAGGTGATTGAAATTTAATAAAGGAGATAGAGTTATGTCAGAGCTGACCACTCAGGACCAGGCAGAGGAGCAGGTCCCGGCCCGCACCGTCGTCGTGGCAGAAGACGAGGCACTGATTCGCCTCGACATTGTCGAAATTCTGAAGGACCAGGGTTTCGATGTTGTCGCCGAGACCGATAACGGTAAGACCGCCGTTGAGCTCGCACAGAAGCACCGCCCCAACCTCGTCCTCATGGACGTCAAGATGCCGATCATGGACGGCATCACCGCTGCGGAGGAGATCGCGAAGGAACAGATCGCCCCCGTGGTCCTGCTGACTGCCTTCAGCCAGAAGGAACTCGTGGACCGCGCCGTGGACGCGGGCGCTATGGCATACGTTGTCAAGCCCTTCACCCCCAACGACCTGATTCCGGCCATCGAGGTGGCCATGAGCCGCTACGAGCAGATTCGTGCGCTCGAGAAGGAAGTGGGCACCATCCGCGACCAGTTCGAGACCCGCAAGCTGGTGGATCGCGCTAAGTCCCTGCTCATCACCAAGATGAACCTAACCGAGCCGGAGGCATTCCGCTGGATTCAGAAGACCTCCATGGACCGTCGCCTGTCCATGCGCGAAGTGTCTGACACCATCATCAAGCAGCTCTCCGCATAGGGGTTCCCATCTCGCAACTCATCGCAGAGCGATTCGGTGTACGACTTTCGCGATGCGCGAGATGACCAGGTACGAATACGTGTCAGCATCCCTTTGACCGTGCTTTTGCAGACTTCTCAACCGACGAGAAACCCGCTCGAAAGCGCACGCACGACAGGCTAAAGAGACAGGGCAAACATTCGGATTTGCCGGCACACACACGCAAGCATTAACAAGCGCCCCGCCCCTCACGAGGAAGCTGAGGAGCGGGGCGCTTGCGTAACGTATGGCGGGTTACGTTTGAGAGTCGCGGCGGGCGATTAGCGCAGGTAACGGTTAAGCTCGTCGTCGGAATCCTGCGGGCCGTTGAGCGGACGCGCGGTGGGCGAACCTGCCCAGAGCATGCCAATGGTGCCCAGCATGACGCCGAGCCACCAGAAGGATCCCGGGTTGTTTATCGCGGTCACCAGGCACACCAGCATCACGCCGATGGCGATGGGCAGAATAATGCGCTTGGCGCGCACAATCTTGGGGTAGCGCTTGAAATAGGGGGTGCGCTCGCGGGCCATGGTCGTCCTTTCGTCGGGGTCGTTCCCTCTACCTTAGCTTAGGCCTTGTTAGCTTAGGCCTTGGGGCGGGGAATGAGCATGTTGGTGATGCGCGCGGTGCAGGTGGTCCGGCCGCGCTCATCCACAATATCGATGGTGTGGATGCAGAGCGTACGTCCCAGCTTGACGGCGGTGCAGGTCGCGGTGACCACACCGGATACCGCCGGGCGCACGTGGGTTGCGTTGATGTCCACACCCACGGCCACGAGGTCTTCGCCGCCGTGTACGCCGGATGCGAGCGAACCGAGGGTCTCGGCGAGCACCACATTCGCGCCGCCGTGCAGCAGGCCGATGGGCTGGGTGTTGCCGGCGACCGGCATGGTGGCGACGGCGCGTTCGGCGGTCAGCTCCTTGAACTTGATGCCCATGGAGGGGATAAGCTCGCCCATGCCGCGGGGGAAATAGGAGTGCAGGTGCTCGGGAACGCCGGTCTCAATCAGCTGTGCTTTGATCTGCTCGGGGGTGAGTGTGGTGGGTGCCGCCGCCCGGACGGGTGCGTGCTGCGTGTTGTTTTCAGTCATGGTCTCCAGTGTACCCCTCGGCGTTTGATGCTTCGGGCGGGTGGTTTTCGCGAGCGCCCGCGGGCACGCGTGGGCCCCGCCTCCCGAACGGGGGAGACGGGGCCGAAAACGTTATGCAAGCGGGGGATGGCTAGGCGGAGATGGCCTCTGCCTTTTCGATGTCCTCGTCGCGGATTTCCTTATCGGGGTTCGCTCCGATTGCCTTGGAAATGCGCTCGGTCAGGGCCGCGATGGTCGCATCACCGGTCACGTTGGTTGCGGTGCCGAAGGAGTCCTGAGCCAGGTACAGGGCAATCATGAGGGCAATCATGGCGTCATTGAACCCGAGCATGGACTGCAGCAGGCCGATTGCGGTCATTACGCCGCCGCCGGGAACGCCGGGGGCTGCCACCATCATCACGCCGAGCACCAGAATCATGGGAATGAGGCTGGTGAAGTCGGGGTGCTGGCCGGTCATGAACAGCACTGCCACCGAGCAGGAGGTAATGGTAATCATGGAGCCGGAGAGATGAATGGTCGCGCACAGCGGAATCGCGAAGTCCACCACGCGGGGGGAAACGCCGGCTTTCTTTGCCGAACGCACGGTCACCGGGATGGTTGCAGCCGAGGATTGGGTGCCAATCGCGGTGAAGTACGCGGGCATCATGGTCTTGAGCATCTTGAAGGGGTTGCGGCCCGATACGGTGCCCGCCACCGAGTACTGTAGCGTCAGGGTCACCCAGTGCAGAATAATCACCATGATGAACACCAGGCCGAAGACCGAGAGGATTTTGGCCACCTGGCCGGCGAGGGTCATGTTCGCGAACACGCCCACGATGTGCACGGGCAGCAGGGGGATAATCACGTAGCTGAGCAGCTTCTCAACGATGACCTGGAAGTCCTCGAAGAGGTTCAGCATTGCGCGGGTCTTCAGGGCGGTGATGCCCAGACCCAGGATGAAGGAGAGAATCAGTGCGCTGAGCACGCCCATAATCGGGGTCAGCTCGAAGGAAATATAGCCCTTGGAGAGTGCGTTCTCGGGGTTGTCGAAGGAGGCGAGCTGCTGGCCCTGCAGAATGATGGGGTAGAGCAGCAGGGCGCAGATGAGGGCCAGGAAACCGGCCAACACGCTAGAGATGTACGCTAGCGCCACGGTGATGCCGAGCATCTTGCCTGCACCCTGAGCGAGGGAACCGATGCCGGGCACGATGAAGCCGACGATAATCAGCGGGATGGAGAAGCTCAGGAACGCGCTGAACACGGTCGAGAAGGAGACGAAGAGCTGCACAATGAAGTCGGTGGGGATGGCTGCGCCGGTTGCGTCGTTAATGCCGCTAATCATTCCGGGGGTCAGCATGCCGATGAGCACACCCGATGCAATCGCGATGATGATCCACGCGAGAAGGGGGAGTTTTTTGAGTACCTTCATGGATTCCTAAATGAGGGGTCGTTGTGTGTTGAGCGCGGGAGGTGCCCTCACGGTCCGGTGAATCCTGCCGGTGAATTCTGGGTAGAGTTCTGCCTATGAATACACGGGGTGTGGGGGTTTCCTACGCTGGAGGCGATAATAAGGTTATATATTATCTGGAAACCGTATTATTATCCACCTCACATAGTGGCTTGGGGCACAATTTTTTGGAGGAAAACTCACCAAACGCACCCCACCGGGACCGACATATGAGGTAAAACTCTTTCCACATACCCCGTTATTCCGCAATATGGCACGCCGCTGGCACCTCGTGTAGCGGAGGTGACCCGCGCCGAAACCCGCGGGACCGGAATCGATACACTAGAGAGGTGACTACTGCGAATAACACCCTCCTGCTCATTGACGGACACTCCCTGGCCCTGCGCTCCTTCTTCGGCATCTACACCATGGCCGAAAAGACCGGCCAGCACATCTTCGTGCGCAGCGACGGCCAGCACACCGAGGCCGTGCACGCCTTCCTCTCCACGCTGCTGAACATCATCAAAGACAACCAGCCCAGCCACATCGCCGTTGCCTTCGACCTGCCCGGCGGCACCTTCCGCACCGCCGAGTACGGCGAATACAAGGGCGGCCGCAACGCCATCCCCGAGGCCTTCGACGGCCAGATCGACCTCATCAAGAAGATGCTCGGCGCGCTGAACATTCCCGCGCTCACCTACGAAAACTACGAGGCCGACGACATCGTCGCCACCCTGACCCGCCGCGGCACCGAAGCCGGCTACAAGATCCTCATCCTCTCGGGCGACCGCGACATCTTCCAGCTCGTCACCGACGAGGTCACCCTGCTCTACCCGGTCACCACCGGCCCCTCCAAGGGTATTCAGCGCATGGACCCCGCCGCCATCGAAAAGAAGACCAAGGTGCCCCCGCACATGTACCCCGACCTGGCCGCCCTCACCGGCGAGCAGGCCGACAACCTGCCCGGCGTGCCCGGCGTGGGCCCCGGCTTCGCCGCCAAGTGGCTCGGCGAGTACGGATCCCTGCAGGGTGTGCTTGACAACCGCGACAAGATCGGCGGTAAGAAAGGCGAGGCACTACGTGAGAACGTGGATAACGTGGTGCGCAACCGCCGCCTCAACCAGCTCGTCAACGACCTCGACCTGAACGTCACCCTCGAAGACACCGCCTTCACCCCCGACCTGGACGCGCTGAACGCCTTCTTCGACGAGGTGGAGTTCCGCACCATCCGCAAGCGCGCCGCCGACACCCTCGGCCCCATCGTGCGCGCCGC
>FLSH01133821.1_pt1 | contig 19607 bp, 17 predicted proteins | sample 1550441 | NCBI WGS metagenome assembly FLSH01 (sample SAMEA4031756, study PRJEB14383) | metagenome | biome: human; feature: oral; material: saliva | place: Philippines | collected 2014 | reverse complement strand
GAGATTCAAGAAGCAAGTTGTCGAGAAAAGTGAGTCCCATAGTGGCATACGCGATTGTACGCGCTGGCGGCCGCCAGGAGAAGGTTTCCGTAGGCGACCTCGTTACCCTTGACCGTGTTGCAGGCGAGCCCGGCAGCACCATCGAGCTGCCCGTGCTGCTGCTCGTCGACGGTGACAAGGTCACCGCTGACGCAAAGTCCCTGGCTTCCGCCAAGGTTGTTGCTGAGAAGGTTGAGGACCTGCGCGGTCCGAAGATCGTTATTCAGAAGTACAAGAACAAGACCGGTTACAAGAAGCGTCAGGGCTTCCGCGCCGAGCTGACCACCGTCAAGATTACCGCTATCAACGCGTAATCGAAACGACCGGAATTCAACCCTAAGGTAGGAATACAGAATGGCACACAAGAAGGGCGCAAGCTCCACCCGTAACGGCCGTGACTCGAACCCCCAGTACCTCGGTGTTAAGCGCTACGGCGGCCAGTCCGTCAACGCAGGCGAGATTCTCGTTCGCCAGCGCGGCACCCACTTCCACCCCGGCCTGAACGTTGGCCGCGGTGGCGACGACACCCTGTTCGCTCTGGCAGCAGGCACCGTCGAATTCGGTACCCGCAAGGGCCGCAAGGTCGTTAACATCCTGGCAGCAGCTGAGTAATACTCACCGCTAGGGCAGAGGGGGTAGGCGTTAGTCTACCCCCTCTCGCTATGACCTCGAATGCCGTGGATGCCCGCCTGTGCTGGGCTCCACGATGAGGCGCACCCCAACCCGGTCGCGCCTGCCGCCGCATCCGCAGCATGATTGGTGTGTGCCGTGCGGTGGCGAAGTGAAGATTTTCCAAGATAAGGAGAACCCGTGGCAGAATTCGTGGACCGCGTGGTCTTGCATGTATCTGGCGGTCGCGGAGGTAACGGCTGCGTCTCCGTGCGACGTGAAAAGTTTAAGCCCCTGGGCGGCCCTAACGGCGGTAACGGTGGTAATGGTGGCGCGGTGATTCTGCGCGTGGATAACCAGACCACGACCCTGTTGGAGTACCACCACAGTCCGCATCAGCACGCCCCGAATGGCGATATTGGTCGTGGCGATATGCACCACGGCTTCAACGGTGAGGACCTGGTCCTGACCGTGCCGCAGGGTACTGTGGTGAAGGACCGCGAGGGTAATGTTTTGGCTGACCTGCTGCGTGTGGGCGACGAGTATGTTGCTGCGCGTGGTGGTATGGGTGGTCTGGGTAATGCTGCGTTGGCTTCGGCTAAGCGTAAGGCTCCCGGTTTTGCTCTGTTGGGCACCCCCGGTGAAGAGGCTGATATTGTTCTGGAGCTGAAGTCCATTGCGGATGTGGCTCTGGTGGGTTACCCGTCGGCTGGTAAGTCTTCGTTGATTGCTGCGATTTCTGCGGCGCGTCCGAAGATTGCTGATTACCCGTTCACCACTCTGATCCCGAACCTGGGTGTGGTGCAGGCGGGCGATGTTCGCTACACCGTTGCGGATGTTCCGGGTCTGATTGAGGGCGCTTCTGAGGGCCGCGGTCTGGGTCACCGTTTCCTGCGCCATGTGGAGCGTTCTTCGGCTCTGGTGCACGTGATTGACTGTGCAACTCTGGAGCCGGGCCGTGACCCGATTAGCGACTTTGAGGTGATTCGCGGCGAGCTGCAGAACTACGAGGTTGACCCGACTGCGGGTGTGACCGTGCCGCTGCATGAGCGTCCGCAGATTGTGGTGCTCAATAAGATTGACGTTCCTGAGGCTCGTGAGCTGGCGGAGTTTGTCCGCCCCGAGTTTGAGGAGATGGGCTTTAAGGTCTTCGAGATTTCGACGGCTTCCCATGAGGGCCTGAAGCCTCTCATCTTCGCGATGGCAAAGCTCGTGGAGGAGGACCGTGTGGCTCGTGCCGCTGCCGAGAAGGAAGCGGAGCGTGTGGTTGTTGAGGCTCCTGTGGTTCGCCCGAAGGGCTTCCGCGGTAAGAAGAAGCAGGAGTTCATTATTCGCCGCGAGGAGCGTAACCTTGAGCCGCTGTTCCGCGTGATTGGTGAGAAGCCTGAGCGTTGGATTCAGCAGACTGACTTCAATAATGATGAGGCTGTCGGCTACCTGGCGGACCGCCTGGCGCGCCTGGGTGTTGAGGATGAGCTGTTCAAGGCTGGTGCTCGTGCCGGTGACGCCGTGGTGATTGGTGAGAACGACAACTCGGTCATCTTCGATTGGGAGCCGACCATGGTCGGTGGCGCCGAGCTGCTGTCCTCCCCGCGTGGTACGGACGCTCGTCTGGAAGAGATTATTCGCCCGACTCGTGCGCAGAAGCGTGTGGAGTACAAGGAGCGTATGGACGCGAAGGCGGAGGCTCGTGCCGAGCTGGAGTCCGAGCGTGTTGCAGGCGTGTGGACCGAGTCGGTTGAGTACCGCAAGAAGCTGAAGGAAGGCAAGGTCGACGAGAATATCGACATGCCGAACGTTGAGGACTAGTAGCTAGGCGTTAGCTGCTGCCCAGACAGCTGTTACCTCGACGATGATTGGTGCCGCGCACCGGGGTTTGCTCCGGTGCGCGGCACTTTCTTATGTGTTCTGCGGTTGCCCCTCACGCCGGATGTGTGCGTCGGAACATGCGGGTGAGCCTGCGGTGAACCTGTGGTCGGGCGTGCTGGCTGGGTATTCCACTGGCGGCTTAGCTCACCCCCGTCATTTCGGTTTTTTTGACTGCAAGCAGGTAGCATAGAGGGGAATGTACGCGGGCCATTTTCGGTGTTGCGTACCTTCTGTGTAACCTGCCCGCATCCGCACCTGTGGTGGCTCCTTAAGCTGCCGTGGTGCGGTCTCTGTCCCCAGCAAGGACGGCATTTGTGACTGACCAGCCTGTTCACCTTGATTTTGGTGCTCCGAGCACCGAGTCGATTTCCCCGCGCATTCCCGGTCGGGTGCGTCTGGGTGTGATGGGTGGAACTTTCGACCCGATTCACCACGGACACCTGGTGGCAGCTAGCGAAGTTGCCGCCGTGTTCGACCTGGACGAGGTTGTGTTCGTTCCGACCGGTCAGCCCTGGCAGAAGGTGGGGGAGCGACACGTGAGTGACGCTGAGCATCGCTACCTGATGACGGTGATTGCGACCGCGTCGAACCCGCGTTTTACGGTGAGCCGTATTGATATTGACCGTGGCGGCGCCACCTACACCTTTGATACGCTTAACGAGCTGCGTGCCCTGCGCCCGGATGCTGACCTGTTCTTCATTACCGGTGCGGACGCGATCAGCCAGATTATGACCTGGCGCAATGCCCATAAGCTGTGGGATTTGGCGACTTTTGTGGGCGTGACCCGCCCCGATCATGAGCTGGATCCGCCGATGGCTGAGGGTCGTCATATTACGACCCTGAAGATTCCTGCGATGGCGATTTCTTCGACCGATATTCGTCGCCGCGCAGCTGAAGACGCCCCCATCTGGTACCTGGTGCCCGATGGTGTGGTGCAGTACATTGCTAAGTACGGCCTGTACAAGAAGGACGCCTTGACGGCGTACCGTGACGGCTTGCCCCGCGTGAAGGATGAGTCTGGGCAGGCACCCCAATCGACGAATAATGAGGGAACACATGAGTGAAGCTACGGGTTCGAAGCCCTATAGCGAGGACGAAGCGTACCTCTACGAGACGTACGTGACCGAGGACGGCATTGAGGTGCCGCCGCCTACTAAGGTGATGGGTCCGCGCCGTCTTGCCCGTTACCGTGAAGAAGTTGCCGAGTACCTGCGTGCGGCCCGCCGCGGGGAGCCCGCAAAGCCTGTTGCCAACATGGGCTCCGTGGTTTATACGAACGCTATTGACCCGCAGGTTCTGGCTGTTCAGCGTCGTTTTGCGGCGCTGGCGGCTCAGGGCAAGATTGACACTGAGGCGAACGATGAGGAGAAGCTGCACGAGCCTGCTCCTCTGACCAGTAGCCTGCGTATTCTGCGCCCCGAAGAGATCGCGCAGAACCGTGTGGATGCGACCAGCCCCTCCGCGGTGAATAACCCGATGACTTCTTCGATCCCGGTTATCGCCGTGGTCAAGGAGGAGAAGCCGGAACCCGAGCTGCACCAGTACCTGGTGCGCGATGAGCCGAAGGTTGAGGAGCTGGACAGCTCTGACGTTGAGGCTGAGCAGACCGAGGTTGCTTCCGTTGAGGAAGAGACCGTTGAGGTTGCTGAGGTTGAAGAGTCTGCCGATGAGCTGCCCACCCGCGTGAGCGCGGTAAACGCTCAGGGTCTTGACCTGAGCGTGCTGGATAGCGCCTCCGCAGGGGATACCGTAGATTCGGTGGATGGCGACCCGACTGTTGCTCTGAGCCCGGATGAGGTTGAGGAGCTGCTGCAGCGCATGGTGGATCGTCAGGGTCCCGACGAGGCACTGGTCGAGGAGACTGCTGAAGAGTCCGATAAGGGCTCCGAGGTTGAAGAGTCTAAGTCGGCTGAGTCGAAGTCTGCTTCGGTTGCTTCTGCTGAGGCTTCGAAGGAAGCTGAGTCGAAGGAAGCTGGGGAAGACTCTGCTTCTGAGAGCGCTGTTGAGAAGGCTGAAAAGGTTCTGCAGCCTGCGCAGAAGACCTCCCTGGCGTGGCTGTGGATTGTGCTGCTGATTGCCCTGGTCGTTGTCGGTCTGATTATGATTTTTGGCCCTAAGTAGGCCGTGAACAATGCACCCCTGTTGCGGGTGCTGCCGGCGGGTGTTCTGCCGGCAAGGAAGGAAAATATGACTGCTGCACAGTCCTCGATTGAGGCTCTGCGCATTGCCGCCCGCGCTGCGGAGGAGAAGCAGGGAACTAACCTGTTCGCTGTGGATGCTTCCGACGCGATGGGTCTGATTGATGGCTTCCTGGTGGTTTCTGCCCACAATGAGCGCCTCGTGAACGCTGTTGCGGATGAGGTTGAGGACGCTCTGCGTGAGCAGGCTGACCTGAAGCCGGTTCGCCGTGAGGGTCGTTCCTCGGGTCGTTGGATTCTGCTGGACTTCGGCGATATCGTGGTTCACGTTCAGCACGAGGAGGACCGCGAGTTCTACGCTCTGGATCGTCTGTGGGCTGAGGCTCCGCGTATTGAGCTGGGCGTTGAGAACGAGGCTCCCTTCGACATTGAGGGTGAGACTGAGGAAGATGCTGCACGCATTATTCCCGCTCAGGATGAGGCGTAGGCTTCCGGCTTGATTTTTAGCTGATGAGGGGTGGGCCCTGTTGGCGCTGTATGGTGCCGCGGGGTCCGCCCCTTTTCTGCGTATTTCGAGGGTGTTTCTGCCCGCCTGGTTGCCCTTTCTGGTTACCTGATTGCCCCTTCTGCCTGCCCGGTTGACCCGGAACTTTTTTGGGTTTTTGGGTGCGCTGGTTTGCATCGCTGTCCGTGGTGTGTGTAATATATTCATGTTGCCTCGTTGAGGTCACTAACAGAATATGGGGATATGGCGCAGCTGGTAGCGCACCTGCATGGCATGCAGGGGGTCAGGGGTTCGAGTCCCCTTATCTCCACGTTTTCCTCGGTTGAGGAGCTTTTCGCCCGGTTCTTGTGAATCGGGCGATTTTGCTATCTGCCGATAACTCTCGATAGTCAACAACGCAGTTCATAGTTGAGGAGAAGCGCATGGGAGCGCACACACATCACGGCCACCACGGGCATCACCATGGGCACGACCATTCGCATGCCCCGAGTCCGGAGGATGCCGCCTCGATGCGCCCGCGCCTGCTGATTGCGTTCAGCTTGGCGGTTGTTATTGTGTTGGCGCAGGCGATTGGTTCGTTGGTCACGGGAAGTCTTGCGCTGCTGACCGATACGGCGCACGCCATTACGGACGCGTCCGGCCTGCTGGTGGCGCTCACGGCGGCTTCGCTGATGACGCGCCCGGCGACCTCCCGCCGCACGTGGGGTTTCCGCCGTATTGAGGTGCTTGCCGCCCTCGGGCAGTCGGTGCTGCTGCTGGCGGTGGGTATCTACACGGCGGTGGAGGGCGTGCATCGCCTGTTCGCCCCGCCGGAGGTGCCCGGCACCGAACTGCTGATTTTTGGTGTGGTTGGCCTGGTGGCGAACGCTATTGGTATTGCGGTGCTGGCTACGGCGAGGAACGCGAACTTCAATATGCGCGCCGCGTTCCTGGAGGTGCTCAATGACGCCCTGGGTTCGCTGGGTGTGATTGTGGCGGCTATCGTGATTTGGTTGACCGGCTTTTACCAGGCGGACGCCCTGGCGGGTCTGCTGATTGCGGCGCTGATTGTGCCGCGTGCGGCGCGTCTGATGAAGCAGACTACGGCGGTGCTTATGGAGTTCACCCCGGACGGCTTGGACCTGGATGCGATGCGTGAGCATATCTTGAGTGTTGACGGTGTGGTGGAGGTGCACGATGTGCATGCTTCGACGGTGGCGACCGGCCTGCCGGTGGTGACCGCGCACGTGGTGGTTGCCGATTCGTGCTTCCATGACGGCTCTGCGGTGGCGATTCTGGACCGTATCCGTTCGTGCGTGGCGAGCCATTTTGAGGTGTCGGTGGAGCACTCGACCTTCCAGCTGGAGACCGCCGAGTTGGGTGGTCGTGAACCGGATTCGGTTCGCCACCCCTAAGCCACCTGAACCCCTAGGCCACCTGAAAACCTTGCGTGTGTGATTTCTGCGTGCCGAAATAGCGGGGGGAGAGGCGACCGTGATATTTGGCGGCTTATATTTGGTCGCTTCAACACGCAAAAGATACACTCTTTAGGGAGCAAAAGGCGCTCCTCACCCACACACTTTGACAGGCTCGCGGGCAGGCTCTTTAGTTTGGTAGCCGCGGTAGCCTGCAACGATGAGCGCCTCAGCCTGGCCGAAACGGAACAGTGGGCGGGCGCATCCTGAAATTTTTGACGAGAACAACCACGATTAGCAGCAGATACGGAACACTATGCATTCACCTATTGCCACTTACCTGACCGAGACCCTCGAGTCGGTCGCTTCTGATACCTCCGGTGAGCTGGCAAACTACATTCCGGAACTTGCCGCCGTGGACCCGGACAAGCTCGCCGCGTCCATCGCCATGGTTGATGGTGAGCAGTACGCCGCCGGTGACTCCGATGTGGAATTCACGATCCAGTCGATTTCTAAGCCGTTCGTGTATGCCCTGGCACTCGCGGACCGCGGCTATGATGACGTGCTTGCGAAGGTGGGCGTGGAGCCTTCCGGTGAGCCGTTCAACGAGCTGTCCCTGGAGGACGGCTCCGGTAAGCCGCTGAACCCGATGATTAACGCGGGCGCGATTACCACCCATTCGCTGGTGGGTCCTCCCGGTGCGACGCAGGGCGAGCGCATGGAGCGCGTCATTTCTGGTCTGTCTGCGTTTGCGGGCCGCCGCCTGTCGGTGAATGAGCGCGTGTACGAGTCTGAGCTGGAGCACGCGCACCGCAACTACGCGATTGCGCACATGCTGCGTGGCCACGGCATCCTGACCGGTGACCCGACCGTGGCGGTGCAGGGTTACACCCGCCAGTGCTCGCTGATGGTGACGGTCAAGGACTTGGCGTTGATGGCGGCGACTCTGGCGAACTATGGTGTGCATCCGGTGACGGGTGAGCAGGTGGTTCCTAAGACGGTGGTGCGTCAGGTGCTGAGCGTCATGTTCACGTGCGGTATGTATAACGCGGCGGGCGACTGGGCGACCCAGGTGGGTGTTCCGGCGAAGAGCGGCGTGGGCGGCGGCATTATTGGTGCGGTGCCCGGTCAGCTGGGTGTGGCGACGTTCTCGCCGCGCCTGGACGGTCACGGTAACAGTGTGCGCGGCGTGGAGCTGTTTGAGCAGTTCTCTGATGACATGGGCATGCACGTGATGAACGTTCCGACGGTGGCTCGTTCGGCGTTGCGTGCGAACTACCAGATCGGTTCGGGGGACGAGTCGATGCGCCTGATTCAGCTGCAGGGCCGCATCCGTTTTGCGGGTGTGGAGCGCGTGATTCGTGAGATTGTGGAATCCCCGATGGAGGGTTCGAAGGTCGCCCTGGATGTGACGCGCGTGTACGCGGTGGATGAGGTCGCTCAGAGCATGCTCCTGGAGCTGATGCGTCGCCTGCGTAATGACGGGTATAAGGTGTACCTGATTGATAATGACGAGACGATCACGAACACGGATGCGCTGCGCAGCATGGGCGTGAAGGTTCTGACGAACCCGGCGGCGGTGACTTCTGCCGAGTCGGATGCTGAGCGTGTGGCTGAGGCTGACGCTGAAGAGGCTGCGGAGGCGGCGGCACTGAACGCGCTAGAATCTGCTGAGAGGGTGCAGCCCGCTGAGGCGGAACCTGCTGAGGCGGAACAGCCGGCAGCTTCGGATTCCGAGTAGGTGTTTTTGAGCTGGGTCGTATCTGTGGAGCTGGCTCTGCGTAGCTGGCTGCCGGATGCGTGTGAAGTCCCCTTTCCGGGGTGCGTTCTGAAGGGAATGCATTGCGGGAAGGGGCATTATTGTTCATGCTGTAATATTTTGAATTTTTCGATATCTAACGGTGGTCTCATCATACACTCATAATATGAACACTGTTCCACACTCAGAAACACCTATCGCTCCTCGTCAATCCGCTATCGTCAACCCCGCTGCTGACCGAACGGTATCGGACGACTCTGCCCGCGCCTCCATCGGTCGACGGGAACTGTTGCACCATATTGGTACCTTTGGTCTGGGCACGGTGAGCTTCGGCGTGCTGGGTCTTGGCATGACCGGTTGCACCCCGTCCGCTGCGGAAGGCGCCCACGGAGCGGCGGCTGGCGGGTCTGCCTCGGGTAGCGCATCCGGTAGTGCCTCGGCGACTCCTTCGGCAAGCTCGGCGGCTATCCCCTCCGCATCTGCAACTGGCACCGCAACGGGTACTGCTTCCCCGACCGCCGCGGTGTCTAAGACCGCTTCTGCGGCTGCGACCTCGTCGAATCCGGTTCCCGCAGCGCATACCTGGACTGGCCCGCAGACCGGTCTGCTGGGTGAGGGCAAGTATATTGCGTGGACGGTTGATGACGGCGCCGACCCGGAGGTGGTGCGCGCCTACGCGGAGTTTGCTCACCGTACCGGCACGCGCCTCACTTTCTTTATTAATGGTCAGTACCCGGCGTTTAGGCAGCATCGTGACCTGTTGTTGCCGCTGGTGAAGAGCGGCCAGTTGCAGATTGCGAACCATACGTATAGTCATGCGGCGTTGACGAGCCTGACGGATGAGCAGATTGTGCGTGAGCTGACTCGTAATGATGAGGAGATTGTGCGGCTTTTTGGGGTGTCTTCGAAGCCGTATTTCCGCCCGCCGTACGGGTATTATGATGAGCGTGTGTTGGCGGCTGCGGCGTCGTGTGGTTTTACGCGCCCGGTGTTGTGGTACGGGTCGTTGGCGGATTCGTCTAATATTTCTTCGGCTGAGGTGTATGCCTATGCGGAGAAGTACGCTTTGGCTCAGCATATTGTGATTGGGCATTTGAATTATCGGGGTGTGGTGTCTGAGCTGGACCGTATTCGGGCGTTGTTGGATCGGCGCGGTTTGACGACGGTGACGATTCGTGACTATTACGGGTAGTGCGGGGGAGTCCTGGTGGGGGTTCCGGTGGGTATACTGGGAGGCATGATGAAGCTTCCTCAGAACCCTATTCTTCGGCAGGTGCACCGTTTCCGTGAGTCGCTGCTGCTTCTGCTGTATTATTCGCTGTCTTTTCTGGGCGTGCGGTGGGTGCGCTCGGGGCATCCGCGTGTGGCGGCGGTGTGGTCTGTGGGTTTGTGGCTGAATTTGGTGGTGCGCGGTATGGGCCAGCTGGTGCGTATGCTGGTGCCGGTCCTGCAGGATGCGGAGGCGCGCCGTGCTCGCGCTGAGCGTGCCCGCGCCTACCAGCCGCGCTAGCCCTGCTGCCCGTAGGTTCTGACCCCGCGCGGATTCTAGGCTGATATGACGAAGCCCCCTTGTACTGGAAATAGTACGAGGGGGCTTCGCTATAAGAACGGGCAGAAGCCTAGTGCTTCTTCTTCGGCTCGCACGCCACGCCGTCACCGTCAGAATCAAGACCAGGACGGTAACCCGGCTCGCCACGATGCAACGGTGCCGCACCAGCTGCACGTACCGCATCACAATTCTTGTAATAAACACTCGACTGCGCGGGAGCCTGCTGAACAGGCTGCGCCGGTGCCTGCTGCTGAGCAGGAGCCTCAGCCGCCGGAGCCTGAGCGGGCACCTGCTGGGCGGGAGCTTCAGAAACCGGAGCCGCCGGCGCCTCCGCAGAAGGTGCCTCAGCCGCCGGTGCCTGCGCGGGAGCCTCCGCCGTCGGAACCGGAGACGGAGTTACCGTCGGAGAAGGAGACTCCGAAGGAGTCGCAGACGCACTCGGCGTCGGAGAAGAACTAGGGGTAGCCGAAACGGAAGGAGACACAGAAGCAGACGTCGACGATGACGAAGCAGAGGGCGTAACCTTCGGAGCACGAACAGACGAAGAGCATCCGGTCACCAGCAGAGCACCCGCAAGAACACCAGCGGTCGCGGCGTGAATTTTCAACACAATATTCCTTTATAAAGTGAGTGGACAAGGGTGTTCACCGTAGAACACACACTCAAGTGTAAAGGAAAACTATCCCACCCGCAGACACTATTGAGCCTTTCAAACATTCTGATAAGGGAAGAAACACCAACCCGGCACGGCGAAGCCCCCTTGTACTGGAAATAGTACGAGGGGGCTTTCGCTATATCTGGGGGGGGCACCAGCCGGAGGCGCTAGGGGAGTAGCGCCTCAGAAAGAGGCGGCGGGAAAACAGGCTAGGAGCAGTTGCCGTTCACATCGCAGGACGCGCCAGCAGTAGCCGAGCCTGCCTCCGCGGTACCGTCACCCGCCGTGTTACTCGAGGCGCCCGCTAGGGGGTTCAACAACTCAACCTGATGGGTCTGCTCCCACACATGACGCAGCGCCTGCACCAGCGCCTCCGCAGGCTGCGCACCGCTGACCGCCCACTTCGACTCAATCAAGAAGAACGGCACACCGTTAATGCCCAGCTGGCGCGCCAACTGCTCATCAGCACGCACGTGCTCCGCGTAACGGTCACTCTTCAACACTGCCTCAACCTCGGCGGTATCCAAACCAATCTCAGAGGCGATATCCAGAATCGACTCGTGATCCTGCACCGAACGGCCCTGCGTAAAGTACGCCAGCTTAAACGCCTCCTGCGCCGCCGACGCCAAACCCTGCTCTGCCGCATACTGAATCACGCGGTGCGCATCAAAGGTGTTACCGTAGCGTGCCTGCCGCCAATTGAAATCCAAACCCACCTCGCGGGCACGCTCCGCCAACGACTCCTGGCTCGCAATCGCCTGCTCCAAGGGCATGGAGTACTTCTTAGCAATTAGCTCAGGCAGCGAACCTGCCGGATGCTCCGTAGCCGACGGGTCCAGCTCAAAACTATGCCACACCACCTCAACCTCATCGCGGTGCTCAAAGTCAGCGAGCGCCTGCTCCAGGTTACGCTTGCCCACGTAGCAGAAGGGGCACACAATATCGGACCAAATATCAATACGCACGGTATCTATTTCTTTCACACTCGGATGCGGCAGCCGCCGCGACTGTACGCTCACCTAACGCCGCGGCCGCCGAGGTTATTCCCCGGCGTTTATTCCCGCCGCTAGTTTCAAGCTCTGCCGCGTGCCCCTCCGTATGCCCTGCCGAGTGCCGCCCCCTTATAGAAGATGCACGGATAAGAAGCCCCGGCGGAGACAACGCCAAAAACGCCAGCAGAGTTGGCGCGTTTTGCAGATTCCTGGCGCGAATTGCTGTATTGCTGGCGTCTTTTGCTCCGTATAGTTGTAACCGTAAGGCAACGGAAACCACCGAAAAGCTCGGCGGAATCCACAAACAAGTTTCTAAATTTCAAGGAGAACATCTCATGGCAACCGCACTCATCACCGGTTCTTACGGCGGCCTCGGCACCGAATTCGTCAACATCCACGCAGCAACCGGCGGCGACGTCATCCTGGTTGGCCGCAGCCAGAGCAAGCTCGACGCACAGGCAGCGCAGGTCGAAAAGGACTACGGCGTGAAGGCATACACCATCGCCGCGGACCTCTCCACCGAAGCAGCCGCCCAGCAGATCTTCGACGCGTGCCAGAAGCTCGGCATCCTGCCTGACTACTTCATCAACAATGCAGGCTTCGGCGGTCAGGGCGACTTCGCTCGTGAGCGTTCCATGGAAGATGACATGTCCATGATCGCCGTGAACATCGAATCCCCCACCCGCCTACTCAAGCTCTTCCTGCCCGAAATGATCAAGCGCGGCTCCGGTAAGGTCCTCAACGTCTCCTCCACTGCAGCTACCATCCCCGGCCCGCTGCAGGCAGTCTACTACGCCACCAAGGCGTACGTCACCAGCTGGTCCAACGCTCTGTGGCGTGAGGTTCAGGGCACCGGCGTGACCGTCTCCTGCCTGATGCCCGGCGCAATGGCAACCGGCTTCGCAGCAGCAGGCGGCCTGGACGACACCAAGCTCTTCGCTAACGCTGTCTCCCCGGCACAGGTTGCCAAGGACGGCTACGACGGCATGATTGCAGGCAAGATCAACGTTGTCTCCGGCCTGGTCACATGGCAGAAGCCCCTCATTTCCCTCTCCCCGATGATGCCGCGCAAGGCAATGCTGAACTTCGTCTACGACCAGCAGATTGCAGGTAGCGCAAAGTAACCCCCTATGAAAACCTACATACTGGATGCCCAGTTCTCACAGCTCTTCACCGCCTTCGGCATTGATCCCGGCGAAGTGCTCCGCAAAGCGGGCCTGGCAGAAGACCTCTTCAGCCGTGCAACACCCGCTCTGTCCGGCTCCGACTATCTAGCTCTCATGGATGCGGTAGGGCAGTTGGCTCCCTCCGAGGACTTCGCTATCCTCCTGGCAACATCTGACGGTGTTGAGCGTTTCAGCCCGCCCATATTCGCGGCATACTGCGCTCAAAACGGTCAGCGGTGCATCGAACGGTTAGCCCAGTACAAGCCCCTCATCGGGCCGATTCGCTACCGCCTCGAAACCCTGGGACAGGAAAGTACCCTCTACATTGAGGCAGATGAACCCGGAATCCAGATCCCCGCATTCGTGGCAGAAGTCGAACTCGCTTTTATCCTGCACATTATCCGCTCAGCAACCAAAGAGCAGATACAGCCCCTTCGCGTAGAAAGCGTCTACCCGGTCAGCTCCTCCCTCGAGAAACTGCTCGGTGTGCCGGTAGAAGTGACTGGAGTCAACGCCATCACCTTCAAACTCTCGGATCTGCAGATTCCCTTCATCTCCCACAATGAGAGCATGTGGTCCTACTTTGAGCCGGAGCTCTCACGCAGGCTCTCGCAACTGGACGTGGACGACAGCACCTCAGCACGAGTGCGTGCCGCCCTGGTGGAACTCCTCCCGGCGGGGGAGAACACCATCGAAGACGTAGCCCGCAAGCTCGTCACCAGCGCCCGAACCCTGCAACGGCAGCTCTCTGAGGAAGGCACCACCTTCCGTAAGCAGCTCAACCATGTGCGTCTGCTCCTTGCCAAGCAGTACCTATCCACCACGGATATGAGCATGGACTCTATCGCGTTCATGCTCGGCTACCTTGAAGCTAATAGCTTCGTGCGTGCCTTCACCCTCTGGACAGGTACCACGCCCGCCGCATACCGTGCCGAACACCGTCACGCGTAACCCACGCATCAAGGTGCGGACACCATACGAATGAACGCATTGTGAGAATGCAAGGCCCCCTCGAACCGGTTCTTCCGGTGCGAGGGGGCCTTTACTGTATCTAAAGATGTAGCCGAAGCGGCTAGCGGCGGGCAGCCGCCGGTGCGGTCGTGGCAGTAGCCGCGGGAGCAGTCGTTGCCGCAGGTGCGGCGGTCGCACGAGCCGGCGGAGCCGTAGTGGTTGCCGCCGGAGCCGTAGTAGCCTGCTGGCTAGCCGCTACCTCATCCTCATAGCGGGTCGGTGCCTGAGTCGGAGCCTCAGTAGTAGGCTCCGGGGTAGGGGCCTCGGTGGTCGCCTCAGGTGACGGGGTGTTCTCCTCCGGGGTGGGGGTCGGCGAAGGAGCCGCCGCCTTAATCTCTTCCTCGGATGCGTCACCGTAGTAGTCACGAATCGTCACCGCAGTCAGGCCGCGGTCATCGAGCAAGCCCTTCACCTTATCCAGGATCGGGATGATCGTCTCGTAGTTCAGGTGACCCAGCACAATCTGCTGCGGCAGCATGTAGCGGATGCAGCGCGTGTAAATCACGCGGGCGCTCGTCTTCGCCTCATCGCCGGTAGTGCCGTTCCACATGACCGGGCGGGTAAAACCAATCTCGCCAGCAGCCTTCAGCACCGCATCGTTATAGCGGCCGTACGGCGGGCGGAAGTACGGCTTCGACGAGACACCGAACATGCTCATAATCTCGTCTTCGTTACGCTGCAGCTCTTCCTTCACGCCCTCAGCGTCCAGGGTGGTCAGGTCGGCGTGGCTGTAGGTGTGGTTCGCAACCTGAATCTGACCGCTCTGAACCAGCGGACGCAGCAACGACACATGCTCCTTAAAACCGGTGTACGAAGCGTTAATGAAGAACGTCAGGCGAGTATTCGTGCGCTTCGAGAACTCAGCGTAACCGCGAATCGCCTCCGGGCTCGCGCCGTCATCAACAGTCCACGCAACATACTTACCCTCACCAATAAGAGAGTTGCCGATGCCGGGCCATTCGCGCGGCTTATCAACCGGGTTGCCAGCAGCGGCAACGGTCGGCGAATTCGTAGGTGCGGGGCGAGTAGCAGCAGTAGTCTCGCCGCCAGCCTGATACGGAGTGAAATTACCGCTGGTGCCGTCGTAGTCATTCGACTTCTTCGAGCAGGCAGCAATCAGCGGAAGCATAGCAGTGCCGAGCACAAAAAGTCGGCGGTTAGGCTGTGAGTGGGTCATACTCTCCAGGATAACGCCCCCACCTGCAAGGAACGAATCTGAACGGCGAATACACCCTAAATAATGTGCACATCACACCGCACGCTCAGCACCACAGTATTAATAGGTATAAAAACTAGGTATAAGAACACAAAATCAAGAAGCCTCAAGCCGGTAACGCTCCGCTAAACTAGTTGGATGGAGAATCTGGGCACTCACGAATTGCGCAACCTTGTGAACGATGCTGCCGACGAGGCAGTCAACATCGGCTACCGCGTTGCAGACCGGCTGCACAGGTGGCGTGAAAAGCGCGCCATCGCCGCCGGTCGCGAGCCTATCCTCGTGCCCACCGAAGGCTACGGCCGCGCCGCCTCCGACGGCAACCCCGGCTGGGTCCGCGTCATCGCCCGCGCACTCTACAAGACAGTCAACCTCGAACGCCTCCTGCAGGTCGTAGAAGGCACCCAAGACACCGCCAACCCCATGCGCGGCTGGCGCTCCTTCACCGCCACCGCAATGTCCGATGCGCCCGTCACCATCGTCATCGACGGCACCAAATATGAGGCGTACACCGACCGCGGCGGCGTGCTCGACGTCAAACTCAGCATCAACCTGGAACCCGGCATGCACGAAGTCATCATGTACGTGCCCGGCTCCCGCGCCGTAGCAACCAGCGTCTACATCGTTCCCGAAAGCCAGAAGCTCGGCGTCATCATGGACGTCGACGACACCGTCATGGTCACCATGCTGCCGCGCCCCCTGGTTGCCGCCTGGAACTCCTTCATCCTCGACGAGCACGCACGCATCCCCACCCCCGGCATGGCGGTCATGACCGACCGTATCCGCCGCAGCCACCCGGATGCGCCGTTCATGTACCTGTCCACCGGCGCCTGGAACATCACCCCGAGCCTGCGCCGCTTCCTCAGCCGCAACGGCTACCCGCGCGGCACGTTCCTGCTGACCGACTGGGGCCCCACCCCCGACCGCTGGTTCCGCTCCGGCACCAACCACAAGGTCGAGTCCCTGCGCCGCCTCGCCGAGGAATTCCCGCAGATGAAGTGGATCCTCGTCGGTGACGACGGGCAGCGCGACCCGTACATCTACAACGGCTTCGCGGTACGCTACCCGGACAACGTGGCGGCAATCGTCATCCGCAACCTGACCGTGGGGGAGACTATGCTCGCCTCCGGCCGCGTGTGGAGCGACTACCGCGCCGAACAGATGATGCGCTCGCCGCTGTGGATTGAAGCCACCGACGGCGTAACGCTGAGTAAGAAGCTGCGTGAGCTGGGCCTGATCGATTTCTAGCCGGCTGTGTTTCTCCTGCGCCTCACCGGTTGCTAAAACCAGTGCCGATACCCAGTAAACCCACCGCAAATACCGCGAAATACCGGTATATGCGGTGGGTTTTGCTGTTTCAGCGGAATTAACCAACTTAAACCCACGACACACCGGCTCATCAAAAAGAGTTAAAAATCTTTTCTACAGCTTTAATCACACAGCTTAAAGCCGCTCGAAGGGGGTTAACCCTCGCCTTTAAGAAAGTCCGTTCTGCTTTAAAACCGCGCCGTTCCGCGCAAGAACGCCTGAGAGTTAAGATCTCTTTAAAATCAAGCCCGAATCTGCCGGGTTTTATGCCCCCGAAAGCATACATGAGGTTAAGTGAACCTCAACTTGGCGGGCGAATGAACCCTTAAAAATCCTGACCAACTTAAACCCCACCTGTGGATAACCCGGCGCACCCCGCGAAAATCCAACGAACTAGCCCCGCGGCAGGGTGTGGATAAGCTGTAGGCACCCCATCTTAAGTGGGTTCAGCTGTGGGTTTATCGAACGAAACACGCCCCTCACACCACATCATCTTGTGGTGCAGAAAAATCTCGACACTAGATGTAGTATTAATACTCGGTTCCACCACTACGGCACTTTTGAGCGCCCTGCCCCCGCGCAGGAAACCGCCACACCCCACTAGGAGGGGTAGCGGACGGCACCGCGCTCACCGTCAACACCACGTGGTGAACCGCAGACGAAACACGCCAGATTCATTCACGAGATAACCCCGCCTGAGCGGGAGAAAGTAAGAGGCATTCCCATGGTAGTGACCGTGTACACCAAGCCGCAGTGCGTCCAGTGCAACATGACCTACCGCGCCCTCGACGCGAAGGGTATCAGCTACACCAAGGTTGATATCACCGAAGACGCTCAGGCCCTCGAAATGGTCAAGTCCCTCGGCTACATGCAGGCACCCGTCGTCATTGCAGGCGACGAGCACTGGTCCGGCTTCCAGCCCGACAAGATCAACGCTCTGGCAGCGTAACAATCCAGCCGAAACCCGCACCAACGGGAATCGGCACGGAACTCACACCGGCACACGAGAATAAGGAGTACACGTTGAGTACCGCCCTCACGCCCAACCCCGTCGACGAGCACGCAGAAATCCGCAAGATTCTTATGGATGCACGCAACGCCTCCGAGGGTCGAGCGACCGAGGTCGAACTGGACGACACAGCGCCACTCATCGTGTACTTCTCCTCCATCTCCGGTAACACCCACAAGTTCGTGGAGAAGATCCGTGCCCGCCGCCTCCGCCTGCCGCTGCGCACCGGCGAAGACACCCTCATTCTTGATGAGCCGTTCGTGCTCGTCGTCCCCACCTACGGCAAGCCTGAAGGCGCCGGTAACGTTCCCCCGCAGGTGGTTAAATTCCTGAACGTGGAGCAGAATCGCCACCACATGATCGGTGTGATTGGCTCCGGCAACACCAACTTTGGTCCGCTCTTCGGTATCGCGGCAGATATTGTCGCCAAGAAGTGCGATGTGCCCGTGCTCTTCAAGTTTGAGCTCATGGGCACCGATTCAGATGTAGAAAAAGTCAACGAAGGATTGGAAGCATTTTGGACGCAAAACTGCCCTCAGCACTAGAAACTCTCGGTGCGAGCCACAGCGGCAAGAGCGTGCCCGAGAAGTTCAAGGGTATGAGCTACCACGAACTGAACGCACTGCTGAACCTCTACGATGAGAACGGCCAGATTCAGTTCGATGCAGACCGCCAGGCTGCACGTCAGTACTTCCTGCAGCACGTCAACAACAACACTGTCTTCTTCCACGACCTGGAAGAGAAGATCGAGTACCTGATCGAGAACCAGTACTACGAGCCGGAACTCTTCGACAAGTACAACTTCCAGTTCATTAAGAACCTGTTCAAGCGCGCCTACGCCGTGAAGTTCCGATTCCCGACCTTCCTGGGTGCCTTCAAGTTCTACACCTCCTACGCGCTCAAGACCTTCGACGGTCAGCGCTACCTGGAGCGTTTTGAAGACCGCGTCTGCATGGTCGCACTGCTGCTGGCAGAAGGCAACGAGAAGCTCGCCGAAGACATCGTCGACGAGATTATCTCCGGCCGTTTCCAGCCGGCAACCCCGACCTTCCTCAACGCAGGTAAGAAGCAGCGCGGCGAGCTCGTCTCCTGCTTCCTGCTGCGCATGGAAGACAACATGGAGTCCATCGGCCGCTCCATCAACTCTGCACTGCAGCTCTCCAAGCGCGGCGGCGGCGTGGCATTCGCCCTGACCAACCTGCGCGAGTCCGGTGCGCCCATTAAGAAGATTGAGAACCAGTCCTCGGGCGTTATCCCCGTCATGAAGCTGCTGGAAGACGCCTTCTCCTACGCAAACCAGCTCGGCGCACGTCAGGGTGCCGGTGCCGTGTACCTGCATGCACACCACCCCGACATCTACGCCTTCCTGGACACCAAGCGTGAGAACGCTGACGAGAAGATCCGCATCAAGACCCTCTCCCTGGGCGTTGTCATCCCTGACATCACCTTCGAGCTGGCGAAGAAGAACGAGGACATGTACCTCTTCTCCCCGTACGATGTGGAACGCATCTACGGCGTGCCCTTCTCCGACATCAACGTCTCCGAGAAGTACTACGAGATGGTCGACGATGCACGCATCACCAAGACCAAGATCAACGCACGCGAGTTCTTCCAGACCATCGCAGAGATCCAGTTCGAGTCCGGCTACCCGTACGTGATGTTCGAAGACACCGTCAACCGCGCGAACCCCATCGCCGGTAAGGTCATCATGTCCAACCTGTGCTCCGAGATCCTGCAGGTTTCTGAGCCGTCCACCTACCACGCTGACCTCGGCTACGAGACCGTCGGTAAGGACATCTCCTGCAACCTCGGTTCGCTGAACATTGCACTGACCATGGACGGCGACGACTTCGGCAAGACCGTGGAAACCGCGATTCGTTCGCTGACCTCCGTCTCTGACCAGTCCGACATCCGCTCCGTACCCTCCATCGAGCGCGGCAACAACATGAGCCACGCCGTGGGTCTGGGCCAGATGAACCTGCACGGCTACCTGGCACGCGAGCACGTCTACTACGGTTCCGAAGAAGCACTAGACTTCACCAACATGTACTTCTACACCGTTGCCTACCACGCAATCCGCGCCTCCATGCAGATTGCTAAGGAACGCGGCCAGCGTTTCGAGGGCTTCGAGAACTCGAAGTACGCATCCGGTGAGTTCTTCGCCAAGTACATTGAGAAGGAATGGGAACCGCAGACCGAGCGTACCCGCGAACTGTTCGCTAAGCACCACATCCCCACCCGTGAAGAGTGGATTCAGCTGGCTGCTGACGTGGCACAGTACGGCATGTACAACCAGAACTTGCAGGCTGTTCCGCCGACCGGCTCCATCTCCTACATCAACGGTTCGACCTCTTCGATTCACCCGATCGCTTCGAAGATTGAGATCCG
>FLSH01003201.1_pt4 | contig 19869 bp, 16 predicted proteins | sample 1550441 | NCBI WGS metagenome assembly FLSH01 (sample SAMEA4031756, study PRJEB14383) | metagenome | biome: human; feature: oral; material: saliva | place: Philippines | collected 2014 | reverse complement strand
CTCAGGTCAATATCTTCGGCAACGGTGGGCATAATCAGCTGCGCCTCCGGCTGGGCGAAGAGCATGCCCACACCCTCAAAAGCGCCCTGTGAATTACCGCGGGCACCCGCACCCTTTGAGCCGCGGCTCGGCGCCTCCAGGGTGTCGACACCGTTCACGCGCACAATACCTTCATCCGGGTGGGTGAGCCCATTGAAAAGCCCCAGTAGGGTGGACTTACCGCTACCGTTCAGACCGAGCACCGCGGTGCGCTTCGCCGTGAACCGCAGGCTCACATCCTTGAGGATACGGCGATGCCCGCCTTCGGGCAGCTCGGTGAAAACACTCACCGATTCAAGCTCAAGGGCGGGCATGCTGGTAGAGGCGCTCACCGCCTGTTCGCCCTGTACCTGCTGTGGTGCAGGCTGGCGCGTGGAGCGGCGAAAAAACATAGCTATCCTCTCGTGCGGCACATTGTGTGCCTTTAACGCTGGGCAGAAGCCAGGGACGGGAAGGCGCGGCGTACCGACAAACCAACCAGAACCGCGATCGTGGACTTCACCAGATCCCAGGGAACGAATACCATTGCCGCGCTGAATGCGGCGTTAAAAGTCATGTGGGCGTTCACCATCATACCGGCGATACCGCAGGCGGTCAGAACCACAAAACCGCAGAAGTTCGCAAGCAGAGCCATGAGGAAGGTCGCACCCACCGAACGGGTGTTGCGGGTGAACAGGTAGGCGAGGGTACCGGCAATAGCGGCGAAGGGCAGGAAGCCGAGCAGGTAGCCAGCACTCGGGGAGGCGAGCGTACCCAGGCCGGCGCCGCCCTTAGCGAAGATAGGCAGGCCCGCGAAACCAACTAGCAGGTATAGCGCCACGGAGGCGGTGGCGCGCTTGCCGCCGAGCACCTGAGCGGTGATGTAAATGCCGAGGGTCTGGAAGGTGAAGGGAACCGCAACGCCACCCAAGCTGACGGCGGGCATGATGGCGAGCGCGGCGATGAAGCCCGCGAACACTGCGATGAGGGAGAGGTCGGTGGCGAGCGAGGTCTTTGCCGCTACGTTACGGCGCGGTGCCTGGGATGCTTGGGATGATTCGCGCACGGAATCGATCATTGGGGTGGTGCTCCTTTGGTACGTATTTCTCCGCAGATTTTTCTGCGGAGTTGAGGGTAGCGGTGGTTGACTTGCTTGTCACAACCCAATATTTGAACAATGTTCTATAAATAGTGTCCGGTATGTATCGTACACCTCACGCCACAAAAACAAAAGGTGCCCCACATGCGCACTCGGCACACCTGCACTAAAATTGATGAGGTGCTCCGCGCGCTCGCTACTTCTAGCCCGGTGAGCCCCGCCTACCGAGCACTATCAACCCACACACCAGACGCCATCCGGAAAGGCACCCATGATTGCTGTACAGAACCTCGAATTGCGTGCAGGCGCGCGCCTGCTCATGGAAGAGGTCACCTTCCGCATCGATAAGGGCGACAAGATTGGTCTGGTGGGCCGTAACGGTGCCGGTAAGACCACTATGACTAAGGTGCTTGCCGGTCTGACCCTGCCCGCTGATGGTACGGTGACCCGCAGTGGCACTATCGGCTACCTTCCGCAGGACCCGAAGGTGGATGACATGAGCCAGCTGGCTCGTGACCGCATCCTCTCGGCGCGTGGCCTGGACGGTGTGGCGCGCAAGATGCGTCAGGCGCAGGAAGACATGGCGAGTGAGGACCCGGCGGTGCGCGCTAAGGGTATGCGCCGCTACGACCGCCTGGAGGCTGAGTTCATTGCCGGCGGCGGCTACGCGGCGGAGTCGGAGGCGGCGGTCATCACCTCCAACCTGGATCTGCCGGAGCGTGTGCTCGCCCAGCCGTTGTCCACTCTGTCGGGTGGTCAGCGTCGCCGCGTGGAGCTGGCGCGTATTCTCTTCTCCAATGCGGACACCATGCTGCTGGATGAGCCGACCAACCACCTGGATGCCGACTCGATTCTGTGGCTGCGCGATTTCTTGAAGAACTTCTCAGGCGGCCTGATGGTCATTAGCCACGATGTTGAGCTGATGGAACTGGTCGTCAACCGCGTCTTCTACCTGGACGCGAACCGCTGCGTGATTGACCAGTACAACATGGGCTGGAAGAACTACTTGCTTCAGCGTGAGCAGGATGAGCACCGCCGCAAGCGTGAGCGTGCGAATGCACAGAAGAAGGCGAATGCTCTGATGGAGCAGGCGAATAAGATGCGCGCGAAGGCGACGAAGGCTGTTGCTGCTCAGCAGATGATTAAGCGCGCTGAGAAGCTTCTGCGCGGCCTGGAGGAGGAGCGTCAGAGCGATAAGGTTGCGGCAATTCGCTTCCCGGATCCGGCGCCGTGCGGTAAGACGCCGCTCTCTGCGCAGGGTTTGTCGAAGTCCTACGGCTCTTTGGAGATTTTCACGGACGTTGATTTGGCGATTGACCGAGGTTCGCGCGTGGTGGTGCTGGGCCTGAACGGTGCCGGTAAGACCACTCTGCTGCGCATGCTGGCTGGTTCCACTGAGCCTGACACGGGTGAGGTCGTGTACGGTCACGGCGCGAAGCTGGGCTATTTTGCGCAGGAACACGAAATTCTTGATGGTGACCGCACTGTCTTTGAGAACATGAAGTCCGCTGCGCCGGATCTGGACGACACCCGCGTGCGCACGATTCTGGGTTCGTTCCTGTTCTCCGGTGATGACGTGGATAAGCCTGCCGGCGTGCTTTCCGGTGGCGAGAAGACCCGTCTGTCCCTGGCGACCCTGGTGGCGTCGAGTGCGAACGTGCTGCTGCTCGATGAGCCGACCAACAACCTGGACCCCGCCTCTCGCGAGGAGATTCTGAACGCGTTGAAGGCGTACCAGGGCGCTATTGTGATGGTTTCCCACGATGAGGGTGCAGTGGAGGCGCTGGATCCTGAGCGTGTGCTGCTTCTGCCGGATGCGGTGGAGGATTTGTGGTCGAAGGATTACCAGGATCTGATTTCGCTGGCGTAAAGGCTGGCGTAAAGCAATATTCACCGACATAAAAGCATGGGGGAGGCTCCGGTGCCGTGTGGCGCCGGGGTCTCTTTGCGTGTATTGCTCGTTGTTTTATTGTCCGGGGCGTATTTCTATGTTCTGAAGATGCGTTGCGGAAGATTTTGTCGGTATTTTTCTCGTGAATAGTGCCGAAAAATGTAACCTGGCCCGTGGGGTTGTATTGTTTTCTGATCATATGTGGTGTTATTGCGTTCCCGTGCATGGGAATTGTGGGTTCTGGCGCATGAAACTCGCGGCGTATTTGACGGGAAATAATGTTGACTTGTGGGTTTTCCTGAGGGAAAGAAAAGCTCTTAGGCGATATTTCGGGGGGTCTGTGTGGGTTTTTTGAATTTTTCATGTGTCTCTACATACATTGTGGGAAAAATGGTAGAAACCCAACATGTATGGGGCGTAGACTTATAACTGTTCCCGCCATTGCGAGGACGCAAATGCGAAACATTAGGGCTCACTACTGATGGTGAGCTAACGCGGGGGAGAAGAGATTCCCGCCCGCTCACAAAGGAGAACTGCCAATGCACAACACTGAGTTCGAGAAGTACCCCACCTCCGGTGAAGAGAACGTTGAGGTTGACGTCTTCTGGCCCATCCAGGACGCTTAATCTCTCACCCCGATAGGTCGGGATAAGGATTAGAAAAGCGCCCCGCCGCTTCCGTAGGGAAGTGACGGGGCGCTTTGCTGTCCTCTTTGATGCTGTCCTCATGAGGGATTTATATAACGTTACGCGGCGTGAATACCCAGCCCGAACATTTGCAGGGGGTATTCGGTAAAGCCCATCATGGCTGCCGCGTACCAAGCGACGTATCCGGTCAGTGCTAGAACGAGCGCCTTCTCGCGCACACTGCCAGCATCACCCAGGATCGGGAGCGCCATGTAGCCGCTCTTTTTCCATAGGGGGGATGCCACCAGGGGCTTGATGACAATGGGGTAGAGGGGTAGCAGCCCGCGGGTGGTGAGCAGATCACCAATCAGGTGAATGGTGGCACCGACCGAAATAGCCCAGGGGAGTAGCGCCAGCGAATCGGTCGTGTAGGCAGCGTACCCGAGGGCGACGGCACCGATCCATCCACCCGGCGCACCGAGCACACGTAAGGCTAGACCGCCCGAGAATGCGGCAAGAAGCAGTGAAGCCCAGGGGATTCCGTTGTAGCTCAGGTTGGCGCTGAAATAGGCAATCGCCCAGAAGGCTACCAGACCCAGAATAGAGTGCGTTCCTTTGCGGTGTCCGCCGCTGACTGCCCCGACAATGCGCGCTACCCAGCGTGAAATGGGTGGAATGGAGTTGGCGATACTGCCGTTGTGGTGGTCAATATCCGGCAGCATGCCTGCACCGGCGCACGCCAGGGTGGTCACGATGAGGGTGGGGGTATCGGGAACCTGCACCACTCCCGTCTCGACGAGCACTAGCCAGCCAGCTGCGGCGCTGACAGTGTGCGAATAGCCCATCATGGGGAGGTGCCTCCTTATATTCACCCGAACTAATTAGAACAAATATAGCATATATCGAAATTACTTTCGATATTTGGGGTTGTTCCTCAAACGGAGCTACCTCCCACCTGGCGCTACTCTTCAAACGGAAGAGTCTGCTTCCAGAACTCACGCTCGCGCAGGTAATTCTCCAGCCAACCAACGTGCTCGGAGCACGCCAACCAGATCTTGCGGCGCTCGGGGGTGTGCACCTTCGGGTTGTTCCAGAGCAGCTGAAATTCTGCCGCCTGCTGGCAGCCCTTGCGGGAGCACTTGGCGTACTCGGGCTGTGCATCCTGAGAGAGTGAACCGAGCAGATCCATGTCTTCTTATCCTTACTATTGCGCCTCTACGTGCGGTGTTATTCCATGCCCGCGCGAGCCCACAGAAAAGGGGCGCGGGCTGTTCCGCTTCAGCTAGTGTACGCGCACGATGAGGTATGCAAAAGAAGGGGAGTAGGTGTTCACCGTTCAAGAGTGGAGTGTAGCCTGCGGCACCATCGCCCTAAAACGCGGTAAAATAAGGTTCGACTGTCCATCCGTCCACACCCCAACCGTGGAGCCGCTGCATCGGCTCTAATCGCGAGGGGTCGACTCATCAAGGAAGCTCATGAGCGAGAACACTCCCAAGACCGTGCTGGTCACCGGCGGCAACCGAGGCATCGGCTACGAAATTGCCAAGGAATTCCAGGCAGCAGGACACAACGTCTGCATCACCTACCGTAGCGGTGAAGCCCCCGAAGAATTTTTCGCCGTCAAGGCAGATGTACGCGATGCCGACAGCATTAACGAAGCATTCAAGGAAATTGAGGCAGAATTCGGCCCCGTGGAGGTGCTGGTCGCTAACGCAGGTATCACCCGCGACATGCTGCTGATGCGCATGAAGGAATCCGACTTCACCGACGTGGTCGACACCAACCTCACCGGTTCTTTCCGCGTGGTTCAGCGCGCCATCAAGGGCATGCTGAAGCTCAAGCGCGGCCGCATCATCCTGGTTTCCTCCGTGGTGGGTCTGTACGGTTCCCCCGGTCAGGTCAACTACTCCGCATCTAAGGCGGCACTGGTCGGTATGGCACGCTCCATCACCCGCGAGCTGGGTGGCCGTAACATCACCGCTAACGTGGTGGCACCGGGCTTCATTAACACCGCAATGACCGAGGTTCTGCCCGAAGAGACCAAGAAGAACTACCTGGCGTCGATCCCGGCTGGTCGTTTCGCTGAGGCGGAAGAGGTCGCTCGCGTGATTCGCTGGCTCGCATCCGATGAGGCTAGCTACATTTCTGGCGCTGTCATCCCCGTTGATGGCGGCCTGGGCATGGGTCACTAACCCCACCCTGTACGGACTGCATGAAGCGCCCGAACGTGGGCGCACCCTTTCTAAACTTAAGGACATAAAACTATGGCACAGCTGACCGGCAAGACCATCATCATTACCGGCTCCTCCCGCGGCGTTGGCGCAGACACCGCACAGATTCTCGCCGCCGAGGGCGCGAACATCGTGGTGAACTACCGCTCCAAGGCACCGCGCGCGAACAAAATCGTCAAGGCTATTGAAGAGGCTGGCGGCAAGGCAATCGCAGTGCAGGCTGACGTGACCAACAGCGAGGACCTGCAGAACCTCGTCAACACCGCCGTGGAGACCTTCGGCTCCCTGGACTACCTGATCCTGAACGCTTCGGGCGGCATGGAAACCGGCATGGGCGAAGACTACGCAATGCGCCTGAACCGTGACGCACAGCTGAACCTGGCACGCCTGGCTGCAGAGAAGATGCCCGAAGGCGCACGCATCGTGTTCGTGACCAGCCACCAGGCGCACTTCATCCGCGAGGTTGAGACCATGGACGAGTACAAGCCCGTCGCAGAGTCCAAGCGCGCCGGTGAAGACGCACTGATCGCCGAGATCCCCGCACTCTCCGAGAAGGGTATCTCCCTGGTCGTCGTGTCCGCTGACATGATTGAAGGCACCGTCACCGCAACCCTGCTGAACCGCCTGCACCCCGGTGCTATTGAGCAGCGCCGCGAGACCGCCGGTAAGCTCTACACCGTCAACGAGTTCGCGCAGGAAATCGCGAAGATGGTCACCGCAGACGTTGAGACCGGCCACGTTGAGCTGGTCGGCGGCGCACGCGGCTTCATCGACTAATAACTCTGTAGCTATAGGTGCCGTTGCGGATGCACCCGCACCCCTGACAAGGTACATCTGACAAGGTACATTTGATGAGGCGCGCCGCCTTCGACACGGCGGCACCTATAGCCCCTGAGCCCCCTATAGCTCCTAGATTTTGCGCGAGGAACCCAATGTGGGGTGCCCGCGCACTATGTGCGCCAACCGCTCCGATAACCCGGCACGGGTTGCGGGGTGAGGGGCGCATCCCATCCATCTAACTCACTGGAAGAAGAACCATGAGCACCGTACTCAACCTTCAGAATGTCTCCGTGATTCGCGGCGGCCGCCCCATCCTTAACAACGTTTCGTGGACTGTGAACGAAGGTGAACGCTGGGTCGTTCTGGGCCCCAACGGCGCCGGTAAGTCCACTCTGCTTTCGATTGCGGCAGCCCGCCTGCACCCGACCAGCGGCGAGGTTGAAATCCTCGACGAGACCCTCGGCGCTGTTGACGTGTTCGACCTGCGCCCGCGCATTGGTCTGTCCTCCGGTGCTTCGGCTACCCAGATTCCCGCCAGCGAGAAGGTCTCTGACGTCGTCGTGACCGCAGCGTACGCTGTGTCCGGCCGCTGGAAGGAAGAATACGACGTCATGGACGACGAGCGTGCCACCGAGCTGCTGGCTGACTGGGGTGTTGACACCCTCGCTGACCGAACCTTCGGCTCCCTCTCCGACGGCGAGCGCAAGCGTGCGCTGATTGCCCGCGCCCTCATGACCGACCCCGAGCTGCTGCTGCTGGACGAGCCCGGCGCAGGTATGGACATCTCCGGCCGTGAGGACCTGGTCGAGCGTCTGACCGCACTTGCCGCTGACCCCTACGCACCGGCTACCGTGCTTATCACCCATCATCTCGAGGAAATCCCGGCGGGCTTCACCCACGCCCTGCTGATCCGTGACGGCGGCGTGGTTGCTGCAGGCCCGATCCTGTCCACCATTACCGAGGCGAACCTCGCAGCAACCTACGGCATGGACCTGGCTCTGACCGTCACCTCCGCAGGTCGTTACTCCGCGTTCAAGCGCGCATGAGCCGTGCCCCGAAGCAGCTGAGCGCCGAACAGATTGCTGAGCGTGCCGAGCGTGTCTACGCCATCGAGTCGGTCACGGCTCTGGCGCAGGCACCCGAGCAGGATTTGCGCTACTACACGCAGCTGACCGACGTGAAGCTCCGTAGCGCCATGGAACCGCAGTGGGGTATTTACATTGCGGAATCCTCGAAGGTGATTCGTCGTGCGCTCGCTGCCGGTCATCAGCCTGTCTCTTTCATGATGAGTGAGAAGTGGGCTGATGATTTGGCGGATGTTTTGCGCGCCCATCCTGATACTCCCGCGTATGTGGGTAGTGAAGAGCAGCTGGAGCAGGTGACCGGTTTTCATCTGCATCGTGGTGCGTTGGCGGCGATGGCTCGTCCCGCGCCGCAGCCTCTTGAGCAGTTGCTGCAGAGTGCCTCTCGCGTGGCGATTTTGGAAGATATTGTGGACCACACGAATGTGGGAGCTATTTTCCGTTCGGCTGCTGCGCTGAACGTGGATGCTGTGCTGGTGACTCCGCGGTGTGCTGATCCGCTGTATCGCCGCTCGATTCGCGTGTCGATGGGTACTGTTTTTCAGGTGCCGTGGGCTCGCTTGGAGTCGTGGCCTGCTGATCTGCAGACCCTGCACGAGCTGGGCTTTAAGAGCGCGGCGTTGGCTCTGGAGGAGGACTCTCTGACCCTGGAGGAGCTGTCTGCTCGCCGGGATGAGAAGCTTGCGCTGATTCTGGGCACGGAGGGGCACGGTCTGTCGCCCCGCACCTTGGCGGCGTGTGACGATACGGTGATGATTCCGATGTCGCACGGTGTGGATTCTTTGAATGTTGCGGCGGCGAGCGCCGTGGCGTTCTGGGAGACCCGCCCGCGTTCATAACCTGAGTTCTCGCCTGATATTAACCCGCGTGAGTGCCTTCTTCGGGTGTGTTTGCGGTGTGTGGGTTGGTGTCTGTGAGGGAACGTACTGGGATTTAATCCGTGAAGGTGGTACCCTTAATGGGTTGTGCGCGCCCAATGCGGGCACAATGGTGATGCGCTCTGAGATTTTCTCGATAGCTGCACATCGAAAAACCTACTCCATCTATATAAGGGCTACTGGCAAAATCCAGTAGCAGAAGAAGGTAATCAATGAAGGCAGAAATCCACCCGGACTACAACCTGGTTCTGTTCCGCGACCTCGCATCCGGCAAGGTCTTCCTGACCCGTTCCACCATGACCTCGGACAAGACCGAGAAGTGGGAAGACGGCAACGAGTACCCGATCGTCGAGGTTGAAATCTCGTCCGAGTCGCACCCGTTCTACACCGGTAAGCAGCGCATCATGGACTCCGCAGGTCGCGTCGAGCGCTTCAACGCACGCTTCGGCAACTTCGGCAAGAAGTAAATCTTCTTTCCAGGTTTTGCTCTATAGCGAAATCAATGCCCCGTTCTCCTTGGCTTTCAGGGAGGCGGGGCATTGTGCGTTCTGCGGCACATAGCAAAATAAATCGCGTGAACGTGAGGAAAGTTGTAGTATAAAACCTTTCGTTCGCCGGTGCGCAGACCCGCTGACAGCGTTACAATGGGAAAGTATTTTGCGAGCTGTGCATTTTCTGTGCCCTCCAGCGCCGCCCCGTATCGGCGGGTATTCTCCGGCTCTCTGCATTCTAGAGACTTCGCTGGGTGCACTGCGCGCCTCGCGTATCACCACCTCAAACAAAGGACAACTTAATGAGCGACGCTCACTCTGAACCGTCGCAGAAGAAGAAATGGGTCAAGCGTATTCTGCTGATCCTGCTGATTCTTCTGCTGGTTATTACCCTCGGTATTGGTTTCTTTATTTGGCGTGCTGGCCACACCTGGGATAGCAAGACCGAGAAGTTTGACTCCATCACTAAGGTGGATGAAGACCTCAGCAAAATTAAGGAGCAGCTTGGCGAGGCTAAGAAGCTCAACGTGACGGAGCTGAAGGCTCCGACCGTCACCAACTCGGATACCGGCAAGAACGGTGCTAATGGCAAGAACGGCTCCGATACTGCTGCGGCTCTTGCAGCTAACGCGAGCGATCACGATAAGGACGGCGACGGCATCCTGGATGACGGTTACAGCTACAATGTCGTGAAGGGTCCGGGCAAGAACATCCTGCTGCTCGGTAGCGATACTCGTTCCGGTTCTGAAGCAGCTCAGGTGAGCGGCTCCCGTGCAGATAGCATCATGCTTGCTCACATCCCTGCTGATGGTAAGGGCGTGTACCTGGTCTCGATTATGCGTGATACCTGGGTGAACATCCCCGGCTACGGCGCGGCAAAGATTAATGCCGCACTGAACTACGGCGGTATTTCTCTGCAGGTGGCAACCGTTGAGAACCTGCTGGGTATCAAGATTGATCACGTGGCTGAGATTGAGTTTGAGGGCTTCAAGGCTCTGGTGAACTCGGTCGGCGGTGTGGATGTTCAGGTACCTTTCGACTTCGATATCAATGCGTGGTCTTTCAAGCAGGGTATGCAGCATATGGATGGTGGTGCGGCTCTTGCGTTCGTGCGTGCTCGCTACCCGTTCGCTGACGGCGACTACCAGCGTGTTCGTAACCAGCGTGCGTTCCTGCGTGGTATGTATAACACGATGAAAGCTAAGGGCGCATTGAATAATGTGGGTTCTTTCCAATCTGCTGTTGAATCTATCGCAGGATATATGCGCGTGGACTCCGGTCTGGATGCAGCGCAGATTGCCCAAATTGCGGCTCCGGTGCTGACTAGCGGTGACACCACGATGCGTATGACCACCCTGCCGAATGCTGGTCCGGGTTGGTCCTACGACGGTCAGTCGATTGTTATCGTGAACCAGGCTGCGAATGCTAACCTGTCCTATGCTTTGCAGCATGACAGCATGGATCAGTTCATGGCGACTTACGGCCAGGACTAAGATCTGACTCCTTGCGGGGGTGAAAGCTGATGAGGCTTTCACCCCCGCTGTGTTTAACCGTTCCTGGTTAACCGTTCCGGGAGAAACCGGGTACGCAAAAGGGCGGCTACCTCACCGTGATGGTGGGGTAGCCGCCCTTTCGTATCTTTACGTTCTGTCGCAGAGGAGCTTATGCCTTCATATTGGTTTCTTCTGCTTCTTCAGCAGTTCCCTCTTCTTCGTATTCTTCCTCGTACTCGTCGTCGTAGGCTTCGTAGTCTTCGTAGTAGGGCTGACGACCAAAGTAGAAGGCGACTGCCGCGACGGCGCCACCCAGAATAGCGATGAGGATGCCGAGCATCGGGGTCCACAGCATCGAGATCAGGCCGGCGACCAGAACGGCGAGGCCTGCACCCTTGACCAGGTTCACCAGGCGGTCGCGTTCGTTCGGCTCGTAGTACTCCTCTTCTTCCAGGCTGTACTCGATCATCGGCTTCTCGGCGGTGGGCTCATGGTGGGTCGACTCAGAAGCAATGGAACCACCGGTCAGGGAGCTCATGAAACCGCGACGCTTCTTCGGAGCCTGCTGTGCGGAGGACTCCAGGTAGTGGCGCTCGCCTTCGGTGGGTACGAATGCGGCGGGCACCTCGTACTCTTCGCCAGCGGGTAGCAGTGCCGGAACGTTATTGGGCAGAGTCTCGTACCATTCCTGCGGAATATCGGCGGGGCGTGCAGCCTGAACGGTCAGCGACAGCTCGAGGGTGTTACCGCGAATAGTGCCCCACGCACTGGTGAGGCGGTCATTCTCAAAAGCGTAACGGATGACGGGTGCGAGCTGCTCAGACATCTGGGTGCTCAGGCGGCCCACGAGCTTGCGGTCGTGGCGCACCTCCACGCTGTCAACGAAGCGGCCGTCGGAGGTCTTGAGCTGGTTCGCCTCCAGGGTCAGGATCACGCGACCTTCACCGCTGGGCGGCAGGATGCTGTGCAGGTATTCGGAGTGTTCCTTCTCGTCGAGTACCTTCATGGACGGGCCCTGGGGCAGCAGGGTCGCGCGGGTCGGTGCGTCGTTGAGGGGGAAGAGCGAGCTAGGCGCGGACAGGGAGAGCACACCGGTGCTCTTCACGTGCATGCCGCCGCCTTCAGTGCGTACGGCAACAGCGGAGAGCTGCAGGTGCGCGATGGGTTCGTAGCCGGAGGCGACCACGCGGGTAATGGAATCCCAGTACGCTGCGGAGTCCTCCACGCTCATGCGGCCTACCTTGAACTCGTCAATGTAGACGGCAATGCTATTGGGCTCGTAGGGGTTATCCGGTTCGGGCACGAGGCGCGCTTCACCGTACCAGATCCGTTCACGGTCGATGTGCAGTTCCTCAAAGATTTGGAGGGTTTCTGCTTCGTAGTAATCATCGGTGACGATGTTAACGCTACCGCGGTCACCGAGTGCGTAATCGACCACTGAAAACTCCTTCTGATATGTCTAAGCGAGCGGATACCTAGTCTATTCTCTCATGCTTTCAGTCTGGACAGCTTATAAATAGGGGTGACATTTATCTGTCTTTTGGCACCGGGTGCATATAGTCTTGTACCCTAGCGAAACTACCCCGCCAACTACCTCACCAACAAGCGCCTATGTCGGCGTTTGAACCACCATATGAGAGAAATATGTAGACGGCGTACCGCCGCTGTGAATTCTATAGATGAGCCAGAAAAAGACCACCGCCCGGCACGTCCCGGAGCATTACCGGGAGCGTGCCGAACGGCAGTCTCTCACAGCGGATTGAGAACCTAGCGGGGGGAGCGGAACCTAGTCTAGATACCTGGTTACCTAGACACCTAGATACTTGGATACCTAGGTACCGACTCGCACCCCGCTCAGCTACTCAAACCATGCAGCTTAGCCCTGCAGGGAGGCGTTGAACTTCTGCGCCACAATCGAACGGCGGCCGTGATCCTGAGCCTCCAGAACCAGACGACGCAGAGCCGAAGGAGCCTCGGGGTTCGCCTCCAGCCAACGCTGAGCCAGCGCCACGGAGGGGTTACCCTCAACACCCAGACCCTCGGTGGAGCCGGTGTTGTACAGAGCCTTCGGGTACAGACCACGCACAATGCGGGTCGCCATACCAATCGAACGGGACTCCCAAACGGGCAGCAGAGCCTCAAAGTAGGAGTCGTAGTAGGACTCACGCAGCTCAACCGGACCGCGAGCAAAACCGTTAATGGTCGAAGCCAGAGCGTCGTTCGACAGCGACTCGTCTTCCATGATGGTCTTGTACGCAGCAGCCTTACGCTCAGCAGAGGGCAGGGCAGCAATCGCGTACGCGTAACCGTTCGAAGAAATCGAGGAGGGGCTGTACTGAGCCGCACGGTCCAAATCCTCAACGGTCACCAGGTCACGGCTTGCGAGCGCACCCAGTGCACTCCAACCCAGGTTCTGGTCGTAAGGAATGCCGGTTGCGTCAGCAATATCGCCGGTGGTGTCTTCGAAAGCACCGCGGGCAATATCGCGGCAGAGCTCTTCACCCTTGGTCGCGTTGGTGGAGACCGAAATCAGGGCGCGCAGCAGAATCAGCTGCTCGTCGGAGCCGGGCTTAGCCTGCGCCAGTGCGGCTGCGAATGCGTCGTAGAGAGCGTCGTAGAGGCGCTCGCGGCCGGTGGGTGCGGAGAAGGTTGCGATAGCGACCTGTGCGTTGTTGACCATGGTGCCCAGCAGGGATGCGCTCGGTTCCTTGGAGACGTTGCGTACGACTGCGTCGACGTAGGTGGTGACGGGCAGGCGTGCATCGCGCACGTTCTCCCAGAGGGAGCCCCAGATGAGGCCGCGGGAGAGTGCGGATTCGAGGGTGGAGACACCTTCGATAGCTGCCTGCAGGCCGTCTTCGTCGGTCAGGGCGACCTTGGCGTAGGTGTGGTCCTCTGCGTTGAGCATGAGCAGGTCAGCTTCGCCAACGAGCTTCTTCTGCTCATCGGTGAGCTCCACGCGGTGCTCGGAGACGGGCTCTGCCGGGTACTCGAGGGAGAGCAGGCCGGTGGAGGTGAGCTTGCCGTCGGTCAGTGCGAAGGTTTCCAGCTTTGCCACGTGGGGGCGGCCCAGACCTGCGGGCTGCTGTGCAGGCAGTTCCTGGGTGAGGATCAGGTCGGTGAGCTGGCCGTCTTCGCCGTAGACGCGCTTGGTGCCCAGTGCGGACACGCCGGAGGTCTGCAGCCATGCGTTAGCCCATGCCTGCATGTCGCGGCCGGAAACCTCGTTGAGTACCTGCAGGAAGTCGTTCAGGGAGGTGTTGCCCCACTCGAAACGCTTGAAGTACACGCGTGCTGCTTCGATGAAGGTGTCGAATCCGACGTAGGCGACCAGCTGCTTGAGCACGGATGCGCCCTTTGCGTAGGTGATGCCGTCGAAGTTCTGTGATGCTGCTTCCAGGTGGGGGATGTCAGCGACGATGGGGTGGGTGGTGGGCAGCTGGTCCTGCATGTATGCCCATGCCTTGCGGTTGTTCGCGAAGGTGACCCACGCATCCTCAAAGTGGTTAGCTTCCTTAGCGCCGAGGGTGCCCATGAAGTCTGCGAAGGATTCCTTGAGCCACAGGTCGTCCCACCACTTCATGGTGACGAGGTCGCCGAACCACATGTGCGCCATTTCGTGGCAGATGGTGTTGGTGCGGCCTTCGAGGTCGTCCTCGGTTGCGCCGGAGACGAAGATGTAGTCTTCGGTGAAGGTGACCAGGCCGGGGTTCTCCATTGCGCCGATGTTGTATTCGGGCACGAATGCCTGCTCGTACTTGGGGTACGGGTAGGGGTAGTCGAAGAGGTCCTGGAAGAAGTCCAGGCCGTTTTTGGTGACCTTGAAGATGTGGTCGTAGTCGAAGTGCGGCTTGAGGGACTGGCGGCAGTATGCGACCAGGGGGATATCACCGCTGTTGACCTTGCTCTTGGGCTTGTAGGTGGTGGTTGCGGTGAAGTATTCGCCGGCAACAATTGCGGTGATGTAGGTGGAGATCTTTGCGGTGGGGGAGAAGACTCGCTTGGTGATGGAGTCGTCGGTGGGGTCTACGACCTGGCTTTCGAGTACGCCGTTGGAGCTGACGACCCAGTCCTTGGGTGCGGTGATGCGGAAGTTGAAGACTGCCTTCAGGTCGGGCTGCTCGAAGTTCGGGAAGACTCGGCGGCAGTCGGAGGGCTCGTACTGGGTGTACAGGTAGACGCGACCGTCGGAGGGGTCGAAGTAGCGGTGCATACCTTCGCCGGAGCGGGAGTAGTAGGAGCGACCGTGGATGGTGAGCACGTTTTCTGCCTGCAGGTTGGGCAGGGTGATGCGTGCGCCGTCGACGACATCAGCCAGGGTCAGTTCGGTGCCGTTGAGCTTAACGGAGTCGACGCTGTGGTGGATGTAGTCGATGAAGGTTTCTGCACCGGGGGTGTTGCAGGAGAATCGGACGGTGGTGACGGTGGGGTAGGACTCGAATTCGGGGTCCTTGGCGTTAGTCAGGTCGACATGCACGTCGTAGGTGTCGACACTGATGAGAGCCGAACGTTCTGCGGCTTCTTCGCGGGAGAGGTTCTCATTATTCATGCTTTTTATTCTAGTCGTTATGACCGAAAATATGGCAGTTGAGTGGGCGCGCCGGTCATATTACTCACGGTGCGAGAAGATCACCGGGGGCACGGTGAACCAACCAACCTTGAATATGTGACGTAGAACATGCCCATTCGATTTGCGGAGTATTCAGAAAGCCCGTATAGTATTACGTGTTGCTTCGAACGGCACCGAAAGGAAAACGTTCGAAAGTCACCTGCGCGGGTGGCGGAATAGGCAGACGCGCTAGCTTGAGGTGCTAGTCCTCGTATTAGAGGGTGGGGGTTCAAGTCCCCCCTCGCGCACAGATAATCCCCGGTTCTTCGGAACCGGGGATCTTTGTATGCCCGGATAGTCTCATCAGCAGTTTGCTGGCTTGTGCCTTTCGGAAAGGCCCGGCCTGAAAAATCTCGGGCTGAAAATTTCCGGCTGCAAAAATAGGCACAGAAACTTCCGGCGCAGACACTTCCGGTGCAAAGAAGCACTCAAAATATATCAGCGCACAAAAAAGTAGTGGGGTGAGGCTCCTTGAAGGGAACCTCACCCCACACTAGCTACGCTAAGGAAGCTAGAAGAACAGCTGCATCAGCTGACACTGAATTACTCAGCCAGACGCTCCGGGTCGGTAGTGACCAGAATCTTCACAGCGGTCTCGTTGTGGTTAATCAGGGTGTCGAAGCCCTTGTCAATCAGGTCTTCCACAGCGATCTTGCCGGTAATGAAAGGCTTGAGGTCAATCTTGCCCGACTCAACGAGCTTGATGGTCTCCGGGTGGGAGTTCACGTACGCGATGGTGCCGCGGATATCGAGCTCCTTGAGCACAACCTTCTGAACGTCCAGGGAAGCGGGCTTACCCCAAATGGAGACGATAACGAGCTTGCCGGTGGGCTTGAGAGCATCCAGAATCAGGTCCAGTGCGGGCTGAACGGAGGTGCACTCGAACGCGATATCAGCGCCACGGCCGTCGGTCAGCTTGTGAATCTCAGCCAGAACGTCAACCTCTGCGGGGGAGAAAGCGTAGTCAGCAACACCGGAGTCCAGAGCCTTCTGGCGGCGCAGCGGGGACAGCTCAGAGATGATGACCTTAGCGCCCTTAGCCTTCAGAACTGCGGAGGTCAGCAGACCGATGGGGCCAGCACCGGTCACCAGTGCGAATGCGCCCTCTTCGAACTCGCCTGCACGCTCAACAGCGTGGTAGCCAACGCTCAGCGGCTCAATCAGTGCAGCCTCGTCCAGGGGAATGGTGTTGGGGATCTTGTGAACCCAGCGACGCTTGACAGCGACCTTCTCGGACAGGCCGCCACCGCGACCTGCAAGACCGATGAAGTTCATGTCCTTGGACAGGTGGTAGTCCTTGGAGTCGGGGCCGGTGTAGACATCATCGCGAATGATGTAGGGCTCGACAACAACGTGGTCGCCAACCTGCAGGTCGTCTACGCCTTCGCCCAGTGCCTCAACAACACCGGAGAACTCGTGACCGAGGGTGACGGGGGAATCCTCACCAGAAATGGGGTGAGGGTGACCGTGCTGGGGGCAGAAGATGGGGCCGTCCAGGTATTCGTGCAGGTCGGTACCGCAAATACCGCACCATGCGACCTTGACCAGAACCTCGCCCGCAGCGGCTTCGGGTGCGGGGATGTCTTCAATGCGGATGTCGTTACGGTCGTAGAAGCGTGCTGCCTTCATGGGATGGAGCTCCTTAGCGTGGTTGTGGCGCTCACTGCGGTGTGTGCTTGCCGGTACGGTTCGCATCCATGGGTCTGTCACGGTAATGGCAGAGGCCCAAACGACATGGTTTGGACCGGTTGTGAACTGTCCTGCCGGCATTCGCATCGCTAGCGCCGGATGGTGACGGGTGCGGCTGGATTGCCGCTCCCATGTGCTTAACGCTACTCCTATGAATCAAAGATTCCTAGGATATATACAAAATTTCTTTTATGTGACACAAATTTCTTTTTGGGTGTTTCCGACTCCATCACGCCCGAACATCTAGCGCCAGGCGAGCGCAGACGGTAGCGTAGAAGCATGACTGACGCGAACGCACAGGGCACCGCCGCCCACACCCAGCCCACTTCCGATAGCTCCGATCGGACGGCACCGAACCGACCCGCTGCAACAACCCGCCACTACGACGCGCCCGACGCTGATTGCGTGCGCGGTAGCGAGTACTCCGAGATTCTTGCCCTCGAAACCGAGCAGCGTAAGCGTGCCGCTGAGCACCGCCGCAAGCACAAGCATGGGCAGCCCGAGCAGAAACATGGCCACGGCGAACGTCCCGGTCATGGAAAGGGTCACGGAAAGCACCACGGTCACGGAATGGGTTACGGCCACCGCCTCGACGAAGACAGCGGGCTGGCGCATATTCGCCGCGACCTCGCCGAATCCGTTGCCACCCGCGCGGACTCCCTGACTGCAATTCTCAAGGCGATTCACGCGCACCCGGAAACCGCCTACGAGGAGTATTTTGCCTCCCGCACGCTCGTTGATGCGGTCCGCGAAGCCCACCCGAACCTCAGTATTGAGTACCCCGCCTTCGGTCTGGATACCGCGTTCAAGGTGGAGCTCACCAGCGCCGACTACGACCCCGCCAAGCACCGCACCATCGCGATTCTCTCCGAATACGACGCGCTGCCGGGCATCGGTCACGGCTGCGGCCACAACGTCATTGCGGTATCCGGGCTGGGTGCTTTCCTTGCCCTGGCGGATGCGCTCGCCACCGGCCCCGGGGCGTTCAGCGGCAGGGTTCTCTACTATGGCACGCCCGCCGAAGAGTCTGATGCCGGTAAGGAGCTGATGGCGCGTGCCGGCGCGTTCGAGCAGGTGGACGCCGCGATTATGGTGCACCCCTACTTTATGGATGTGGCTGATCAGGCGTGGTTGGGCCGCCGCGAATGCCGCGTGACCTTCACGGGTGTGAGCGCGCACGCTTCCTCGCACCCGTTTATGGGTCGTAACGCCCTGGATGCGGCGAACCTGGCGTATCAGGGTTTGGGTTTGTTGCGTCAGCAGATTCCCGGTTCTAATCGTATTCACGCGATTATTGACCACGGCGGGGACGCCCCGAACCTGATTCCTGCCACGGCGAGCCTGCACATTAATATCCGTTCTAAGCACGCGCCGACTCTGCGTGCGCTGTCGCGACGGGTTGAGGAGGTGCTGCGCGGTGCGGCGCTCATGGCTGGCGTGAGTGCGGAGGTGACGTGGGATTCTTCGCCGATGACCATGCCGGTGCGTACGAATCGTCCGCTGTTGAAGCGTTGGGTTTCGGCTCAGCGTTCGGTAGGTCGCCACCCGTACCCGCCTGGCACGGTCAGTGACACCCTGGCGGCTTCTACTGATTTCGGTAATGTGAGCCTGCGCGTGCCCGGTATTCACCCGCTGATTCAGATTGCACCCGAGGGCACCGGCATGCACACGGTGGAGTTCGCGCACTGTGCGGACACTCCGGCGGCGGTGGATGCTGCTCTGGATGCGTCGTTCGGTTTGGCTTCTGTGGCTTTGGATTTCCTGATTGACGACAAGTTGGCGCGGGCGGTTCGTGCTGATTTTGAGGCTTCCGGCGGTGCCGTGGATGTTGAGGGCTACTTTAGTGATATGTGAGAGCGACATGTGAGCTTGCTCAAAAGGTCAGAACGTCATTATTTGGTTTTATGAGTGAAAAACACCCCTCATAGCCCATAAAGTCACCAGCACCCATCGAAAAAAGCAAAATAACCCAACACAAAACGCAAAATCTGCGGCATAATAGAAAGTAACGGAGCGAGCCCACCGGGGAAGAACGCCCACCTCAGGAAATTCACCCCCGAGGCACACACCCGCTTCCTTCATAAACCCCGCGAGAATCCTCTCGCACCACACGGATAACTCTCACGAAAGAGGGCATACAGCAATGAACGGTGTCAACAACCCCACCAAGCTCGGCGTCATCGGTGCAGGCGGCGTCGGTAGCGCAACCGCATACGCAGCTATGGTCCGCGGCTCCGCAGACGAAATCGTCCTGTACGACATCGACGGCAAGCGCGCGCACGCTGAAGCACTGGATATCGCACACGGCGCAATGTTCGCACACGAAGCAACCGTAACCGGTGGCGACGACATCGAACTGCTGCGTGACTGCGACATGGTCATCATCACCGCTGGTGCTCGCCAGAAGCCCGGCCAGCCCCGCCTCGAACTGGCAGGCGCAAACGTCGCAATCCTCGAGAAGCTGCTGCCGAACATCCTGTCCGTAGCACCCAACGCAATCATCATGCTCGTCACCAACCCCTGTGACGTTCTCACCATCGTTGCCCAGAAGATTACCGGCCTGCCCGCAAACCGCGTGCTGTCCTCCGGTACCGTTCTGGACTCCTCCCGCTTGCGTTGGCTGATCGCTAACAAGGCTGGCGTCTCCATCAAGAGCGTTCACGCAAACGTTGTTGGCGAGCACGGCGACTCCGAGTTCCCCGTCTGGTCCGCAGCAAACATCGGCATGGTTCCCCTGACCGAGTGGGAGCAGGACGGCAAGCCCCTCTTCACCGAAGAGGTTCGTGCAGAACTGGCAACCGAAGCTATGCGCGCAGCATACAAGGTCATCGAGGGCAAGGGTTCCACCAACTACGCAATCGGTATCTCCGGTGCACGTATCGCTGAGGCATTCCTCGGTGGCCAGAACGCAGTGCTGCCCGTCTCCACCACCATTGCAGGCGAGCTGTACGGCTTCAAGGACGTTGCACTGTCCCTGCCCAC